>OLGD01003768.1_pt1 | contig 13622 bp, 13 predicted proteins | sample 1605311 | NCBI WGS metagenome assembly OLGD01 (sample SAMEA3888917, study PRJEB22519) | human gut metagenome | biome: human gut; feature: human-associated habitat; material: faeces | place: Denmark | collected 2010 | reverse complement strand
TTTGTAACTATTAACCAGTAGTCATTCTTGACTACATCATTATTATACTAGGAGGTTTCACTATGAAAGAATTTTGGAACACGATCCAGCTCATTTTTACTGCCACCGGAGGATGGCTTGGCTACTTCCTGGGCGGCTGTGACGGCCTGCTGTATGCACTCGTCGCATTTGTCGTGGTGGACTATGTCACGGGCGTGATGTGTGCGGCGGCGGACAGGAAGCTGTCCAGCGAGGTAGGATTTAAGGGCATCTGCCGGAAGGTGCTGATCTTCCTGCTGGTGGGGATTGCCAACATCCTCGATGTGCAGGTCATCGGGACGGGGAGCGTGCTGCGTACTGCAGTAATCTTTTTCTATATCTCCAATGAGGGAGTGAGCCTTTTGGAGAATGCGGCGCATCTGGGGCTTCCCATCCCGGAGAAGATGAAGGCAGTGCTGGAGCAGCTCCATGACCGGGCAGAGAATGAAGAGGGGGATGAGTGAGCATGAAACTGGTGCAGTCATTATTGACAAGGAATCCCTGCTATACGGCAGGGAGGAAGATTACAGTAAAGGGGCTGATGCTCCATTCCGTGGGATGCCCGCAGCCGAAGGCATCTGTATTTATTAACAGTTGGAACAGGGCGGATTTTACGAGCGCCTGCGTGCATGGCTTTATTGACGGAAACGATGGCACAGCGTACCAGACGCTTCCGTGGGAACACCGTGGGTGGCACTGCGGGGGAGGGGCGAATAATACCCATATCGGCATAGAAATGTGTGAGCCTGCCTGTATCCGGTACACGGGAGGGGCATCCTTTACCTGTACGGATACTGCGGCAGCGAAGGCAGTGGCAAAGAGAACGTATGAAACGGCGGTGGAGCTGTTTGCCATGCTCTGCAAAAAGTTCCGTCTTGATCCGCTGGCGGACGGGGTGATCATTTCCCATAAGGAGGGGCACAGACGGGGCGTGGCGAGCAACCACGGAGACCCGGAGCATTTGTGGACGCAGCTCGGTATGGGATATACGATGGATGGATTCCGCAGGGCAGTCAAGGCGGCTGTGGATGGTGCGGATGCGCCTGCAGGCGTTCAGGCTTCTGTATTTGCAAATCTTTCTGAAAAGGAAGTGATTGCAAAAGCGGGAGCCTTATTTACTGCCGACATGAAGCAGAGCGGCATCCTTGCCAGCGTGTCTTTCGCACAGTTTATTCTGGAATCCGGCTACGGGAAGAGCGAGCTTGCGCAGAATGCAAATAATGTGTTCGGCATGAAGAAATCCCTCTCCGGCAACACATGGGGAGATTCGGCGTGGGATGGCGTATCCATTTATACAAAGAAAACGCAGGAATATGAGAATGGCGCTTATGTGACGGTAACTGCAGATTTTCGTAAGTATCCGTCCGTGGAGAAATCCATTGCAGACCATTCCGCATATCTGCTTGGGGCGAAGAATGGAAACAGGCCCCGGTATGACGGTCTGAAAGGCTGCACGGATTACAGGAAGGCGGCGCAGATCATCAAGGACGGCGGGTATGCCACTGCGCCGGATTATGCGGAGAAGCTCTGCTCCATCATTGAACGGTGGAATCTGACGCAGTATGATGCGGCCGGGGAGGAAAAAGTCTGGTACCGTGTCAGAAAGGCATGGGCTGATATGGCTTCGCAGAAAGGGGCATTCCACAGCTTGGAAAATGCGAAAAAATGCGCCGATGCCAACAAGGGATATTTTGTGTTTGATGAGAACGGGGCAGCCATTTACCCTGAAAAGACAGCAAAAGTTCCTTATATGGTAAGGGTTAAGATTTCCGACCTTAATATCCGTAAAGGACCGGGGACAGATTATACCCGTGTGAAATATATCCCTGTCGGTGTTTACACCATTGTGGAGGAAGCGGACGGAAAAGGCGCTTCCAAATGGGGAAGGTTGAAAAGCGGAATCGGCTGGGTTTCGCTCGACTATGCAGAGCGATGTTAAGTGATCAGGCTGGCGGTTTTAGGGGCTGTCAGCCTTTCTTTTTTTACTTTGACAAGTTTGGGCAGAACGGGAAAAAGAACGGGTGGTAACAGCGAAAGTGCTTGACTTTACGGCGGTTCAGAGTGATTGATAGACTACCCAAAAAAAGAAGGGAGAGTTTATATATGGTAATTGCAGGAACGGTAAATCGGGCGGCTTTTTACTGCAGAGTCAATCATCGCGACCGGGATTATGAGAAATATCTGGATGGTGTGATGAGACGGCTGGAAGAGGAATATGGAAAACAGGAATGGGATCTGCAGATATTCTTCGAGGAAGCATCCGGGGCAGATCCGGACAGGAAGGAATTCAAACGCCTGAAAGCGGAAATCGCGGCAGGAAAGATTCATGCGGTGGTTACAAGGAAGGCTTCCACAATTGCCCGTGAATGGGGACAGTTTATGGAGTTCATGGGGATATGCGGCAGGAACCATGTGCAAGTGCTGTGCATGGATAAGGGGGAGGATGCACAGGCTATTTTTCAAAGAATTCAGGAATTTAAAGAACGATTTTTCGAAGGAAGTGATGCGGCGTGCAGGTAAAAGTGATAAATAAACGGCCGGCTTCGGTCTTAAAGAAGAAAAGGGTATGTGCTTATGCCAGAGTTTCCACAGACAGCAGAAGACAGGAGGACTCTCTGGAAAACCAGACGGCAGCTTATGAAAGGCTGATTGCCGGAAATCCGGAATATGAGTTTGCCGGAGTATTTGCGGATCAGGGCATATCCGGTTACTGTGAGAACCGTCCCCAGTTCCAGCAGATGATGGAAAAAGCAAGGGCAGGAGAAATTGATCTGATTATTACAAAATCCATATCGAGGTTCGCAAGGAATACCGTCACTGTTCTGAAGTTTGCAAGAGAACTGAAAGAACTTGGTGTCGGTATTTTTTTCGAGGAACAGAATATAAATACGCTTTCGGGGGATGGTGAGATGATGCTTGCCGTCCTCGCTTCTTTTGCGCAGGAAGAAAGCAGGAGCATGAGCGAAAATAATAAATGGTCCATAAAAAAGAAGTTTGAGCGCGGCGAGGGGATGATCAACACATCACGCTTCCTCGGATATGACAAAAATGGGTATGGGGATTTGGTAATAAACCGCAAGGAAGCGGAGATTGTCCGTCTGGTTTACGATCTGTATCTGATGAATATCGGTTCGTCAAGAATCAGCGGGCTTCTGAATTATCTGGGCGTGAAAACGGTAACGGGAACGGAATGGGAGAGTGGGACGATTAACGGAATGCTCTGTAATGAGAAGTACAAAGGGGATTTTCATCTGCAGAAGTATTACACGCCTGAAAATAAGAGGAACCATACCAGAAAAAATAATGGGGAAGTGCAGAGCTATTATATTTCAGAAAATCATGAACCAATCGTACCGCCGGAGAGGTGGGAACAGGTGCAGAAAGTCAGGGAACAGAGAAAATTTGACAGGAACATTGGGCAGGACGGCACGAGAAAGTTCCAGAACCGTTATCTGCTCAGCGGAATGCTGCTCTGCCCCTACTGCGGAAAGACGCTCCGCAGGCGGCAGGTTTACAACAAAAAAATCCAATGGCTCTGCAGCACTTATATTGAAAAAGGAAAGAAAGCCTGCAGGGGAATCCGCATCGATGATGCCGCCCTTGCCGGATTAAATGTTACGGAACAGACAGTGGTAGAGGAGGTGATTCAAAATGGCAAGAAGCGTTACCGTTATACCCGCAAAGCGGACTTCGAATGCGGAACTCGGAACAGCGCCGACCGTGAAGAAGTTAAGGATGGCGGCGTACTGCAGGGTGTCAACCGACCAAGAAGAACAGTTATTAAGCTATGAGAATCAGGTCAATTATTATACAAACCATATCAATAAAAACCCTCTTTATGAGTATGCCGGAACCTACGCAGACGAAGGTATTTCGGGCACTAACACAAAAAAGAGGGATGAATTCAACCGTATGATTGCCGACTGCAGGGCGGGGAAAATTGACATGATTATTACCAAGTCCATTTCCCGGTTTGCAAGAAACACTTTGGATTGCCTGAACTATGTGCGGGAGCTGAAGGAGCTGGGGATCGGGATTATTTTTGAAAAGGAAAATATCAATACCCTCGATGCAAAGGGAGAGGTGCTGCTGACGATTCTTTCTTCACTGGCGCAGGATGAGAGCCGCTCCATTTCAGAGAACTGCACATGGGGAATCCGGAGAAGATTTGAAACAGGAAAACACAAAATGAGTACAAAGCGTTTCCTTGGCTACGATACGGATGAGGAGAGCGGCAAGCTGGTTATCAATAAGGCGCAGGCGCCGATTGTGATGCGGCTGTATCAGGAGTTTCTGGATGGGAAAACCACGGATTATATTAAGCGGATTTTTGAAAGGGAAGGAGTGCAGAATTGGGACGGCGGTACAAAGTGGCAGGCTACGACTCTGATGAGTATGCTGGAGAATGAAAAATATAAAGGCGATGCCCTGTTGCAGAAAAGCTACACGGTGGATTTCCTTACCAAGAAACGGACACAGAATACAGGCGAAATTCAGATGTATTATGTGGAAGATGACCATGATGCCATCATTTCAAGGAGAATTTGGGAATGCGTACAGCTTGAAATAAAACGCAGAGCAAGGTATCTGGAAGAACATGGGACAAACTCCTATTCCCACCGGCCGGAAAGCAACCCGTTTGCGTCGAAGATTATCTGCGGGGAATGCAATAAGGTATTTGCACGGAAGGGCTGGCGGAGCAGCACCGGATTTGACCGCAAGGTGTGGCAGTGCAGTGAGCGGTATAAGGTAAAAGGCGTTATGGGATGTGCCAACCGTCATGTGGAGGAAGAAACGCTGGTAAAAGCGTATCGGATGGCTTGGAACGCGCTGGTTGAGAACCGGGAGAATTTTATGGATCAGTGGAAGGAGCAGATGCAGGGGGAGGATCTGCTGGCAGGCTACCGGGCGGAGAAATTTATAGAGTATACGGATGGGGCGGAGCCTTTGACGGAGATGGATACGGACTTTATGCTGAAGACGCTGGATCATATCAGAGTTTTTGAGGATGGGACGCTGCTGGTGGTGTTTCTGGACGGGACGGAGATTGAATGTAAAAATGAAGAGGAGTGAGAAAAGAGGCCGATTGGGAGTTGAGTGATTCCTGATCGGTCTTTTTTCTTGCTCTTTTTCGGATAGTAAAAGTTGAAGTGGTGTGGTAGAATATAAATACTTAAGCCGTTATTGACAGAATTGAAAAATAGGTCTTTTAGAGAAAGTGAGGATTACTATGTACGACATATTGTTTAACGATTATATAGAGAAATACAAGAAAATTAATCGTGAGGATTGGATTGTTCTTTATGATCAAAACAAAGTGAAAAATTTAGAAAATGATGTTTTTACATTTTGTGCATTGATTGATAAAGCAAAAGTGTTTGAAAATGATTATATGAATAAATATGATTGGGAATTTGCTACTGATAGTTTTGGAAGAGCAGGATTTGGTACTTTTGGTTGGGGAGATACTGAAGAGTTGTTTTTTAATGATGGTACCACACATGAAGAGTTTGAGTATCTGGTAGCTTTAAGGTGTTTTGATAAATATGATACATCTGTAGAAATTAATCCTAAATTTATATGGTATGGTAATTTAGTAAAGCAAAATGATGGATACGTTGATTCTTTAACTGATGAATTAATTATTAAAGTGACTCCATATCATATCGAGGTAAAACGTGAATACTTAAAAGATTTCTTGTGTGCATTAGATAAGGTTTGCGTTATAGTATTTGATCATAGAAGGTATTTTAATTCATCTGAAAGAATTAAAAGTAGATATGAGAATATATCGGGAGAAAATTATTTTATCGCACTTTCAGTTTCTAATGCTAGAGGATTTGGTGGAGATTATGATGGTTGTTCATCGATAATAGGTAAAGCAATCATTTCTCCTTTTAAGAAACCTCACCATAGGGACTATAAGTATTTTACAGAGGATAAAGAATATGAGAAATTTATTATAGACTATGATGAAGATGAAGATGAAGAGATTGAATTTACATGTAATGAGGGAGAATTGGCCAATTATTTTGGTGCAAATCCAGATGCACCGCATTTTTTGACACCTGTTTTTTTTGATATTAAAGTGTTGGATAAGTATAAAAATGATCCGCGCAATTATGTGGTAAATGATAGTAATATTTGCTTTCTTAGCGAATGGTCCATTCCTTTTAACATTAATAAAGAAAGAAAGGTTTCGGTATGGCTTGGTGATTTGGGAAGAATACCGTATGAAGAACAAAAATACTGGAGAACTTTCAATATAAAACCAGAAGGTAAAATGGATAGTAAGTTTGTGGATAGGCAGATTAGGGGAATTTGGACGGATGCTAGTAGGATTGAATCTAAATTAGTGCCTTCTCTAAATCGCTTTAATGCAATGATAAAAGATCAATATGAAGATGTGATTTTCAATGTATTAAGTGATGCGGATAAGGAAATATATAATACTTTTATGATACCTACCAATTACTCTATTCCGGAATATCAGAGCTTTTTGATGAAGTTGAGTAAATTGACGGCTGAAAGTATCAATGTCAAGCTGATAAAAAAAGTTATGGGAGAAGATTACGAAAAAGAAGCAAAGGGTAACGGGAGTATCTTTCAGTTGGGAGTGTTTTTAAAGTATACAAAAATTGATGAAAATGAAAAAGTTTCTGATTCCTTGAAAAAAGCATATAACTCCAGAAATAAGTTATCTGGACATACAGCGTCCTTTGGAGAGTACAATAAAATTTGGGGAAGAGATAAAGATTATAAATTTAATTCTGTTGAAGATGCACGGAGTCTGATTGAGGAAATTGTTTCTGCAATTGAATATGTAATTGCTGATTACGAGGCGAGAAAAGATGAAACTAATGGAGCTTGAGATAGAGGATTCTTTTTGCGCTCAGAAACAGGTGCAATCTTTAAAAACTATATTTCAAATTATAGATAATCAAAAGAAAAAACTTGAAAATTATGAGTCTGCAAAAACAGAGATTGAGATTATTGGAAGGATTCGTTTGATAGCAAACGAAATATATTCTGGATGTGAAGTTATTAATCAGATGTTGATTGCAATATACAGAAATGATGATCGATATAGAGGAACTCAATTAAAGCGAGGATTTAATGACAATTTTAAAGAGATATATAATGCGTCTGTAAAACGGAGCAAAGAGTTAAGTGGGATATACAAAGATAAATTTGTTTTTTCTTTTTTTAGTAATGCAAAGACATGGTTTATTGAACTTCATGATATAAGGACTCAAGAGACGCATTATGAAGTGGGTAAAATAGAGAAAAGAGAAGGTAAATCTTACTACATCAATGGAAATAGGAACGGTACAAGTAAGCAGTTGTATACAAATCCTAGCAACGAAATAAGAATTGAAATGGAAGAGTTTCTGAGATTGATTGATGGATTTTTAGAAACAGAAGATAAAATTGCTGGTTTCGTTAAAAATATTTGTAAGTAGAGACGGGGTGAAAATCTACCCCCTAAGTGGCATATAAACCTTTTCGCAAAAGGTGGTAGTTTTGCTATTTAGTATAAGAAATAACTTTCACCGCACGTCGAAACCGTGGCTCTTCTCGTTAAGAAACGCTGATTTTCCGGGCTTTTCCGGCACTTTTGGGAAAAATGGACTTGTGTTTTTACGAAGAAAAAAGATGTGAATTAAAAATTTTACTCTAGGTGGGGTAAGTGGAAAACAGGGTTTTGTTCCGTGGTATTCGGGTAAATGGATACCACGGGACGAAACCCTGTACTTTTTGGCAAAAGTCTTTACTCCGTGGCAAAAGTGAAAACCACGGGACAAAAGTTGTCTAAATACTAAAGTTTCAAAGACATAGTGATGACCGAGTGGGGTAATTCGTTATTATAAAAATGTTCATGGAATAGGTCAAACATTTTCTCAGTTTTTTACAGAGATATTTGCAGAAAGCTAAAGTCCTCCTTAAAATTATCTTTTAATTCTGTGTGACACAGTTTACAGATTTTCGGTGTGAAAGCAAGTTCTTATTTCAAAAATTTATTCTCTAAAATTTTCCCGAAGTTTTTTCAAAAACATTTCTGCCGCAGAAGAAAACACCTGATATTTCTTCCAGATGATATTCAGCCCTGAATCAAGCCGAGGATCCAGCCGTCTGAAACAAAGGCTGCTATTTTCGGATGTATTGGCTATCTTATCAATCGTTATGGCATAGCCGATTCCTGCGTCAACCATAATCGCGGCGTTATAAACAAGATTGAAAGTAGTCACAATATCCAGCTTATCGAAAGCCTCTCCGAACCACTTGGCAAATTCATTTTTTGACCGTTCTTCGGAAATTGCCTGACGGGAGCAGATCAGGGGAACATCCAGCAAATCCTCTTTTCGGATTGTTTCTTTGGCTGCCAGCGGGCTGTCCTTTCGCATAACAACGCCCCATGTATCTCTGGCGGGAATGTTGATGTAATCGTACTTTGAAATATCCGCCGGTTGAATTAAGATTCCGAAATCCAGCAGCCCCTTATCCAGACGTTCCGTTACATCTGCGGAATTTCCGCTGTATAAATGATAATGGATTCCCGGATAGCTTGCCCGCAGCTCTTTGGCAACCTGCGCCACCAGCTTAATTGCGTCCGTTTCACCGCCGCCGATGTAAATATCGCCGCTGACCATGTTTTCCATAGAATTAAATTCTGCCTCGGTCTTATCAACCATTGAAACGATTTCTTCCGCACGCTTTCGCAGTATCATCCCCTCAGTAGTCAAAGTCATATTGTGGCTGCCGCGGGTGAATAGTTTTTGGCCTAATTCTTCTTCTAAATCATGGATTTGCCGGGAAAGAGTGGGCTGCGTCATATGAAGAAAGTTGGCGGCGTTTGTAATACTGCCCTCTCTGGCAATCGTCAGAAAATAGCGAAGCACTCTGATTTCCATAGAAACCCTCCTTTTGTCTCCATTATACCCGCTCATGATATGCCTGTAAAGCAAAACATGATTTGCGATTTAGGTATTTGCTATTTCATGTTTTTGCCTTTACAATAAAATCATAAAGAGGAGGTGGTCAGGTGAACGAAATACCGGAGAGAACAAGGCTTCTTCGTAATCTGAAAGACGCAGGCTGCGATGAAACCACAATCCAAAAGTATTTTGAACTGCAAGAGGAAGGCAGGCGGCAGGAGCAATACAGACTTCTTTCTTTGCACAGAGCGTCACTTTTAGATCAGGTTCATGTCAGCCAGCACATGATCGACTGCCTTGATTATCTGATCTACACAATGAAAAAAGAAAAAATTTAGAGTATTCAGGAGGTATCTGTTATGAACATGACTTTTAACTTCAACAACCCTACGAATTTGATTTTTGGCAGCGGAAAATTAAAGGAGCTTGGCAAGCAGAAGCTGCCAGGGAAAAAGGCGCTGCTGTTGATTTCCAATGGAAAGACCACAAAGGTCAACGGTTCCTTTGGCCGTGTTGTGGAACAGCTTCAGGCGGCGGGCGTGGAATACGCGGTATTCAACAAGATTATGGAGAACCCGCTGAAAGACGTTATCATGGAGGGCGCGGCTTTCGCAAAAGAGAACGGATGTGATTTTATCGTTGCTCTCGGCGGCGGCGCGGTTCTGGATTCATCCACAGCTATCTCTGCTATGGCGACCAACCCCGGTGATTTGTGGGATTATGTGAACGGCGGAACTGGCAAGGGACAGCCTCTTGTAAATCCGGGACTTCCGATTGTCACCATTCCGACCTCGTCCGGCACAGGCTCCGAGATCAACTGCTGGGGCGTTATCTCCAACCCGGAGACGCATGAAAAGATTGGGTTCGGCTATCCTGAGCTGTTTCCGGTTCTCTCTATTGTTGACCCGGAACTGATGAAAACAGTTCCGGCGAAATATACGGCTTATCAGGGTTTTGACGCGCTGTTCCACAATACAGAAGTAATGATCTCCAAGGGCGTGAACATCCTCAGTGAGACGATTGCGCTTTCTGCCATTGAGGGCATTGCGAAGTATCTTCCCCGCGCCGTAAAGGACGGGAACGATTTGGAAGCCCGCGAGTATGTGGCTTACGGCAGCACGATTGCCGGTATGACCATGCAGCTTACCAGCACTACCGCACAGCACTCTATGGAACACGCCATGAGTGCTTATCATCATAACCTGCCTCATGGAGCCGGACTGATTATCATTTCCAAGGCGTTTGCGGAGTTTTTCATTGAGAAGCACGCCTGTGACGAACAGTTTATTAAAATGGCGAGAGTCATGGGAATCCAGGATGCTGACAAGCCGGAGGATTTCATCACTGCGCTGGTACAGCTTCAAAAGGACTGCGGTGTGGACGATCTGAAAATGAGCGACTATGGTTTTTCCCCGGAGGAATCCATGACGCTGGCTGTCAATGCAAGAGAAACGATGGGTGGTCTGTTCCTTGCGAATCCCTGCGAAATGTCTGACGAGGAATGTGCGGGTATTTTTGACAAATCCTATCGCTAATAACGAAAGAGCGAAAAAGAAGATTGCAGACTGGTTGGAACAGATTGACCTGAATCAGTAAATAACTGGAAAGGCGTTTGTGGTGGTGCCAACCGTTACAGACGCCTTTCTTTTTGCAGAAAGGACGGATCACGATGAATGAAGTAATGAATACGCTGCTTTCCCATCGGTCAATCCGCACGTATGAGGAGCGTCCAGTGGAGGAAGGAATTTTAGAGCAAATTATAAGGGCGGTACAGGCTGCCCCTAACTGGGTAAATCTCCAGCATGTCTCTGTAATTGCGGTAAAGGACAGGGAACGCCGGGAGAAATTTGCCGCACTTTGCGGCAATCAGAATCATATCGCCCATGCGCCTGTTTTTCTGGTATTCTGTGCGGATTTTTACCGTACATGGCTGGCGTGCCAGGCAAAGGGGCAGTCCTTTGATGGGGTTGTCGGTCAGATTGACAATCTGATTGTCGGCGCAAATGAGGTGGGAATCGCCCTCGGAACCGCTGTTGCCGCAGCGGAGTCCTTTGGACTTGGAACAGTACCCATTGGAGACATACGGCTTCATGGGCTGGAAGTGATACAGGAATTAAATCTCCCGAAATATGTGATTCCCCTGCTCGGTCTTTGCGTTGGCTATCCTGCGGAAAATCCCGGCATCAAGCCGCGTTTTCCGAAAGAAGCGGTCTATTTTGAGGAACGGTATAATCCGAATCTGGAACCGCTGCTTGCACAGTATGATGAAATATATTCCCATTATCTGAAAGAGCGTCCGTGGAACAACCGTGTCGGAAACTGGACGCAGCTCGCCGCTGATTTTTACCGTTCCCCGTACAATCATTACCCGGAGGTTTCTGAAATGCTGCTGCGGCAGGGCTTTGGGGTCGGCGATGAAAAAACAAAGCAGGAGGACAGGATATGAGCAGGATGAAAAAAGCGTTTTCTCTTTCGCTGTCCATTTTGGCGATACTTTGCCTTATGGGGTGTACGACTGCACAGGGAAACGAAACCGAATCCCGGATTTTAGAAACGGTTCCATCATCGGCAGACCAGCCGGAGAAAGAAACTGTTTCCTCTGAAAGCACACTGGAGCCTGGCAGTGAAGCACCGGAGGAAACCGACATTTCTTTTGACTTTGAGAAGAAAACGGTACATCTGAACAGCGGCTATGATATGCCGATTATGGGGCTTGGCACTTATGCCTTATCGGACGAGGAATGTTTTAATTCTGTGACTGCGCTACTGGAAAATGGCGGCAGGCTGATTGATACGGCTTATTTCTATGGGAATGAGGCCAGTGTGGGCAGGGCTGTCCGGGAGAGCGATGTTCCGAGGAAAGAAATCTTTGTGACCACAAAACTCTATCCCAATCAATTTTCTAATGCGGCGGCTGCCATTGACGAAGCTCTGGAAAAGATGGACATCGAGTATATTGACCTGATGATGCTCCACCATCCGGGGACGGGCGATGTGGAGGCATATCAGGCAATCGAGCAGGCCGTCCGTGACGGGAAAGTCCGTTCTATCGGGCTTTCTAACTGGTACATAGAAGAACTGGAAGAATTTCTGCCGCAGGTCACGATCATGCCCGCTGTTGTCCAGAATGAGATTCACCCCTATTATCAGGAGCAGGAGGTTGTCCCCTACATTCAGGAGCTGGGGATTGTTGTGGAGGGCTGGTTCCCTTTTGGCGGACGAGGACACACAGCGGAGCTTTTGGGAAATGAAGTGATTTCCTCTATTGCCGGAGCGCATGGCGTCACATCGGCGCAGGTAATTCTTCGCTGGAACCTGAAAAGAGGCGTTGTTGTAATCCCCGGTTCCAGTAATCCCGACCATATCAGAGAGAATCTGGATATTTTCGGATTTGAACTGTCGGAGGAAGAAATGGAACAGATTGCTGCATTGGACAGGGGGGAAAAGCATGAATGGTATTGATCTGAAAGCCGGCGTGAATGAAAAAGCGCCGGTTGTGAAATTGAACAGCGGTTATGATATGCCGGTTGTGGGAATCGGCACTTACAGCCTCCACCGTGAGGTTTGTGTAAATGCTGTATGTGCGGCGATTCAGCATGGTTACAGAATGATAGACACGGCTTCTTTTTATGGGAATGAACGTGAGGTCGGCAGAGCGGTTCGACAATCCGGCGTATCAAGAGAGGAAATCTTTGTGACTACAAAGCTCTATCCGAATCAGTACAGCCATGCGACCAGAGCCATTGACGAGGCGGTGGAAAAGCTGGGAATCGGCTACATTGATATGCTTCTTCTTCATCATCCAGCCTCTAATGACGTGGCGGCTTACAGAGCTATCGAGCAGGCCATACAGGATGGAAAGGTAAAGTCTGCCGGAATATCCTGCTATTATATCCGGGAAATCAATTCCTTTCTTCCAAAGGTGTCTGTAAAACCCGCACTGGTTCAGAATGAAATTCATCCGTACTATCAGGACAGTGATGTGATCCGGCATATACAGAACCTCGATATTACGGTACAGGGCTGGTATCCTCTCGGCGGGCGCGGTTATACGGAACCGCTTCTGAACAATGAAACACTTTGCGGGATTGCCGCAGCCCACGGGAAATCGGCGGCGCAGGTAATTCTCCGCTGGAATCTACAAAAAGGTGTCCTTGTAATCCCCGGTTCCAGCAATGAGAATCATATTCTGGAAAATATCTCTGTTTTTGATTTTGCCCTGACAGACGGGGAAATGGAGAGAATCGCAGCCTTGAATAAAAACGAAAAACATGATTGGTATTAGATTACAGAAACAACAATGAGTGAGCAGTAAAAAATTAAGCAACTATCACAGATACAATATAAGATTTTGTATTCATAAAGCAAACACTCTGCCCCGGACGGGGAAAGAAAAAAACCGTCTGGATAGGGCAGGTAATTTGCCATACCCAAATATAAAATACCATGCTTTCCGGCGGTTTTGAGTGAAATCAAGGTCGCCGTTTCTTTTGCCCTCAAATGGAATGACGTGCTGGCAGCTTCGGCGGCTTACAGGAGGGAGCCGCTATGATACGATCTGACCGCCAACAAATTCTGACGGGATTTTTGCCACCGTCAAAAAAATCTAGACCGCCAGTCCTCCACATCGTATTGCCCCACAAAAATCGTTGGACTGTTTCCACATCT
>OLGD01003763.1_pt1 | contig 13643 bp, 13 predicted proteins | sample 1605311 | NCBI WGS metagenome assembly OLGD01 (sample SAMEA3888917, study PRJEB22519) | human gut metagenome | biome: human gut; feature: human-associated habitat; material: faeces | place: Denmark | collected 2010 | reverse complement strand
AATTTAAAGTTGAATGTAATGTAGGTAAACCACAAGTTGCTTACAAAGAAACAATCAAAAATAAAGTTAGAGTTCAAGGTAAATTCATTCGTCAATCTGGTGGTAAAGGACAATATGGTGATGTTTGGTTTGAAATGGAACCATTAGAACCAGGAAAAGGAATAGAATTTGAAAGCAAAATCGTTGGTGGAGCTGTTCCAAAGGAATATATTAAACCAATCGAACAAGGTTTAAGAGAAGCAGCTGAAGGTGGATATTTAGCTGGTTACCCAGTTATAGATTTCAAAGCTACATTAGTAGATGGATCTTACCACGAAGTTGACTCTTCAGAAATGGCTTTCAAAATTGCAGCATCTATGGCATTCAAAGAAGGATGTAAACAAGCAGGTGTTGTTATCCTAGAACCTATTATGAAAGTAGAAATAACAGTACCAGAAGAATATATGGGAGATGTTATTGGAGACGTAAACTCTAGACGTGGAAGAATGGAAGGTATGGAGGGAAATGACGGAATGCAAGAAATTCACTCATTTATTCCATTATCAGAAATGTTTGGTTATGCTACAGACTTACGTTCAAAAACACAAGGTAGAGGAACATACTCTATGGAACCATCACACTATGAAGAAGTTCCAAAATCTGTATTAGAACAAATCGTAGCTTCAAGAGGAAAGAAAAGCGAATAATATTTAGTAATATACTTGATTTTTTAAAGATTATAGTATAAAATGATGTTCGAAAAATAAATGCGTCAAAAAGAAAAATAAAATATAGAGATGTAAAATCTCAAAAAATTAAAGGAGGAATAAAAATGGCTAAAGAAAAATTTGTTAGATCAAAGCCACACGTTAACATTGGTACAATCGGACACGTTGACCATGGTAAAACAACAACAACAGCAGCTATTACAAAATACTTATCATTATTAGGAAGAGCTAACTTCGAAGCATATGATGCAATCGATAGTGCTCCAGAAGAAAAAGCAAGAGGAATCACAATTAACACAGCACACGTTGAATATGAAACAGAAAACAGACACTATGCACACGTTGACTGCCCAGGACACGCAGACTACGTAAAGAACATGATTACAGGTGCTGCTCAAATGGATGGTGCTATCTTAGTTGTTTCTGCAGCTGATGGACCAATGCCACAAACAAGAGAACACATCTTACTTGCAAGACAAGTTGGTGTTAAATATATCGTTGTTTACTTAAATAAATGTGATATGGTAGACGACCCAGAATTATTAGACTTAGTTGAAATGGAAGTTAGAGACTTATTAACAGAATATGGTTTCCCAGGAGACGATATCCCAGTTATAAAAGGATCATCTTTAAAAGTACTAGAAAGTACATCTAAAGATCCTAACGATCCAGTTTATCAACCAATTAAAGAATTAATGGATGCAGTTGATAGCTATATCCCAACACCAGAAAGACCAGTAGATCAACCATTCTTAATGCCAATAGAAGATATATTCTCTATTACTGGTAGAGGAACAGTTGCTACAGGTAGAGTAGAAAGAGGAGAAGTTAAAGTTTCTGACGAAGTTGAAATCGTTGGATTATCAACAGAAAAGAAAAAATCAGTTGTTACTGGTGTAGAAATGTTCAGAAAATTATTAGACCAAGCAGAAGCTGGAGACAACATTGGTGTTCTTTTAAGAGGTATCCAAAGAACAGATATCGAAAGAGGACAAGTATTATCTAAACCAGGATCAATACATCCACATACAAAATTCTCAGCACAAGTTTACGTATTAACAAAAGAAGAAGGTGGAAGACATACACCATTCTTCAATGGATATAGACCTCAATTCTATTTCAGAACAACAGACGTTACAGGTGTTATCGAATTACCTGCTGGAACAGAAATGGTTATGCCAGGAGATAACGTAGACATGACAATCGAACTAATCACACCTATCGCTATGGAAGAAGGATTAAGATTCGCTATCCGTGAAGGTGGTAGAACAGTTGGTTCAGGTGTTGTTTCTAAAATATTTGAATAATATTATAAAAGATAGGGGTGCATCTTTATGATGTACCTCTTTTTTTGTAAAATTGGACATATAAAACTAAACTATTTGGTCAGAAACTATTGCTTTTTTATTAAAGAAATAATAAAATAAATAAGTCAAAATTTACTAATTGGAGGAAACATATATGATTATACTGCTAGATGCAATGGGCGGGGATAATGCCCCAGATGCCAATATAAAAGGAGCTGTAAAAGCAGTTAATGAAGTAAGTCAGTCAACAGAAATATTATTAATTGGAAAAGAGGATGTAATTAATAATAGAGTTAAAGAATTATATAACAAAGAGAAACTATCAGATATTTCTCCAAGATTAAAGATATATAATGCAACAGAAACGATAGAAATGGAAGATACACCAACAGTAGCAATAAAGCATAAGAAGGATTCATCTATGGTTGTTGGATTTAATTTGCTAAAGGAAGGTAAAGGAGATGTATTTATTTCTGCAGGTAATTCGGGTGCATTACTAACAGGTGCAACTTTACTGGTAGGAAGAATAAAAGGAATAGATAGACCAGCATTAGCAGGAATTCTTCCTGCATATAAAAGTCAATTATTATTAATGGACTGCGGATCTAATACGAATTGCAAACCAATAAATTTATTACAATTTGCTCAAATGGCTTCTATATATTTAAGAAATACTTTCGGAATCGAAAAACCTGCCATAGGGTTATTAAATATAGGAACAGAAGAAACAAAAGGAAATGAGCTAACTAGGTTATCATATGAACTATTAAAAGAAAAATCAGAAGAATTAGGAATAAACTTTATTGGCAATATAGAAGGAAGAGATGCTTTTTCTGGTAAAGTGGATGCAGTTGTAACTGATGGGTTTACAGGTAATATATTTTTAAAGACAACAGAAGGATTAGGAAAATTTGTAAAAGTATCATTAACAGATAGTTTAAAGCGTAACTTTTTATCTATATTAGGAAGTATTCCATGTTTGCCAGCGATAAATAGATTTGCTAAAACAATGGATTACAAAATATATGGTGGGGCTTTATTCTTAGGTGTTAAAAAACCAGTTGTTAAAGCACATGGAAGTAGTGATGACAGATTATTTGAATACACAATAATTCAAGCTGAAAAGTTTGTTGAAAATAAAGCAGTAGAAAAAATGACAGAAGAATTTTTAAAACAAAAGGAAAATAATGCTTGACTTTTTGAAGACAATATATTATTGTTTAGTCAGTAGAAAAAAACATGCGAGAGGAGGTGTACATAGTTAAATGAACCAAGAAGAAATATTTGAAAAAGTAAAGAAAATAATAGTTGAACAATTAGGTGTTGCAGAAACATCTGTAACAATGGAAGCATCTTTTATAGATGATTTAGGAGCTGATTCTTTAGACATAGTAGAATTAATTATGGCATTGGAGGAAGAATTCGATATGGAAATTCCAGATGAAGATGCAGAAAAAATCGTTACAGTAAGTGACGTTGTTGACTATATTAAAGATAATGCTTAATTATAATAATATTAAGAAAAGGAAAGGTATCATATGAGATTATGGTATCTTTTTTTTGATTGTAATAAAAAGTAAATATAAATGTAATAGTAATGTTATGTACTATGTGTGATAAAAACTATATAATTTATATAAAATATTATGTCAAAAGGGTGATTGTATGGAAGAAAAATTAGGGAAAATTGTAGATGACGGAAGAATATATGATTTAGATGATATAGAAAGTATAGATAAATTAGAAGCATTATTAGGAAATTTAGAAAAAAAAGAAGCAGATATCAAAGAAAAAATAGAGGCAAATATAGAGGATGATTTTCAAGAAAGAGAATAAGGGGGAAGTATAATGGACGAAAGACAAGATTTAGAGACAAAAGATAAGAACATAGCACAATTAATGGTTGAATTAACAACAGTACAAGCACAAATAAAACTAGTAAAAGCAGCGATATTTATGAATAAACAAAAAGCAGCAATTTCAGATAAGATGAAAAATTTGAAAGAATATGCAGAAGGACAAGCAGAGAAATATTCTCAAAATATAGAGGAAGCTAATAAAGCTATGGAAACTTATAGAGGAGCTGTAGAAGAAGCTATGCAACAATATAAAGAAGATTATCTTGATGCTATGGCTAAGCAGGATAAATATCAAGATATGGAAGTAAAGACCATGGGAAAAGAGAAAAAGTTAGCTTCAGCGCTAAAAGAACAGAGAAAAACACCAGAATATAAAGAATGGAAACAAGAGGTTAAAAATCTTAATAAAGAAATTAAAGCAAATGCTAATGACCCAGAAAAATTAGCAATTTTAGCTGAACAATTAAAAGCTTTACAAGCAAAGGATCCAACTTTGTTGCAACAACAGATGATAGATCTTGCAAGACGAGATAGAGCTGGTATAAATGAAATGATTAAATTCTATGATAAAGAATTAGAAATAATACAAAATGATAGGGATAATAAACTAAATGAGTTATTAGAGAATAAAGAAACTTCATTAGCTAAAATTCAAAAACAAAATATTTGGCAAAAGCTTGTTGCAAGATTCACATCTAAATCAAAAAGTTTTAAAAACAATGTGGTAACCCCACTTGTAGATAAAGCAGCTAAAATAAAGAACGAAAAAATACCACAAATTATAGAAGATAGGAAAACTAAGAAACAAGAAAGAAAAGCAAAAAGAGAAGAGACAATCAAAAAGATGAAAGATTTTAAAGATAGAGTGGGAGATAAAATTGTTGATGCAAAAGATTCTACAGTTGAAATTTCAAAAAGAGGTATACGAGCAGTAGTAGAATTTGGAAGAGAAGCAAAAAAAGCTACTGTAAAAGCTATTGAAGGAATAGGTACAAAAGCAGCCGAAACAAGGGAAAATGTAAAAGAAGGTTTAAGAACAGCAGTAGAACAAAGTTCACAAAAATTAGAAGATTTAAATGATGCAAGATAAAAGAAATTCAATTTTGAATTTCTTTTTTCTTTACTTGCAAAAACAAAAAAATGTTATATAATAATAACATCTAGGAGGGAAATATGTTAGAAAATTTTGAAAAAAATATAGGATATATATTTAAAGATAAAAATTTATTAAAAACAGCATTAACACATACATCATATGCATATGAAAAAAGAGTTCAAAGCAATGAGAAATTAGAATTTTTGGGAGATAGTATTTTAGAATTTATATCTAGTAATTATTTATATAAAAATTATATAAATCTAAATGAAGGAGAAATGACTAAAGTTAGAGCAAGTGTTGTTTGCGAGAAGAGTTTATACAAAATTGCAATAAAGCATAATTTTGGTGATTTCTTATATTTAGGTAAAAGTGAATTATCAAATAACGGAAATAAAAATGAAGCAATATTGGCAGATAGTGTAGAGGCTGTTATTGCAGCTATTTTTTTAGATGGAGGATTAGAACCAGTACAAAAATTTATAATAGAAAATCTAGCAGAGGAAATAAAGATAGCTAGTCAAAATGTAGGGCTAAAAGATTATAAGACTGTATTACAAGAAAAATTACAACATAAAGGAACTGTTAATATAGAATATAATATTTTGAACGAGAGTGGTCCTGATCATAGTAAAGTATTTGAAGCAGAAGTAAAATGTAATGGGAAACAATTAGCAACAGGTAAAGGAACATCAAAAAAAGCAGCAGAAATGGAAGCTGCGAAAAAAGCAATAGAACAGCTATAATGCAGGAGGAAGAGATATGAAAGAAAAAATATATATTCCTATAAGAATAAGTGAAGAAATCTTAACTGATGAAATTGCAAAAAAACTAGCGGAAAACAAAGATAAAAAAATTTTACTAGAAATATTAGATGAAGATTTTACAAGTATAAATATAAAAAAACAAGAAGAAATTCTTATTCAAATTAATAAAGTTTTAAAAGAATATAAAGGCTTTGGAATAAAAATAATGTCTACTCCAGATAGTATAGACAAAAATAATTTAAAATTATTAAAAAAGTATAAGGTAAAAGAGATAGAATTAACAATAGAATCATCAAATGATTATATATTAAAAAATATTGGCATAGCTTATAAATATGATGATGCAAAAAAAATTGCCAAAAAAATAAAGTCATATAGATTTTTATTAAGTGTAAAAACGATATTAGGACTTCCAGAAAGTACAGTAGCGGATGATTTAAATACTATAAGACAAGTTATAAAATTTAAACCAGAACAAATGACTTTGATTCCATGTAATGCTGATTATAATAAAAATGTAGAAAGATTATCTGAACAAAAAGAATTTACTCCATTATCAAAAATTCAGATAGTAGAAAGATTAAAAGAAAGTATAAAATTAATAGCACATACTAAAATAAAAAATATTAAAATAGGAGAAGATAGTCAGTACATAGAAGAAATGCCAATAGTACGATTTAGAAATTTAGTGGCTAGTGAAATTTGGTATGAAAAAATAATAGAATTGATAAAATCATATAACGTAAAAGTAAAAGAAGTTGAAATAGAAGTAAATAACTTAGATGTAGACAATGTTAAAGGAGCAGAGAATAAGAACCTAGAACAATTAAAAGATGTATATGATGTAGAGTTACATGTTTCGGAAAATAATAAATTAGCAAAAGGAAATTATAAGATGAAAATATTAAAGACATACACAGATTTTTTGGAAGATAATGAGAACTAGCATAAAAAAGCCTATATTACAAATAATTGTAATATAGGTGATTTTTATGGTAAAAAACTATTTAAAAAATTTAAGTTTTATAATATTAGGGTGCATAATTATGGCAATTGGGACATCAATGTTTTTATTACCTAATAAGTTTTCGACAGGAGGAGTAACGGGAATTGCAACAATAGTATATTATTTATTTAAGATTCCATTAGGAATGGTTAATATTTTAATTAATATTCCAATTCTAATTTTTACATTTTATAGATTAGGAAAGACTGTAGTTATAAATTCAATTATAGGTTCGTTAGTATATTCATTATTTATAGATATTTTAGATAAATTACCGGCTTTTACAAATGATGTTTTTTTAGCAAGTATATATGGAGGAATATTTTTAGGAATTGGTACAGGAATTGTACTAAATGCAAATGCTACAACAGGTGGAACAGAGCTGGTAAGTAGCTTAATAAAAACATACAATTTAAATATAAAAACAAGTAGTCTTATCATGATTATAGATTCTTCTATAGTTTTACTAAATGTGCTGGTTTTTAAAGAAATAGAGATTGGTCTATATTCTGCAATAGCAATTATATTAATGGGAAAAGTTTTGGATATTATAGTAGAAGGTACAAATTTTTCGAAACTCATATTTATTATATCCAAAAAAAATGATAAAATATCTAAAGAGATAGGCTCTTATATAAAACGAGGAACAACTGGAATATATGGTAAAGGAATGTTTGAAGATAAAGATAGATTAGTATTAATGTGTGCGGCCGGAAGAGGAGATGTACTAAAAATAAAACAAATTGTTCAAGCAAATGATAAGGAAGCTTTTATAATTATTACAAATGCCAGAGAAGTTTTAGGAAAAGGATTTAAGTAGGAGGAATACATGAAGCAACAAGAATTTTTATTAGAAAATTATAGTTCATTTAATTTAAGAGATATATTTGAATGTGGGCAATGTTTTAGATGGAATGAAGAAGATAACGGAAGTTATACAGGAGTTTTTGGGAATAATGTCATAAATGTTAGTAAAACAGATAAAGGAATTTTATTTAAAGGTGTTTGCGAAAAAGATATTGTTAATACTGTAATAGATTATTTTGACTTAGATAGAGATTATAATGAAATAAAACGAACATTAGCCAAAGTAGATAACAACATGAAAGAGAGTATAAGGTATGGGGAAGGCATTAGGATTTTAAACCAAGATTTATGGGAAACCATAATTTCATTTATAATATCAGCTAATAACAATATTCCAAGAATTAAAGGGATTATAGAACGTTTATCAAAAAAATATGGAAAAGAAATAGAATTTAATAATAAAAAATATTATACTTTTCCAACAGTAGAAGAATTAAAAGATGTTTCTGTAGAAGAATATAGGGAGTTAGGATTAGGCTTTAGAGATATAAGATTATATGAGACTACTAAAATGATTTTAAATAAGGACGTAGATATTTCAAAATTAAATGAAATAAAAGATACAAATCAAGTAAGAGATGAGCTTTTAAAACTTTCTGGTGTTGGTCCAAAAGTTGCAGATTGCATTTTGCTATTTTCTACCTTAAAAAGATTTGATGTATTTCCCATAGATGTATGGGTAAGAAGAGTTATGAATGATTTATATATTCATAAAGAAGATGAGAAAAATGTAAGCAAAAAAGAGATATTAAAATTAGCAAATGATAAATTTGGAAATTTAGAAGGGATAGCTCAGCAATATTTATTTTATTGGAGAAGAGAACTAGGATAAGTTCTCTTCTCGATTAGTTTTATATAGAAATTACCAAAACAAGAGAGAAACTTAATATTTAAAAGCAAGAAAAATGTCGAAAAATGAAGAAAAAAGGAGATAATCAAAAATAATAAAGAAAAATAACAAATAACTATTTACAAACGCCCAATAATGTGATATATAAAATACAGATTTATTCTAAATCGTTTTTTATATCAAAACTCATTTCAAATGATTTATAATCTAAATAAAACCCTTAATAAAAAAGTTAATAATAATAGGGAGGTGGTGCTTTTCCTATAAATAAATAAACTCCAATTTATTATACATGTCTATTTACGGTTTAGAATAAATCTATAATTATATTTAGGAGAATAAATTTGTTATCAATAGTAAATACAATTGCATTAAATGGTACAGAAGGTACTGTAGTAGAAGCACAGGTAGATTTATCAGCAGGAATACCACATTGGGATATGGTAGGTATGCTAGGAACAAGCATAAAAGAATCAAAAGAGAGAATAACTGTTGCTATAAAAAATACTGGAATAAAACTAGTAGGAAAAAAGATAAGCGTAAATTTAGCACCAGCAGAGATAAGAAAAGAAGGATCCTCTTTTGATTTAGCAATAGCAGTAGGAATTTTAATTAATTTAGGAATAATAAAAAAGGAATGTATCAATTCAGCCGTTTTTATAGGCGAAATATCTTATAATGGAAATGTTAATTCTGTAAAAGGTGTATTACCCATGTGTTTATCAGCACAAAAAAATGGTTTTAAAAGGGTATATATACCAAATTCTAATATTAATGAGGCTAAGTTAGTAAATAATTTAGAAATCGTAAGTGTTAATTCTTTAAAAGATTTAATTCAAAAAATTAATTCGAAAATAATCATAGAAAAAAATATAAGTCAAATAGAACGTTATGCTAAAGTAGAGTATGATATGGATTTTTCAGAGATTTATGGTCAAGAAAAGGCTAAAAGAGCACTCGAGATTGTGGCGGCAGGAAATCATAACTGTCTATTAATTGGTCCGCCAGGTGTTGGTAAAACCATGCTTGCAAAAAGATTAATAACGATATTTCCTAAACTTACTTATGATGAAATTATAGAAATAACGAAAACTAATAGTATACTTGGCCTAATCAAAGAAAATGAAATTATAAATAGAAGACCTTTTATAGAGGTAAATCCCAATATAACTTTAGCATCATTTGTTGGTGGTGGGAGAAATCCAATGCCAGGTGCAATTACATTAGCTAATTTAGGAATATTATTTATGGATGAATTTGCAGAATTTGATAGTAAAAAATTAGAGATGTTAAGAACTATATTAGATTTGCAAGCTATAAAATTAGATAGAGTACATGCATCTGTACAATATCCGTGTAAGTTTGTTTTGATGGCTGCTATGAATCCTTGTCCATGTGGTTTTCTTGGAAGTAAAGAAAAAAATTGTACTTGTTCGGAAACTAAAATAAAAAGGTATTTATCAAAGCTAAGTGGGCCAATAGTAGATAGGATTGATATACAATTAAATATATCAAATGTTGAATATTCAGAGATATATACTAATAAAAAAATAGAGAAAAGTGAAGAAATTAGAAAAAGAGTTGAAATTGCACGAAATAAGCAATTATTAAGATTTAAAAACGAAGATATAACTACAAATTCTGAAATGAATTCTTCGCAAATAAAAAGATATTGCATATTAGAATATGAAAGCAAAAGATTTTTAGAAAAGATATATGATAAGTATAAATTAAATATAAGAACATATAATAATATTTTAAAAATATCACGAACTATAGCAGATTTAGAAGATAAAGAAAAGATAGATGTATCTTGTATAGCAGAGGCAATTCAATATAAGGTTGATAATAAATTTTATAAAAAGGAAGTGTAAAAAATAATAACTATAAATTATAAAGAAAATACATATCCAAAGGAATTATTAAAATTAAAATCACCACCATTAAAATTATATGTGGAAGGAAATATTGAGTTGCTAAATAAGGAAATTATAGCAATTGTTGGGGCAAGAAATTGCAGTGAATATGGTTGGAAACAAGCAAAAAAATTTTCAATAGCATTATCTCAAAATGGAATATGTATTATAAGTGGATTAGCGATAGGAATAGATTCGATTTCCCACATGTCTGCCATGAATAATATCGGTAAAACTATAGCTGTTCTAGGTTCAGGCTTTAACAATATATATCCAAAAGAGAATATAAAATTATTTAATAAAATTTTAGAAAATGGTGGATGTGTTATATCGGAGTATTCCCCAGACGAGCAAGTTAATATGAAAAATTTTCCGAGGAGAAATGAAATAATTAGTGCACTAGCTTGTGGAGTGTTAGTTATAGAAGCAGGTTACAGAAGTGGAAGTACAATTACTGCTAATTTAGCATTAAAACAAGGGAAAAAAGTATTTGCTATTCCTAGTAACATAGATAGTAGTTTAGGAATAGGAACTAATTCATTAATACAGAAAGGAGCTAAACTGGTAACTAATGTAAAAGATATTTTTAAGGAAATAAATATTAATAAATGTAAAGACATAGAACAGGAATGGAAATATGAAAGTAAAAATGTTCCTATTAAATATAAAAGCGTTTACGAAATTATTGGTAATATGCCAATAGATATTAATACAATATGTAGAAAAGCAGAATTGCCAATACAAGATGTTAGTGAGCAATTAACTATGTTAGAGTTAAATGAATATATTAGAGCATTACCAGGAGATATGTTTGTAAAGGTATGAATAAATTAGGAAAGATAGGAGAAGATACAGCTACACGTTATTTAGAAAAAATGAAATATACGATTTTAAAAAGAAACTATAGAAACAGAAGAGGAGAGATAGATATAATCGCTTCATATAATAGAACTCTTGTTATAGTAGAAGTTAAAGCGAGAAGTAATAATAGATTTGGAAATCCAATAGATGCTATAGATGAAATTAAGATAAATAAGATAAAAGAATGTACGAAATACTACTTATATAAAGAAAAAATACAATTTTCTGAAATTAGGTTTGATGTGATAGAGATTTATCAAATAAAAGAGCATTATGTAGTAAACCATATAAAAAACGCCTTTTAAGAAGTTTGACAAACTAAAAAAAAGATAATAAAGTTATAATTGGTGTAAAGGAGTTGATATAGATTTATTTCTTTGACTAAGAAAGGAGATGTTACTATGGAAGGATTTTACCATAGTGTACAACAGCGAGAGAGGAAGAAAGAAGGAGCAAAAGTTAAATTTAATGTACGGATTAGTATGCGTATATATGGCTGGCTCGATGAAGTAAAAGTACTAATTATTGGTAATACAGCACAGGAAGTACATTTGGAATATATGAAACAAGACGATGAATTTGCCTATTTTGAAAAGGAAATTTTTCTTAAGATCAGGGCAATTTATAGGTATAAGTTTTCATTTATGTCTGAATGGACAAAATGGTATGAGACCGAATTTTCTAAACTGTCTGTTAATTTTTATGTACCTGACTGGGCGAAAGGTGCAACAATGTATCATATAATGCCTGATAGGTTTTGTAGAGATTACAGTTTGCCAATTGAAGAGTTCGGAAAGCGAAAAATTCATAAAGTTTGGAATGAAGCACCACTAGTGGGACCAGATGAAAATGGAGAATGGGCAAGAGATTCATATGGTGGAAATTTTAGAGGAATAAAAAGTAAATTGGATTATCTTAAAAAATTAAAAATAGATATAGTGTATTTTAGTCCAATATTTACAGCTTCTTCTAACCACAAATATGATGCAGACGATTATGAAATGCTCGACCCATATTTTGGTGATGAAGCGGATTTTAAAAGTTTATTCGAAGCTATTCACCGTAGGCATATGAAAGGAATTGTGGATGTAGCGTTTAACCATGCTGGCAAGGACAGTAAATATTACAATAAGTCTGGAATGTACGAAGAACTAGGTGCATATCAAGGCTCGAATTCAAGATACTTTCCATTTTTCAAGACTAGGATTGAGAACGGTAAAATAATTTTTGATTATTGGTGGAATATACCAGACGAAGTAGTCTTTGATAAAGACTCTAAAGAATTCCAAGAATATATATGTGGAGTAGGAGGAATAATTGATTGGTTATTCTCACTTGGAATTGATGGAATTCGGATTGATGTAGCCGATGACTTGACTGATTATTTTATTAATCTCATGGCAGATGCTTGCAGAAGAAATAAACCAGACTTTCTTATGATAATCGAGGTCTGGAAAAATCCATTCAGAATGAATAGAAGCTATATTTCTGATGGAAAGAGTGCTCATTCAACTATGAATTACTATCTGATGGCTCCAGTAATGGATTATCTGAATTTGCAAGATGAAGTTTATCTGCAAGAAAAAATCAATGAGGAATTTGAGGAGTATCCAAATGATACAATTTTTACCGAAATGAACTTTACATCTACTCATGACATGAGTAGACAGGTAAATCTGTTTGCTAATGAAGGATATTTTAGAGAGCAAGGAGATGAGCAAAGAGAATGGCCTTGGAACCTTAAAGATGAATATGGTAGACAATGGCAATCCACATATATCTTACCAAAAGATGTATATAAAAAGGCTAAAGAAATGTTAAAATTACACGATTTTATTTTAACATTTTGGCCAGGAATATTTTCCATCTTTTATGGAGATGAAGTTGGTGTTCAGGGATATGGAAATCTTGCCAACAGGAAATCTTTTTCGTGGAAAAGAATCGACAAAGATATCCTGTCACATAAAAGGAAAATGCTGAAGATTCGTAGAGAATACAAATTTTTACGAACAGCAGCTACAAATGTCTTGGAACTAACCAAAGACAAGTTTGTGTTCGAGAGGATAAATGCTAATGAAAAAGATGACCAAGTAGATTACAAAAAAATTATTGTGGTAGTCAATAATGGTTATACAGAATTACCTTTAGAATACAAGAACAAAGAAGGCAGAATAATAGCCTCATATAATTATAACAGTACTCGAAATGTAATTTGCTCTAAAGGGGCAGTTGCAATTTTAATTTACTAATCTTCTTTCACCGCGAACAGTTGCAGAACCTGTAGGTTTTGCAACTGTTTTTTGTTTTATGAAAACCCCCAGATAGTCTGGGGGTTCAGTAAAGCTTTAGCGATGAGTTGAAAATAATAACTCCTTCTAATATAATCAAGTTGCGACTGCCAAGAAGC
>OLGD01003762.1_pt1 | contig 13645 bp, 10 predicted proteins | sample 1605311 | NCBI WGS metagenome assembly OLGD01 (sample SAMEA3888917, study PRJEB22519) | human gut metagenome | biome: human gut; feature: human-associated habitat; material: faeces | place: Denmark | collected 2010 | reverse complement strand
GAAGTTCCGGCGGATATAACAGCCCGCACAACAAAAATTTCTTCAAACGTACCATTGCCCATAACTCATTGTTAGTATACAACCCGAACGAGAAATTCGCCAGCTGGAATTATGGCGGACAAGATAAAACAGAATTTGCCGATAATGACGGCGGACAACGCATGCCGGGTGACCGCTGGGAGACTTGCCGCTCTTTTAAAGATTTATTGAGCAAGGAATATACTACAGGCAAAGTCCTGGGACATGGTTTTGGCCCCGATGCCAATAAACCTGACTATTCTTATCTGAAAGGTGACATCACGCAAGCCTATACAGACAAAGTAAAAGAAGCGAAACGATCTTTTGTTTTCCTCAACCTGCACGCTACCGAAGTGCCTGCCGCCTTAATCGTGTTTGATAAAGTTGTCTCTTCCGACCCTCAGTTCAAGAAGTTCTGGTTGCTGCACAGTATAGAAGAGCCCATAATAGAAAGTAACCGTTTCACCGTCAAACGCACCCAAAACGAAGACACCGGCATGTTACAAAATCAAGTGTTGCTCCCCGAAATTCAAGATGCACGGATAGAGAAAATCGGTGGAAAAGGAAAAGAGTTTTGGGTATTCGGCACCAATTATGCCAACGATGCCATGCCGAGACGTCCCGACGACGCCAACGAAAGAGGCGCATGGCGTGTAGAAATATCACCTGCAACCGCTGCTGCCGAAAATTACTTTCTGAATGTAATGCAAGTAGCCGACAACACCTGTCTGCAAATGAATGAAGTAAAACGCATCGATGCAGATAAAATAGTAGGCGTGCAGATAGCCGACCGCGTCGTCACCTTCAGCAAAGACAGCCAACCACTGCCCGGTAAATTTGATTTCGCGGTAAGTGGCAGCCAAACTATGAAGTTTGTCATTACCGACCTTATTCCGGGAACCTGGCAAATCAAGAAAGACGGTAAGGTATATATTCCCGCGCTGGAAGTTCGTACAGACGATGGTATCCTTTCTTTTGAAGGTACTGCCGGACGGTATGAATTTCTTCGATAAAAAGAAAGCCATCTGTCAATGATTTTTTCCACATTGACAGATGGCTTATTTATTAAGTTTCCTCACCCCTTGTTTTTTCAGGCAACTTTCCTTAGAAGAGGCTCCACGCAACCGTCAGTCCGGCCATCACGATAGCTACCATACTCATCAGCTTGATAAGTATATTCAAACTCGGACCGGAAGTATCTTTGAATGGGTCACCTACCGTATCGCCTACCACAGTAGCTTTATGTACTTCGCTACCCTTACCGCCGAAGTTTCCTTCTTCCACATATTTCTTTGCATTATCCCATGCACCGCCCGCATTCGCCATAAAGATGGCAAGAACGAAACCGCTACTCAACCCACCGATCAGCAATCCCAGCACACCGGGAACACCAAAGATAAGTCCCGTAGCAATCGGAGCTAAAATGGCTATCAGCGAAGGAACTACCATTTCACGTTGCGCCCCCTTTGTGGAGATAGCTACACAACGTTCGTAATCCGGTTCTGTCTCACCGGTAAGTATACCCTTGATTTCACGGAACTGGCGGCGTACCTCATCCACCATGTGACCGGCAGCACGGCCAACAGCGTTCATTGTCAATCCGCAGAAGAGGAATGCCATCATACTACCCAAGAACATACCCGAAAGTACTTTCGGATTCATCAGCGTCACATCATAATGATGCATGAAGTCGAAGAAGGTGGCATCCTGAAGAGCCACGGCATCCCCATGGGGAAGCGCTAATTCCGTGGTTCCCAAACGGGTCAGTCCAATACGGATTTCTTCAATATAAGAGGCTAACAGGGCAAGTCCCGTAAGTGCAGCCGAACCAATAGCAAAGCCCTTTCCGGTAGCGGCAGTAGTATTACCCAAAGAGTCGAGGGCATCCGTACGTTTACGCACTTCCACACCCAGACCGGACATTTCAGCGTTTCCGCCCGCATTATCAGCAATAGGACCGTAAGCATCCGTAGCAAGCGTGATGCCCAGGGTAGAAAGCATACCTACGGCGGCAATACCGATACCGTAAAGTCCCATGCCTACATTATTGAAATCGAACCCCGATGCAAACAGGTAGGAAGCAATGATACCGACTACCACAGCAATCACAGGAATTGCAGTAGACAACATACCCAAACCGATACCGGAAATAATTACCGTAGCCGGGCCAGTCTTTCCGCTTTCGCTCAACTTCTGGGTAGGACGGTAAGATTGTGAGGTATAGTATTCCGTAGAACGTCCGATGATGATGCCGACTACCAGACCGACTATAACGGCACAAGATATCCACATCCAGTTATCAAGTTTCAATAGCCAAAGAATAAAGAACGTAGCCACTACAATCAGTACGGAACTCAGGTTCGTACCGAAAGCCAACGAAGCGAGCAGGTCTTTCATCTTCGCATTCTCCTTGGTACGTACTGCGAAGATACCGATAATAGAAAGAAGAATACCTACGGCCGCAATCAGCATCGGAGCTATAACAGCTTTGAACTGCATGGCCGTATCTCCCGTATGAATAAAGGCAGCAGCACCCAGAGCGGCAGTTGCCAGGATAGAACCACAATAGCTTTCGTAAAGGTCTGCACCCATACCGGCTACGTCACCTACATTATCACCTACGTTATCAGCAATCGTTGCAGGGTTACGCGGATCATCTTCGGGAATACCGGCCTCAACCTTACCTACCAGGTCGGCACCTACATCGGCAGCTTTCGTATAAATACCTCCACCTACACGGGCAAAGAGCGCTTGTGTAGAAGCACCCATTCCGAAAGTAAGCATGGTGGTAGTGATAATGCAGAGTTTATGAGTCGGAGTCAAAACATCTTCCGGTATAACTGCATTCAATAACAGGTACCAGAAAGAAATGTCGAGCAAGCCCAAGCCCACTACAACCAGTCCCATTACCGCACCGCTACGGAAAGCGACGCGCAATCCCGCATTCAGTGAACTACGGGCAGCATTTGCTGTGCGTGCCGAAGCATACGTTGCCGTCTTCATACCGAGGAATCCGGAGAGTCCGGAGAAGAAACCGCCCGTCAGGAAAGCAATCGGTACCCAACGATTCTGTACATCGAAACCATAAGCCATAATAGCGAAAAGGATCACAAGTCCCAGAAATACCCAGCCAACTATCTTATACTGTTGTTTCAGATAAGACATCGCGCCTTTACGCACAGCGGCGGCAATCTTTATCATTTGCGGAGTACCCTCACTCTCTTTCATCATTTGCTTATGGAAATAGTAAGCAAAGCAGAGAGCTAAAACGGAAGCGGCAGGAATCAGCCAGAAAAGCAAACTGTCCATGGTGTTATTCGTATTAAAAGGTTGATAGAAAGTCTAAAAGTATTGATTTGAAACGAAATAAGCAAAGGAATAAAAGAAAAATCAACTCATTCTATTAAATTTGCAGGCAAAAACCGTACCCGATTGAGCACCCATGTTGTAGTATAAGTAAAATCAATAAAAACAAAGGAACAATGGAACACACAGATTTTACTTTCAGAAAGGCATGGATGATATACACAGTATATGTTCTTCTACTCTTTACTCCCACCGCAAAAGCACAGCAGACAGCCAGACTGATCAGTCTGGAACTAAAAAACGAGAAGCTGTCGGCCGCACTGAAACAGATAGAGAAGATGGGCAGCAAGAATATCCTTTTTGCCTATGAAGAGACGGAGAATTATCACGTAACAGCAAGCATACGTAAACAGACACAAGGCGAAGCTATCCGTACAGTGCTGAAAGGAAAACCTTTCAACTGTATCGAACGTACCGATTACTTCGTGATTCAACGGAAGGGAAAAGATGGCAAGACTACCCAAGTACGCGGAACCATATACGGAGACCGGAATGAACCGTTAGCGTATGCCAACGTCATCTTGTTGGCAGCAACCGATTCCGCCTTTATTACAGGATGCGTCACAGCGGAAGACGGCAGCTTTATCCTACCCGGCAACAATGAAAGAAATCATTTGCTGAAAGTAACCTACATAGGTTATCAATCCTTGACGCTTCCTTGCCAGCCGGAAAATGACATTCACCTGCAACCGGATGCACAAATGCTGAAAGAAGTGACCGTAACCGCCTCCCGTCCGCTGGTGGAACGCAAGAATGGCGCTTTCGTTGCCAACGTAGCAGGGACACCGCTTTCCATGCTGGGTTCTGCAAGCGATATGATCGGGCACCTCCCTTTTGTCACCGGCTCGGACGGTAACTATACCGTTATCGGACGAGGCAAACCGGACATCTACATCAACGGCCGGAAAGTACGCGACACCTCCGAACTAAACCAACTTCAAGCTAACGAAATACTCTCCGCTGAAATTGTAACCACGCCCGGAGCACGTTATTCCTCCAGCGTGTCATCCGTTATCCGGCTACGTACCATCCGCAAGCGCGGACAAGGTTTAAGTGCCAATGCCTACGCAGACTATACTCAGGGACACTCGGCAAAAGGTAAACAAGGTGCCTCCCTAAATTATCGTACCGGCGGACTGGACATCTTTGTCAAAGGGCACTTCAATGAGTCGGACACATACTCCACCAGTCATACCCAACTGCAACTGAGCACTTCCTCCGAATGGAAAAGTATCTCTGACAACGTCAATCGTGCCCATGATGCAAATTTCAATGGCGAAGTAGGTTTCAACTACGAAACGGATGACCATCAGTCTTTCGGTATACGCTACATGCCCCAAAGCGGGTTGGGTGACACCGAACTCAAATCGCAAGGCGAAACCGTAATGACCAAAGACGGCAAGGAAGTGGACCGCCTCACCTCCTACTCGCACAGTCGCCGACAGCCCCACTGGACGCACAGCATGAACGGCTACTATAACGGCACCTTCGGCAAGTGGAATATCGACTTCAATGCCGATTACCTGAACGGTCGTTCTGCAGGCGGACAGAAAGTAGACAACAACGGCGAAACGGACGCCACCTCCAGCAGTGAAGTGAAAAATCGCCTTTATGCCGCCAAACTAATAATAACCGCCCCTCTCTGGCAAGGCAAGTTTTCTTTCGGAACCGAAGAAACCTTCACCGAACGACATGATATCTTTAAGCAAAGCGGCTTCTCCAACGATGCCGACAACCGTATCAAACAATCTGTAGTCTCTACTTTTGCAGACTACTCCATAGAATTAGGCAAGTTCAGCCTGATGGCCGGCCTGCGCTATGAATGCCAAAAGACAGATTACTACGAATCCGATGTTTATAAAGAAGAGAAGAGTCCCGTCTACCACGACCTGATTCCCGTAGCCGGCATCTTTTATAAAGAGAAGGATTGGAGCATAAACCTAGCCTACCGGATGACCAAGTATAATCCCGGTTATCGGATGTTAAACAGCAGTATCGGCTACCAAAGCAAATATCAGTACAGCAACGGTAATCCGGAACTAAAGCCGCAGAAGCAGAGTCTCTTTTCACTGGATAGCGGTTGGAAATGGATTAATGCCAGTATACATTTTGTCCACGTGCAAGAGACATACATTACGTATGCAAAGCCTTATGACGATGTAAAACACCCCGGTGTAGTGCTGTGGACCAATGCCAATGTGCCGGATTCTTATGCTTATGGAGGTGCCATAGTGCTCTCCCCGCAGTTCAAATGGTGGCGGCCACAACTGATGGGCAGCATATCCTGGTTCCACTCTAACGCCCGTTCATTGAATATTCAGCAGCTCTATAACGAACCACTCATGCAATTTAGCCTGGACAACAGCTTCACATTGCCTCGTGAATGGTTTCTCAACGTGCAAGGCAGACTTTCTTCGAATGCCAAGCAAAGTTTCGGCGTAAGAAAAACAGAGGGGAGAGTGGACGCACAACTCACAAAGTCTTTCCTGAAAGATCACTCCCTACGCGTTTCTCTGGTAGCCAACGATATCTTCCGCACCGGTAAGTATCACTTCTACGTCTACGGTGACCGCACTTACAATGAGTTTGAACAGTATGCCGATAACCAGCGTTTCGGCATCCGCCTCAACTACCTGTTCAATGCCACCAAGAATAAATATAAAGGTAAAGGAGCCGGTGAGAGTGAAAAAAGACGTCTCTAAGGATATAATTCTGGCTCATTTATAGAACTACACATTCTCCTAATGAACCAGAATTCTTACCTTTGCAAAATCTCAAAACGATTCGGAGAATGTCCTTGTTTCATAAAAAAGACACAAAAAGAGAAGTTTTCGGACAGATGTTCACGGAGCTATATCCCCGTCTGGTGCGCTACGCCACCCAACTATTGGGCGACGGAGAAGAAGCCCGTGATATTGTGGGTAGTGTGATGGAGCAGGCATGGAAGCAATTCGAAAAGCTGGAACCGGAAAACCGGGGAGCCTGGCTTTACACTGCCGCACGTAATGCCTGCCTTAACCGTCTGAAGCATCTGCAAGTAGAAGCCACCAACCTGGAAGCGCTACACGAAGCCACCCGCATGGATGTAGCGACCGACTACCGGGAACATGAACGACTACTGCAACAGGCGGAAAGCATCGCCCGCAACCTACCGGAACCAACCTGCACGGTATTGCGGCTCTGTTATTATGAACATAAAACCTATCGGGAAGTAGCCGAACAGCTTGGCATCAGTCCCGACACCGTAAAGAAACATATATCCAAAGCTTTGCGTACCTTGCGCGAAGCAATGACCCTGAAAGGAGGAAACCGATGATGGAAGAGAAAAAAGAAAATGATTTCAAGATGGATACTGAAGACCTCAGATTACTGAATGCCTTCGGAGAATCGCTCGGAGACTTGCCTTCGGAAGAAGAAACCCGCGCGGCATGGAATGCTTTTGCCTCCCGGCAAGACGCCCGAAAGCGCAGACGCATCATACAGATGTGGACTTCCGGCATTGCAGCTGCCATCGTAGTGCTGGCAGTGCTTATCGTGCCCCGCATCACCGGCGAAGACACGATTCAAGATATTGAAATCTTTGCGGCCCTGGATGTCCCCGAAGCAATCATCACCTCGGAGAGCAATGATAGGATTACTCTTTCAACTCCCCCTGCCACTACCACGCAAATCACTCTGGACGATGGCACACAGGTTACACTCAGCGCCAATTCCCGCCTGGAATATCCTAAACTATTCCCCACAGAGGGCACCCGTGAAGTCCATCTGACAGGAGAAGCACGCTTCGAAGTGGCAAAGGATGCCGAACGCCCTTTCATCGTCTCATCCGGCAAGATGCAGACACAAGTATTGGGCACGGTATTCGACGTAAATGCCTATCCGGGAAAAGTAGCGGCAGTTACTTTATTTCAGGGACGCGTCCGCGTCAGCGACGAGAAACAAACACAGCAGAAAGACATCTTGCCCGGACAGCAAGCTATATTGTCTGAAGATAATGGTTTCACCATATCCGAAGCACAACTCACCGCAACGGAAGGATGGACCAAAGGAGAGTTCAGTTTCGATGATGCCGAACTGGCGGAGATTATGAAGTCCGTCGGCACATGGTACAATACCAGTATCATCTTCCATTCGGCCGACTTGCTGAAACAACGCATTCATTTCCGCTTCCCGCGAACAACTTCCTTGGAAGAAGTAGTGCAAGCGCTCAATGATCTGGGAATAGCCAAACTGGAACAAAAAAAGGGAAAAGTAATCATCAGCGATTATTCTCCCAAGCATTGACAAGCAGGGGAAGAGCTTTCCGGCTCTCCCCCTGTCTTCATTATTCTACGGTCACAGCCGTACCACAAGCGGTTACCATCAGCATACTGCCGCTTCCACCCACGGTTTCATAATCCAGATCCACGCCAATCACGGCATTGGCTCCGAGTGCCCTGGCATGCTCCTGCATTTCACGAAGGGCGATGTCTTTCGCTTCGCGCAGCACTTCCTCGTAAGAGCCGCTACGTCCGCCCACTACATCGCGGATGCTGGCAAAAAAGTCACGGAATACATTGGCACCGATAATCGTCTCGCCTGAAACGATACCGTAATAGCGGGTGATACGTCCGCCCTCGATAGTTGGGGTTGTTGTTACTAACATAATCTTTCTCTATTTATTTAAGTTATCTGCACCCTATTAGACGCGCGAATAGAGCAGAAAGTTGCAGTAACGGGACTTTTTATATCTCTTCATTATAATAAAAAAACAAAAAAGGCAACATCCATATATGAGCTAAGATAACTATTTCTCTATCTTTGTCCGGAAGAATGGAAACAGATCATTTTATATTCAAGTTAGTGGTATGTCTGGTAGTTGTGCTTTTTGCACTGCAACCCGAGGATTATAACACCTTTTCCGAAAATGAGCCTCCCTTTCTTTGCATCGAACAAAGCGAACAGCATTCGTCTGGAGAGTTTAACGATGAAGCTGTTATCTCACGTACACTTTCTTTAAACCGTGCCCGCAAGCTCTGTGCAGAGATTACGACGACTTATACTTTCTCTACCGAGAACACCAATTTATACCAACATAGTGACGGTACCCAACCGCACACTCTCAAGAGCGTATACTCCCCCGAACGCTCCTTACTCTGCACATACCGTCTTTAGAACAAGCCCTTCCATCACCGTATTTTTATATTTTATCCGGTACGAATCATAACATTCGTTCCGCTATGTCTAATTAATTAATTTATATATGGGACTTGTTTTATTATACCTGACCATTGCATTAGCATTATCATTTTTATGCTCCATCCTGGAAGCTGTCTTATTATCCACCCCGATGTCATACATCTCCACCAAAGAGAAAACACACGGCAAAAGCGCCATTTTACTGAAGAAGTTCAAACAAGATATCGACCGGCCTATTGCCGCCATATTATCTCTGAATACCATTGCCCACACCGTCGGTGCGGCAGGTGTCGGTGCCGAAGCGGTAAAGATATTCGGAGAAGCTTACTTCGGTGTAATCTCCGCCATACTGACTATCTTAATCCTTGTTCTCTCGGAGATCATTCCTAAAACGATAGGTGCCTGTTACTGGCGCTCACTGGCGCTTCCGTCGGCCCGCATCATTAACTTCCTTATTATTATCTGTTATCCCCTGGTGTGGCTGTCCGAGCTGATTACCCGTCTGTTTTCTTCCGGCAAGCAAGAATTATCCGTAAGCCGCGAAGAGGTTTCGGCTATGATTTCCATCGGAGTGGAAGAAGGTGTCTTCCAGATGAAGGAAAACAAGATGATACAGAACCTCATCAGATTGGATAAAGTAAAGTCACAATCCATTATGACTCCTCGTACCGTGGTGGCAACAGCTCCCGAAAGTATGTCTCTGAAGGAGTTCTATCAGGATGGGAAGTATAAGTTCTACTCCCGTATTCCGATTTATAATGATAGCGAAGATTACATCACAGGCTATGTGTTGCGGCAGACCGTACTCGAAAAGTTAGCCGAGGACAGATTCGATATGTGTCTGAAGGATGTGACCCGCCCTATCCTTTCCTTCCCGGAGAATAGTCCTGTTTCCACGGTTTGGGAACAGATGCTTGAAAAGAAAGAGCATATTTCAATCTTGATTGATGAATACGGTTGCTTCTGGGGAATTGTCACTATGGAAGATATTATAGAAACAGCCTTAGGCTTCGAGATTGTGGATGAGAAAGACAGCGTAACGGATATGCAGAAACTGGCACGGGATAAGTGGCAGAAGAAGCTGGCGGAGGCGAAAATTAATGATTAGTGATTAGGGATAGTGATTAGTGATTGGCGCTATACGGATGGTTATCACTAATCACTACCCCCTAATCACTAATCAAAACATCTTACTGACACGTTCGATGCCTGCCACCAAGACATCTATCTCCTCTTTCGTATTGTAGATTCCAAAGGAAGCACGCACCGTACCTTCTATGCCGAGACGCTGCATCAGCGGTTGGGCGCAATGGTGTCCTGTACGCACGGCAATGCCGAGACGGTCGAGCAATGTGCCCATATCGAAGTGATGGATATCGCCTACCAGGAAAGAAATAACACTCCCCTTCTCTGCCGCTTCACCAAAGATGCGCATACCGGGGATTGTTTTCAATCGCTGCGTGGCATACTCCGTCAGTTCATGTTCATAGGCGGCAATCTTATCCAAGCCGATGGCGGAAACATAATCGAGCGCTTTCGCCAGTCCCGTAGTGCCGATATAGTCGGGAGTTCCGGCTTCGAATTTAAACGGCAGTTCGTTGAAGGTGGTATGTTCAAAAGACACATGCTGTATCATCTCACCGCCGCCTTGATAAGGAGGCAACTTATTCAGCCATTCTTCCTTACCATAGAGCACGCCCACACCGGTAGGCCCGTACACTTTATGTCCGGAGAATACAAGGAAATCAGCATCCAGATCCTGCACGTCCACTGCCATGTGGGGAATGGATTGTGCCGCATCTACCAGGAAAGGTACATCATGCTTATGGGCAATCTTAATCATTTCCTTGATAGGATTGACCGTACCCAGAACATTGGACACATGTACTACGCTGACAATCTTCGTCCGGTCAGTGAAAAGCTTCTCGTATTCATCCATCAGGAGTTCGCCGCGGTCGTTCATCGGAATAACCTTCAGATTGATGCATTTCCGTTCGGCCAGCAATTGCCAGGGGACGATGTTACTATGATGTTCCATTACGGAAACAATCACTTCATCACCCGGATGCAGGAATGCTTCACCGAAGCTGGAGACTAACAGATTGATGCTTTCCGTAGTTCCCCGTGTAAATACGATTTCATTTGTAGAACCGGCATTGATGAACTTCCGCACTGTCTCACGGCTTGCCTCGTGCAGTTCCGTTGCCTGTTGCGACAGAAAGTGTACGCCACGATGCACATTGGCATTGACAGAATAATATTCATCCGTTATGGCATCCACCACACAGCGCGGCTTCTGTGTCGTCGCCCCATTATCGAGGTAGACCAATGGTTTGCCGTACACTTCACGGGATAGTATCGGAAAATCGGCTCTTATCTTTTGAATATCCATATTAGCTTAGAATTATGAATGAAGAATGAAGAATTGGCTGCGCCATGTCATGCCGCATGGTAATTCTTCATTCTTAATTCTTCATTTATTTGCATATCGCACAGCCCTGGCACTTATTCAGTTCTCCACGGAAACGTTTTTCCACCAGCAGATGCAAGCGGTCTTTCAATGCATCCAGCCGGATAGTGTCGATCACTTCGTTCACGAAAGCGAACATCAGTAACAGGCGGGCTTCACGCTCCGGAATACCGCGCTGGCGCATATAGAAGAGTGCATTTTCGTCCAACTGACCAACGGTAGCGCCATGACTACACTTTACATCATCGGCATAAATTTCCAGTTGCGGCTGCGTATACATACGTGCCTCACGGGTAGCGCAAAGATTCCGGTTCGTTTGTTGAGAATTGGTATGTTGCGCATCCGGGCGCACCAATACCAAACCGGCAAATGCACCGACTGACTGGTCATCGAGCACATACTTGAAAAGTTCATTGCTCGTGCAGTTAGGTACGGCATGATCGATACTTGTATTGTTATCTACATGCTGATTCTTATCTGCAATGGCCATACCGCAAAGGTTGATTTCGGCACCTTCACCTGCCAGCAATACTTCGGTGGTGTTGCGGGAAGTGCCGTTATGCAAGGTCATGCCATTCAGCAATACGTTGCTGTTGGCTTCCTGTCTCACATACATATTGCTGATACGCACGGTACTTGTATGCGTTTCTTCGAGTTCGTAAAGATCAAAGACAGCATTCTCACCTACGAATACTTCTATCACCTGGGTTGCCAGGAAGTTCACGGCATCCATGGCATGGTCGCACACCAGCATGCGTGCCTGTGCGCCATCTTCCAATACAATCAATACCCGGCGGTTCACCAGGAAGTTCACGTCACCACGCAGGATGTTTACCAACTGAATGGGACGTTCCACTATTACATTCTTCGGCACATACAGCAGCACACCGTCTTGTGCAAAAGCGGTGTTGAATGCTGTCACTCCGTCTTTTGAAGTGTCTGCCAGTTTGCCATAATACCTCTTTACCAGTTCCGGTTGCTTCTCCGCCATCTCCTTCAAACTGCCGAAGATGACTCCTTCGGGCAGATGTGAAGCGGGTAGCGCTTTATTGTAAAAAGCATCATTCACTACAAAGTACAGGGAGGTACTCATATTGGGCACATCACATTTGAATACTTCATAGGGATTTACCGGAATATCCAGACGGTTCAGGTTCAACCCATAGTCCGGTTCAAAGAACTTGCTGACATCGGTATATTTATATTTCTCCTGTTTACGGGTAGGAAAGCCAAGCCGCTCAAAGTCGGCAAACGCAGTGGCACGAGGGGCATTCATCACCTCGGCACTGTGCTGGCATATCATAGCTTCCGTCTGGGAGAAAAGATCTATGTATTGTTGTTCTGCATTCATATTACATTTATATTTTATTTTTTAGACACGGATTTCACGGATTACACGGCTACTATATATCTTCATCCTCTTCACTCATATTTGACTGATACGACTGACGAATCTCCATTTTTCGATCAGTTGTAAAGATTTTCCGTTTTACTTCCGCACTTCTTCCAAAGTTTAGCAGCAGTCCAACTTCAAAATCCGTTGCTTTCAGATAATTTACAAGTTGCAATTCATGTTCTTCACGCAAAGCAGATACAGCTTTCAATTCAAGAATAACACAATGATCAACAACAATATCTGCAACATAACGCCCAACCAATTCCCCCTTATAATAAACAGGTATTTGATATTGAGCCTCACAAGGAATTCCACGTTTCTTCAACTCTTTATATAATGCGTTCTGATATACCTGTTCTAAAAAACCATAGCCCAAAAGATTATGTACCTCATAAAAAGCTTTAATAATCTCCTTTGTCCAACATTCATATAGCATCATATAGCAGCCGTGTAATCCGTGAAATCCGTGTCTAAAAAATCAATTATTCTCCCAACTCCTTCTTAATCCAATCATACCCCTTCTCTTCCAGTTCCAGCGCCAATTCCGGTCCCGCAGTCTTCACGATACGACCCTTGTAAAGCACATGTACAACGTCAGGTTTGATATAGTCCAGTAAGCGTTGGTAGTGGGTGATGACGATGGTACTGTTCTCCGGTGTTTTCAACTTGTTCACACCTTCGGCTACGATACGCAAAGCATCGATATCCAGCCCGGAATCCGTTTCATCCAGAATGCTTAATTTCGGTTCCAGCATCGCCATCTGGAAGATTTCATTCCGCTTCTTCTCACCACCGGAGAAACCTTCATTCACCGAACGGTTAGCCAGTTTATTGTCCAGTTCCACAATGGCACGCTTTTCACGCATCAACTTCAGGAACTCGCTTGCACTGAGAGCGGGCAGATGATTATATTTACGTTGCTCGTTCACCGCTGCACGCATAAAGTTAACCATACTCACACCCGGAATTTCTACCGGATATTGGAAGCTGAGGAAGATACCTTCGTGGCTACGGTCTTCCGGTGAAAAGTCCAGCAGGTTCTTACCGCAGAAAGTCACGCTTCCTTTCGTCACCTCAAAGGCAGGATTACCTACCAATACAGCCGAAAGAGTACTCTTTCCGGAACCGTTCGGTCCCATAATAGCATGCACCTCACCAGCTCTTACCGACAGGTTGATGCCTTTCAATATCTCTTTGCCATTTACACTGGCATGCAG
>OLGD01003754.1_pt1 | contig 13666 bp, 10 predicted proteins | sample 1605311 | NCBI WGS metagenome assembly OLGD01 (sample SAMEA3888917, study PRJEB22519) | human gut metagenome | biome: human gut; feature: human-associated habitat; material: faeces | place: Denmark | collected 2010 | reverse complement strand
CTTTTCTAATTTGTACAAGCTTTTCCAGCTTACGCTGATGAAGGGTGATAAGGGTGTCAAGATTGCGAAAAAACTCAGAGATTGTTCTTTGCTCCTTGATGTCAGGAAAAACGATTTGTCCCTTGAGCGCATTTTCTGCGGATACCTTCATGTCGTTTTTTGCACCTTTGTTGACGAGTGGGTGCATATAATTATTCATTCTGGCATCCTGCTCAAAATAAATCTGGACAAATTCTGGATTGGCACTTTGTTTTGGCTTGTAAACGGCATATAACGTTGACACGATGCCATTTTTTCCTTTATTAGCTTTAATGATGCCATAAGGATTAGATTTCAGGGGTGATTTAGTGTAAACAATATCGCCAGTTTCAACCACACCATAATTGGCAACAGATGCTCCTGCAAATGAACGTCCCTGAAATTCAATCTGATTCACAATTCCAAAATCGCCCGAAACGGACAAGACATCTTCTTTGGTATATATTCCTTCAAAGTTCTTTTGACCTGAAACTTCGAGATATTCTTCCAGCTTACGCTGTTCCCAAGGGTCAGTGAAGCCCTTGAACCGGAGGGCAGGTTTCTTCTCGTTATCCTGCATAATCATTCACCTCCCAGCAACTTTTTGAGTTCTGCAATGCCCTTCATGTCAAATTCATTTCCCTGCAGATCGTCCAGCAGCCCCAGCAATTCGTGCTCGGTATCGGCAATCTGGCTCTCTACGTCCTCAAAGGTGGTTTCGTATTTCTTGCAGACGGCATCCAACTGCTTCACAAAATCGTCCAGAACGGCATCCGGCAGGCTGTTCAGATTTTCCATCAGGGGCAAGATCCACTTGCGGTGCAGCAGGTCACGCACTTCTTCATCGGTCAGGCGTTCAATCACGCCTTTGGTGCGCTGGTGGAGGGCGGCACTGTCGTCCTTGATCTGCTTTTTCAGGGTCTTTTCCTCGGCAAACAGCGCGTCCACATCTTTCAGGATGCTCAAGGTAGCCGGCTCTACCTCCCGCGCCTTGATGGCCTTTTTGACCTCAGCGGCAACAAAGGCACCATCGTTGACAAAATCCTGTTCCTTGTCCTCCTCGCTCAGTTCGTCCAGATAGCTTTCATACTCGCCTGCAATTTCGGCAAGGCGAGTTTCTTTTGCCCGCAGTGCTGCCACTTCCTCATGCATTTTAACGCTCTGCACCAGCTCAAAGGGCAGCACATGGCCCACCCAGCCGTCCTGCACCTCGGCATCCTTTTTCAGCACCATGTTTGGGTCTACCTGCTTGGTTGCAGCAAAACCCTCGGTCTGGATGATTTCAAGGTCGATGGCAATTTTCTTCCAGTCGTCGTCCAAAAGCTGGTATGCTGCATAGCGGTCAACCAGTGGAATTCCTGCCAGCCGTGCAAAGATCTCCCGGCTCAGGCGTTCTTCCTCGCCGGCAGCATTCAGCTGCGTCATGCCGTCGATGAGTGCGGACTTCAAATAGGCATCAAAGTCACCGAAAGCATTCTGGAAAGCGGTCTTGAACGCCACCACATCCGGGTGGGACAGAACAGCGTTCTTCAAATTGGCCACATTCAGACGGCAATAGGCTTCGTTGTCCGGGCTGAACAGAGTCGCTTTCAGGTGCGGGAATGCTGTCCAGTAGGCAGACAGATCTTGCAGTTCGGCCTCGGGAATACCGCCAAACATAGAAGCGTAAATGTCCCAGCTCTCAGCCTTTTCGGAAGAGTCCACATAGCGGGGAATGTTCAGGTTGTAATCGTTCTGAACGATCTCCGCACGGGATACTCTGCGTGCGAATTTTTCGATTTTATCCGGGCGTTCCTTGTAAGCATCCACAATGCGTTTGATGTCACAGGCACGCAGCTTGTTGTTTTTGCCGTCCTTCTCAAAGCCCTTAGACGCATCAATAATCAGAACGTCCGAATCCTTTTTATTCTTCCGCAGCACCATGATGATGGTGGGAATGCCTGTGCCGAAGAAAATATTGGCGGGCAGACCGATGATTGCATCAATGTTGTTGTGGTCAATCAGATTTTTGCGAATCGTACCTTCTTCACCGCCACGGAACAGAACGCCGTGAGGCAGAACGATGGTCACAATACCATCATTACGGATGTGGTACAGGTCGTGCAGCAAAAAGGCGTAGTCTGCCTTGCCTTTGGGGGCAAGGCCGTAATCCGAAAAGCGCGGGTTGTTCTCTTTGTCGTTCGGATTCCACGCCTGCGAATATGGGGGATTTGATACCACCGCATCCACAAACAGCGGGTCGTAGGTGTTGACCGGATCGTTTTCTTCAAAGTACGGCCAATCTTCCTCCAGCGTATCGCCGTTGCGCGTTACAATGTTGTCGGGCAGAATGCCGCGCATGACAAGGTTCATGCGGGTCAGGTTGTAGGTGTTTTCCTTCAACTCCTGTGCGTAGTATTTGATGTTGTTGCCATTGCCCATATACCGTGCGGCACACTGACCAATGTTGATCAGCAGCGAGCCGGAACCGCTGGTGGGGTCGTAAATTTTGATCTCTTCCCGGTCTTTCAGGTGGTACGCCACGATTTCAGACATGAGCAGCGAAACTTCGTGCGGCGTGTAGAACTCGCCGGCCTTCTTGCCTGCGTTTGCTGCAAAGTTGCTGATCAGATATTCGTAGATAAAGCCGAGAACATCATAATCCTGCTTGCCGTCCATGGGAATGTCTTTGATGAGATAGATCAGGTCGCGAATGGCCTTTGTCCGCGCACCGGAGCTTTCACCCAGTTTGGACAGGCCGGTTTGCAGCGTAGCAAAGACACCGTCAAACACCTTTTTGTGGTGCGGGTCGATTAGTCGACTGAATGCCTGTAATGCCACCGTTACGTCGTCAGCCTTGAAGTCGCTGCCTTTGCTGATCCATGTGGAAAACAGATTTTCATAGGCGATAAAATAGCCGACATTCTTCCGAACGGTATCCAGCGTTTCGGCATCGTCTTCGGTCAAATCCGGCAGATATTCGTCTGTCCAGTCATTCTCTTTCAGCCATTTGACTTCCTTGTCCGACAGAAATTTATAAAACATGAAGCCCAGAATGTAATCCTTGTACTCGTTGGCTTCGATTTTAGAGCGCATCTTGTTGGCAGATTCCCAGATTTTCGATGCGAGTTGCTGCTTGTTCATGCTATTCCTCCCAGTGGCCTACAATAGGGCGTTTTTAGAATTTTTTAATCGGACAGCCCCTCCGATTTTATGCGTGTGTTCATTGAACCAATTATACAAAAGTGCCACCCGGTTTGCAATGCGAATGAAAAGTTTCTCAATCGCATTCGCAGAACCATAACCGTGGCAAGCAGAGCCTTTGTGCGCACAAAGGCTAAATTCGCACGCAGAATTAAAATTCTGCTGTGTTCATTCGCTTGTTGGGATGCAATCCCAATCCCTGTAATCATCACAATTCCGTGATGGCTGCGCATTCCTGCGGTGTGCTGAAAGAGCGTTTTGCAAAAAACGCGTAGCCTGCATCCATCGGATGTAGTTCAAGGGTTTGGGATTTCCCAACAAGCATTTTGCAACGCAAAATGGTCTTTGTATATACGAAGACACTGCTTGCTACGGCTATGAACGCCTTTTGAATTGCAAAATGATTTTTCAGTTGCTATACTGGGCTTATCAAAGTTTTTTCGGGAGGACGTCGCAGTGACCGCACAGACAATGCAAATCGGGAGCAGACCTTGCCGCATTTACGGCGAAGCCCATGCAGAATACCTACTGCTCCAAATGACCGGCGAACACGAGCTGCAAAGCATGGAAAGCGAGGTTACCGCTATTGCACAGAGTGCGCACCACTTTTTGTTTGCGGCTATCCCGGTGGAAAGCTGGAACGATGCACTTTCTCCGTGGAAGTCTCCTGCCGTGTGGGGAAAGCAAGGATTTGGCGGCAAGGCTGCGGAAACCCTGTGCTTTCTGACAGAACAGGTCATTCCCACACTGAAGCAGCAGTATCCTCTCCCGGAAAACATCAAAATCATTCTGGGCGGCTACTCGCTGGCGGGATTGTTTGCGCTGTGGGCATCCACCCAGACGGATCTATTCTATGGTATCGCCGCCGCCTCGCCCTCTGTTTGGTTTCCGGGCTGGATGGAGTTTGAACAGCGGCACCCGATGCAGACACAGCGCGTTTATCTGAGCCTTGGCGACAAGGAAGAGCGCACGAAAAACGCTGTCATGGCTGCGGTAGGTGATAACATCCGCACCCTGCACAGTCGTCTTACAGAGCGTAGCATAGACTGCACCCTTGAATGGAACAGCGGCGGGCATTTCAAAAACGCTGACCTGCGCACGGCGAAAGCATTTCGCTGGGCGATGGAGGAACACACATGACCATTTTGATTGATGCAGACGGCTGCCCGATGGTGGACCTGACATTGTAGATTGCAAAGCAGTTTGATGTTCCTGTTATCCTGATCCTGTGGGTCATCAAAATGTTCTAAACCGTACAGGATCGGCACGTTTTTTCGGGACTGCAAAGGTCTAAAGTCCCCAAGCGTCCAACTTACAACAAAAATGAGACAGGCGACCCACCTTTCGGGAAGCCTGTCTCATTTTTCCGTTGGGGGCCATTTGCGTTACTGAGAAACAGCCCGGTTTGGAAACTCAGTGATCGAAGGAGAACGGGGGATTACTTAAAGGCTGATATCCTTTCCGCCATTGAGCTTGCTGAAAGCCAGCAGAGAAATGACGGTGAGGATGGTCATAATGGTGGATAATGCGGCTGCAGTGCCGTAGTTGCCGCGGATGACCTCGGTATAGATTGCTACCGTCAGGGTCTTGGTCTTGCCGGTATACAGGATGATTGCGGTGGACAGTTCACTGATCATGGTGACCCAGCTCAGGATGGCACCAGAGATGATGCCGGAGGCCATCATGGGCACTGTGATGCGGAAGAATGCCTTCATCTTGGAAGCGCCCAGCGAGATGGCAGCTTCCTCAATGCTCATGGGGATCTGCTGCAGGATAGCCACCGACGAGCGGATGGTATAGGGCAGACGCCGGATGATGAGTGCCACCACCATGATGAGCATGGTGCCGCTGATGAGGAGCGGGGGCTTATTGAAGCCGATGAGCAGTGCGATGCCAAGGACCGTGCCGGGCACGATGTAGGGGATCATCGAGAGGATGTCCACCACGTTGGTCAGGGCATTGCGGCGGCGCACCACCAGATAAGCGATGAGAACAGCCAGCAGCACGATGACGACCAGTGCCAACAGGGGGATGATGATGGTATTCTGAATGCTGCGACCCAGCTTGCCGATGGCGGTCTGGTAGCTCTGCAGCGAGTAGCCGTCCACAAAAATCTTACCCTGCGTGTTCTTGAACGAGGTGTAGATGACGTAGGCCTGCGGCATGATGGCGATGCCCACTACAAGGTAGACGACCAGATGCACCAGAGCGTTGATGCCCTTGCGGGCCTCCCGCTCCTCCACGGGGTGCATACTGTTCAGAGCGAAGGCGTTCTTGTTGGAAACGTACTTCTGGACGAGGAACACCAGCGTGGTGATGACGATAGCGATGACGGCGATAGCGGCTGCAAAGCCGTCGCTGCCGCCCACCTCGTTGATGAACTCAGTGTAAAGGACAACAGGGAAGGTACGGTAGCCCTCACCGATCAGCATCGGGGTGCCGAAGTCTGCAAAGGATCGCATGAACACCAGCAGAGCCGCAGCCAGCAGGGTGGGCATGATTAGGGGCACGACCACTTTGAAGAAGCAGGCAATGCCAGAGCATCCGAGGTTCTCAGCCGCCTCGATGAGGGAGTTGTCGATGTTCTTCAATGCACCCTTGGCGTAGAGGAACACCAGCGGGAACAGCTGGAGCGTCATGACCAGCACGATGCCGCCGAAGCCGTAGATGTCCGGGATGGCGATGCCGAGGTTTTTGAAGAATGTGGTAATGATACCGCTGCGACCCAGCAGCAGAATCCATGAGTAGGCACCGATGAAGGGAGCCGACATAGATGCCACCACAATGAGGATATTCAGCACCGACTTGCCCTTGATCTTAAAGATCGTGAACAGGTATGCCAGTGGGGTGCCAATAGCGATGGAGAGCACCGTCGCTGTGATGGACACCTTGAAGCTGTTGATCAGGGTATCGAAATAGTAGCTCTTGGAAAAGAACTTCGTGAAATAAGCCAGCGTGAAGCTGCCGGTGTCGGGGTCCAGCACAGACTGGCGGATCAGGTATGCCATCGGGTAAAGCAGGAACAGTGCATAGAGTGCGATGGTCCCCAGCGTAATGGCTCCCCAGACATCAAGACGGAACTTATTATTGTTTTTCATAAGCGTCGCTCCTGATGAGATTGGTACCGCCGTCCTTGGTAAAGACGTTGATCTTCTCTTTCTTGACCTTCAGCAGCACCTTCTCGCCCTTCTTGAGACCCTCGCCAATGGAGGACTCCTCTACGATCTCCACCGAGTCGCCCTGATCGGTGTCAATGGTGTAGTGGGTGTTGAGACCGAGGTAGGTGCATTCCTGCACGGTGCCGTGGATGCCATCGGTGCCGTCCTTGCAGATAATGAACTCCTCCGGGCGGATGGAACAGCGCACATCCTGCTCGGCAGCCTTGTCCAGAGCGTCGAGGTGCTCATGGTAGCCGTCGGCAAAGGTGATGATGCCGTCCTTGACGTGGGCATTCACGATGTTGGTGCGACCGATAAAGGTGGCAACGAAGACATTCTTCGGGCGCTGGTAGATGTCGCGGGGAGTGCCAACGTGCTGGATGACGCCGTCCTTCATAACGGCGATACGGTCACTGATGGCCATTGCCTCTTCCTGATCGTGGGTGACATACACGGTGGTGATGCCAACGCTCTTCTGGGTGTGGCGGATGACGCTGCGCATCTCGACACGGAGCTTTGCGTCCAGATTGGACAGCGGCTCGTCCATCAGCAGCACATCCGGCGAGATAACCAGTGCGCGAGCCAGTGCGATACGCTGCTGCTGACCGCCGGAAAGCTGGTTGGGCATACGGTCGGCATACTGCATGATCTGCATCAGGTTCAGAAACTCATCCGTCCGCTTCTTGATCTCGGCCTTGTCCACCTTGCGGTTTTTCAGACCGAATGCCACATTGTCCCGGACGGAGAGGTTTGGGAAGATGGCATAGTTCTGGAACACCATGCCGATGTTGCGCTTGCTGGGGTCCATATCGTTGATGCGCTTCTCGTTGAAGAAGATGTCGCCGCCCTCAATGGAGTTGAAGCCTGCGATCATACGGAGAAGAGTGGTCTTGCCGCAGCCGGAGGGACCCAGAAGGGTGAACAGCTCACCATCTCCGATCTCCAGATTCAGGTCCGGGATGACCGTATTATTCCCGTAGCGCTTTACTGCGTCTTTGACTGATATTCTGCTCATACTAGCCTCCTGCTGCCCTTTGAATTACTTGCTCTGCAGATCGGTGAAGATCTCAGTGTACTTGTCCACCAGCTCTGACTTGTGGGCGCTGACGTAGGGGATGTCCTCCTCGATGACATTGATGTCTGCCATCGGGGTCATGGCATCGTTGGTGGCAGCATCCTTCATAACAGGACGGTTGGTCAGGGTGCTGCCCCAGATGTTCTGGACTTCCTCGCTCAGGATGAAGTCAATGAACAGCTTGGCATTGTCCATGTTCTTTGCGCCCTTGATGATGGTGGCGGAAGCAGGAAGGAAGACAGTACCTTCCTTCATGTAAACGATCTTGACAGGTGCGCCGTCCAGAACCAGCTGAGCACAGGGATCCTCATAGGACAGACCCACCACATACTCGCCATCGGCAACTCCCTTGTAAACGCCGCTGGAGCTTTCGCAGATCTTGCCGTCCACATTCTCAAACAGGTCGTGGACGTACTGCCATGCCTTATCGTCCTCGTAGCCGCCCATTGCAAGCAGCATATTGGTCAGGTGTGCAAAAGCGGAAGAGGAGTTGGCGGGGTCGGCAGTGGCGATTTTACCCTTCAGGGCCGGGTTCAGCAGATCTTCGTAGCCCTCGATCTTGATGTCACCGATGAGGTCGGTGTTGACGATGAGGACGCTACCGTCCAGCACGTTGCCGGTGATGAAGCCGCACTTGTTTTTGTAAGCATCGATGACGTTTGCATCATTGGCGGAAACATACGGCTCCCACAGATCCTCGTTGGTGTACATCAGCGACCAGGAGCCGCCGAACAGGACATCTGCGTAGGGATCGTTCTTTTCGGACTGGATACGCTTGACCAGTTCGCCGGTGCCGGCCTGAATCAGCTCGACATTGACGCCGTATTTCTCCTCAAACAGAGGAATGGTGGCGTTCAGCAGGCCCTCAGAGTTGGGCGAGTAGATCACGAGGTCGCCGCCGCCCTGTGCAGCAGAACCAGAAGCGGCAGTGGAAGCAGCGGTAGAACCGGCAGAAGAGGTGCTGGCGGAGGAGCCGCCGCAAGCGCTCAGAGCAGCAGAAGCTGCGATAACACCGGTAGCCATCAGGAACGAACGACGAGAAATCTTTTTCATAGTAAAAACCTCCATTTTTTACTTGAAACTTTTCGATAGTCCCATTTTAATGCTTATAGCACAAAAATAATACTCAAATTGCAGAACAAATGGAAAAAATACCGAACAGTGGCTGTTCGGTATTTTTTCATAGACACTTATTTCAAGGTGCTCTGGTACTCCCGCACCGAGCAGCCTATGTATTTTTTGAAAACGTGGTTAAAATATTTGTACTCACCAATGCCGCACTCCCAGCCGATTTGGGAGATGGGCAGTTTTCCTTTCCGGATAAGTTCTAGAGCGTTCTGAATACGGCAGCGGTTGAGGTAGTCAATGACCGTTGTGCCAAGCTCTTTCTGAAACTTCTGGTTGATGTACCGTTCCGAGTAGTGGAACTGTTCCTGAAGGTCAGCAAGTGTTATCTTGCTCCGGTAATTCTCTTTCAGATAGGCTACGATGCGCAGCACCAGCGGGTCAGTGACCTTATCTTCGCTTAATGGCGGCAGAGCTGTCCGGCTGCGGACGGCCTCTGCCTCGTCCTCCCGCTGTTGGAGGTATTGGTTATCCCCCGCAAGGCGGACAGCCTTCTCCAGCGCAGTACGCATCTCGTCCATGTCGAGGGGTTTGAGCACATAATCCGATACGCCGTTCCGGATAGCCTGCTGGGCGTACTCGAACTCCGAGTAGCCTGTCAGGATGATGGCAATATAGTTGAATTTCTCCCGGGTGTCGGCGATCATCTCAAGACCGCTTTTTACCGGCATGGTAATGTCGGTAATGACAATGTCAGGCTGCAGTTCGGCAATCTTTTCTTCACCTACTGCCCCATTCTCTGCCTCGCCCACCACCGAGCAGCCGCACTCCTCCCACGGTACCGAGTAACGAATGCCCTTGCGGATGATCTCTTCATCTTCTACCAGTAGAACGCGATACATGGTTTACATTCCTCCCAGCCGGAGCTTGAGTTTCACAGTGAAGCCTTCGCCCTCGGTGCTGTCGATGGTCAGTCCGCTGTCACCGCCGTAGCCCAGCCAGATGCGACGGTTGATGTTCTGCAGACCATTGTGCTCGATGTTCACTTCATCCGAGCACAGGATGTCTCGCAGCTGTTCCAGCATTGTCTCGTCCACGCCTCCGCCGTTATCCTCTACCGTGAAATAGAGCGCATCCTCCCCCAGCCAGCCCCGTACTCTTATATGGATGCATGGCTTCTTCTGGAATCCATATTTGATGCTGTTTTCCAGCAAGGGCTGTAAAAGCAGCTTCGGGATGATGAACTCCATGCAGGCGTCGTCGATGTCGATCTCGTAGGAGAAATTCGCACCGAAGCGGGTGGACTGGATCACAAGGTAATCCTGCAGATATTTCAGATCATCTTTAACAGGGACATTGTGCTTTGTGTTGTTGATGCTGTAGCGCAGGATGCCGATGAACCGCCCAATCAGCTGCTGGGCTCGCTGGGGATCTGTCGGGATAAGATAGCGGATATTGTCCAGCGTATTATAAATAAAGTGGGGATTGATCTGCGCCTGAAGATTCTGCATCTCCATCCGGTTGTTCACTTCGGCAAGAGCGATGTTGCGCTGGCTCAGCTCTTGAATGCTGCGAACCATCTTGTTGACCTGACGGGCGATCTCCTCGATCTCATCGCCGGTGTCGATCTCGATGATGTGATCAGGGTCCTCCTTGCGGATAATGCGGATCTCCCGCACGAGGGTGTCCACCGACTTTACCATCTGCTCCGTCATAGCGTGCATAATGCGGGCGAACATTGCTGCCCAACTCAGTCCCAGCAGTACGATCAGGAGCAGACCCACGAAAAGATAACTGTAATTCGTGGGCGAGTAGATGAAGGAGTAAGCCAACACCGTGCCGTTTTCCAGCGAGCGGCTGCTGCGCAGATAGCGATTCCCGTTCACTCGCACATACTGCGCTGCATCGGCGGGCAGATACTTATTAGCATTCTTCTGGGAGAGGAAGGAGGAGTTTGAACAGGTGATGACATCACCGTTGGATTTGGTGAGGATAGCATCGTACTGGTACTGGCTGAACAGTTTGGTCCAGTCGTTCTCATTCAGATAAACTGCCGCAGCACCCTGATATTCGCCATCCCGGTAGAGCGGATGTATCATAACGTATTCTGAGCTGTTGGCTCGGAAGTGGTAGACCGTGGTGTAGACGGTCCGCATAAGATGGCAGGCGTTGTCCACGGCGATGCCGTTAAATTCCTGCCGGTGGAGATTCATCTCTCCCTCCGAAAAGGTCGTGAACCGAACCTTTCCCTTGGAGTCGGTAAGGATGAGCTGTATCTCCACAAGAGCCGAGACGTTGTAATGGCTGATAAGATAACGCAGGTTGTCCTGATCATTCCGCAGCTCGGAGAGGAACAGCTCGGTGTGTCCAGCGTCCAGCAGAAAGGCTGACGTGTTATTGTACACCTCATGGAAGGTGGCGGCGACACTTTCCAGATGGTCTTCCCGCCGGGCGTTCTGGTTGAGAGCATTCACAGCAGCGATTGCAATGCAGAACAAAAGACATCCCAGCAGCAGGCTTGAGATCAGCTTACGGGAGACGCTCTGCTCCAGCTCCTGCTGAACGCGGCTCTTTTTGTAGGTGCGATCGTGGTGACTGTGATCCATACTTTTTTCGCTCCTGCTCTTCGACAAACTTTGCCATACTTCGATTATAATGCCTTGAATCAGATGAGTCAACGGGCGTGTTGCTGTCATTTTTATTGCATAACACAAAAAACTGCCCGGAACGACCTTCTCCTATCGTTCCGGGCAGTTTCATCATCACCCTCAACCGTAACGGTGATGGTTTCGCCCTGCTTGATGCCAAGGCCCATGACTGCCATTAAACAAAGCGACTGAGAAAAAGGCTGACCCTGCCGAAGCAAGCAAGGATGCACAGTGTGCACAGGATATTCTGAAAGCTCTCGTCTGCACAGGCGATGATGGAGGGGCTGGGCTATGGCAATGCGTCAGCATGATGCCATACGCCCCAAAGACAGGGGGGAATGGACGATGTTTCGACAAAAAAGAATGGACAGACGAATAAAATTCATCTATCCATTCGATTTGGCGGAGCATCAGGGAGTCGAACCCTGGCACCGGTCTCCCGGCCTATCGCATTTCGAGTTTTTCCTGCTTCATGGTACTTGGTGGAAGATAGAGGGAATTAGCCCACTTTGCCAGAAGATACGAACCATCGAATTTACGCTCAAAATTTCATCAAGATCCCAAATCACTAGGCTCTGTGCGGATTTGAACCCACTTTCCAAAACGCAGAAAAATCAGCCGTTTGGAGAGAATTGGGAGAGATTTTATGCCCGTTGGAGAGAACGGGCGAGAGAGATTCCGGGAGCCAAAATCCATCCATACAATATGTTGCCTTCTGACGCTGACCAAATCAAAGCAGCAAAGGATGGATGAATATGAGAACGCTGTTAGAGTGCTATAAAATTCTCGAAGAATACCCCAACGGAATGACGAAAGACCAGTTCTACCGTGTTGCCCGCATCAACAAGCAACACGCAAAGTACCTTCTGGATTTCGGTCTCGTTCCGTGTATCAATACAGGAAAGAAAACACGCAAATACCATATTGCGACCCACGATGTGATCACCTACTTGTGTGACCGTGAAGATCATCCCGAAAAGTATAAAGTGCCAACGGGCTTTTATATCGGAAAGAACGGCTGCCCCAAACGGCACCCGGACAAGTCTGCCGCAGAGATTATACGCTTCAATTTTACAGAGCCGGAAAAAACAGGGCTGTATACCATGTGGGAAAAGCTCACGGTTGGATATGATGATCTGCTGACCACCCCGGAAGTTTCGGAACTGACCGGCTACTCTGCACAAAGCATCCAGCGATGGTGCAATCAGAAGATCCTTGTAGGATTCAAAATTCGTGGTACATTGACGATTCCTCGGCTGGCAGTCGTTGAGTTTATGTCCGGCGACCGTGCAACGGGTATTGTCCGAAAATCCTCAAAGCACCTTGACCTGCTCCGCACTTATGCACAGGACTGCCACGAGGGTGCAATGACCATTACATACTAAACAGACAGGACTGCTCCACAACGAAATGTATGTGAGGCAGTCCTTTTTGCTTAGATGCAAAGATTATTCTTTCGGTAATTATTCTTAGTAGAATAACTACTTGAAACAGAAGGAGGGAAGTTTTCCACATGAAGGAGCACTCACAGTTGAAAATCCGAGGACACACCAAATGACGCTGGATTATTTCTATGGTCAGTCGGGCGAATTGTTCTCCTACTTCCGCATCCCCAAGGCACTGTTCCAAGACAGCCGTTTCCGGCAGCTTTCTACCGATGCCCGGACACTGTACGGCATCCTGCTGGACCGCATGAGCCTGTCAGTCAAGAACGGCTGGCTGGACGAGCAGGGGCGAGTGTATATCATCTACACAGGCCGGGAAGTACAGGAATCCCTCTGTTGCGCCGAACACAAGGCGGTCAAGCTGTTCCGGGAATTGGAGCAGCTCGACCTCATCGAGCGCAAACGTCGTGGGCTGGGCAGACCAAGCCTGATCTACGTCAAGGATTTTTCCTCCGGCTTGCCCAAAGCGCAAGTACAGAATTGCCCAAACAGCAATTCTGGTGCTGCCGAAAGCACAATTCTGGAACAGCCAAAACCGCAAGCAAATAAGACTGATAAGAATAAAACAGAGTGGAACGATCCTGACCCTATCTATTCCGGGGGCATCCGGGAGCAGCTTGAGGATTATTTTTGTCAGGCATTGGAGATAGACCTCCTGCTCCGGCTCTGCCCGGATGATGAGGACACCATCTATCAGATCGTAGACATGCTTGTGGACACCTGTTCCACCAAACGCAAGATGTTGCGGATCGCAGGAGATGACAAGCCTACCGAGGTGGTACGCAGTCGGCTGAAAAAACTGAATGCCGACCATATCCGCTTTGTGCTGGATTCACTGGCAGAAAACACTGCCCCGGTTCGGAACATGAAGCAGTATCTGCTGGCGATGCTCTACAATGCGCCCACCACCATGAACCTCTACTATCAGAACAAGACGAACCACGACTTTGCGCGTGGTTCACCGAAGGCGGGGTGATGTTATCGCAAAGAAAGCTACGATTATTGCAGTCACCAATCAAAAAGGCGGCACCGGCAAGACCACCACCTGTGAAAATCTGGGCATCGGGCTGGCAA
>OLGD01003735.1_pt1 | contig 13731 bp, 15 predicted proteins | sample 1605311 | NCBI WGS metagenome assembly OLGD01 (sample SAMEA3888917, study PRJEB22519) | human gut metagenome | biome: human gut; feature: human-associated habitat; material: faeces | place: Denmark | collected 2010 | reverse complement strand
GCGCGTGATCCTTGAACACCATGAGTCCCGCAATGAGGATGGTGGACTGGAGAAAGGCGGTCAGGCACAAGCCGATGACCTGCCGCATCCAGCCCATAAAGCCGTCCAAATAGCCCCGTGGGACGCTGAACATATAGAGGCTGCCTACCGCGATCTGGATGAGCAGGATGCCGCCTCTCTTCAAGTTGGCAAAAAACACCTTCAGCACCGCATAGCCCATAAGTATCACGCAAAAGAGAAGCATAATGGGGCTGGTGATGATGCCGAGACCAAAGTGGGAACTGTTCACCACATCGGCAAGTGTCTGTATCTCACTGAGTTCGGTGATGATGTCCTGTCCCACCTCACCGATGCTCCGACCGTAGCCGGTAAGTCCCGCGGAAAAGGTTCCCTGCAGCGACACCGATAAGGCATAGAGCCGGACGGGGACAACGGTGAAGAGGCTCACCGCCAGAAAGCCCTTGATGATGTTCGTCCCACACTGCTGCAAATTGCCCCTGCCGGTGGAGTATTCGATGCCGCATTCAAAGGCGCAGACCACCACACTGACCGCAAATAACGCCCACGCGAGGCGGGAGAAAAAGAGAACGATGGCGCTGACCCATTCCAGCTCGAACATCTCCACGCCCATATTGCCCATGAGGGCAAAGAAGTTGCCGAGAAAGCCCACGATCTGCCCGTAGAACCAATCTACCAACTGATCCAGGACTGTCGCGGCGACAAAGTCCCAAATAAATATTGTTCATTCACCTCCGGAGACGCGACAAGGCCGCCGCCCTTTCGGGCGACGGCCTTGACTGCTGTCTTTACTTATTTCATTGTCTGTCCAAAGCTTTGGGTATCTTTGCTTTCCGGTTCATATCCAAGTTTCTGGCAAACAAAGCCCTGAACGAGCCTGCATTCCTTTAACGCACAGACGGCGTCGGATTCATCCAGTTCTAAATTGGATGGATAGCGAACCTGAACGCCGTATGGCGTCAGTTCAATACAGGAGTCTGCCAGTTGCTCAAACTGCGTGTCTACTTCACAGCACAGCTTACAAAGCTGGATAAGGTCATGCGTTTTGGGCGGCTCTCTGTCGAATTGAACAAGCGTGGCTTTTAGAAATTTTTCGGCAGCCTGTTCACAGTGATAGCAAATAATTTCCACAGGCAGCGGACGCATCGTCAGCAGATGTTCCGCGGCGCTGAGATCCATATAGGCAAAGTCAAGCCATTCGCTGCTCCAGCCGGTGCTCATACAGCAAGACCCCCTCTCTTGCGATTTTCCGCTCCAGAGAAGCGTGTTCCGCTCTCTGATGGAATGCGTTAGAGCGATAAACAATTACATCCAAGGGGACGGACTGCGCTGAAAAGAGCGCACGGCGGATCGCCTTGACCGCGTCTGCCGGACGCATGGAATTTTCCGGGATAATGACGCACAAATCGTAGTCACTATCATCGGTTGGTGTACCATAGGCGTATGAGCCGAAAAGATAGATCTTCTCTGTATCCACAGTTGCGTCAATGATCCGGCAGATATCAGAAAGCTCATTTTTCACAGATTCTGTCATTCGCGCCGCCTCCTTTCCTAATTTTCATTATACCCAGCACACAGAAAATAAGCAACTGATTTTTACCCTTGCACCACTTAGATGCCGATGATGCTCCAAATGTATTTTGGAGCCGTCAGGGTGAAGATGAGGCAGGCAAAGAGGATGGCGGGGCCGGTCCATTCAAATTGACCTCGCTGGCGAAAATCAAAATACGCGCCGCCAAGTTTTACGAAGAACGCGATGGCGAGGATCATATCCAGCGCCGGGAACACCACCTTCTCCACCACAGCCTTGATCTGTTTGGCTGCCTCCGTCCACGTCTGTTCCACAGCGCCTGCCACATCGCCGCCCGCGGCAAGGGCGGAGGTGCAGCAGAGCGCGGTCAGGAGCAGGAGCGCCAACGCCAAAATCATGATTTTTTTGTGTTTCAAAATCTCAACCTCCTATTATTTTGAATATCCTCATGCAGCGGCAGAAGCTGTTATCATCTCATTCTCTGCCCAAGCTGCTGTGCAAAGCTTTGTGTCTGCTGCTGGAATAAGCCCAAATATTCCGATATCTCATTTGTGAGCGTCTGGTAGTCCCGGCTGCTTGGCTGATAGACATACCAGCTGACGTTTCCGTTGTCATCCCAGATGTGTGGTTCCACACCGTTTCGGAAATTAGGATTCTTCGTTGCCTGCTTGCCTAACAGATCCGTTAAGCTGACGCGCAGCGTGTCTACAGTTCCTTCGCTGCGGTTTAAAATCGTCATTTGCAGAGCGTTATATTGATTGGAAACGATGCCGGTGACAAACTGAATCTTCGCCCGGTTCTCCTCTCCCAGCCGCACATAGCAGGCTCTGCCGATATAGGTGGCATCCGGATAAGCACTGCCTACGATTTTTCTCAATTCCTGTTCAAAAAAGTTCATCATATTCCCTCACAAAACGGGGATGCCGTCCTTTGCGGAGCGGCATCCGGTGTTGTTAGCTCTTAATAACCGGTGCGAGGCAGGGGCTTGCTGGGGGCATAGACACGAGTGACCCAGCGGGAGGTCGCCATGATCCACTGCCCGTTGTAGACGCCGCCCGCGTCTGCCTGATTAACGAACTGCGTACCGCCGGTGAGCTTGGCAAGGGCCTTGCAGTCCACGCGGGGCGCCTCTACCTGACGGAAGTTTGAAGGTACGATACCGAACGCCGCCATGAACTCCGTCACATACTCATTGGAAGCAAGTCCCAGCGCCGCAGGAGAGGCGTCCAAGACATAGTTTTTGGATGTACTCAGATTATCTGCCAGCGTGCGCCAGTTATCACCGCTGAGATTGGTTTTGTACACGATCTTATAATTTCCGGGGGTATTCCACGTGCCGGTGTAGATCTTTTCAAGGCGCACCGCCTTGACGGGCAGGGTATCGCGCCAGTAGAAGGATTCCAGCGCCGTGGTAGAGTTGTTGGCAATGCCGGTAAAGTTGTAGCGGACAAGCTGCCCCGGCATGACCTCCACGTAGCCGGTTTTCTTGATCGACACATTCGTGTACAGGCTCTTATTGGTCATGGCTGCCTTGACGATTTGACCGGCGTACTCGATCTCCACCTCGATGGGCGTCTTATCCAGCCCATAAAACTCCGCCGCCTTGGATTCTACGATTTTGTACCGCGCCAAAGGCAGGAGCTTACTGACCGCCAAGCCGTTTTTATCCGTCTTGATGGTATCCACCAGACGGTTGGTGCGGGCGTTGTAAACTTCAAAGACAGTGTTGGGGATCGGCGTTCCGGCGGGCCAGCCATTCATCGAGTTGTAATCTTCCGAGGTCTTGACGATCTGGATCTGACCAGTGATGGGCGTATTCTTCCACTCGATTTCTGTGGTTTCGCCGGACTTTACATACACGGTCTTTTTCTGCGTGTCGGGAATATATCCCTCATTTTCCAATTCACGCAGATAGTAGCGTCCAGCTGTCAGATTTTCAAAACGGACATAACCTCGGTCATCGCTTGTCTCCTGCGCAATGGGATTGTTGCCGCTGTCGTAGAGAATGAAGGAAACGCCGTAGATGCCCTCGCCGGTGGCCGAATCGACCTTGTGGATCAGGATACCGGAGATAGCTTTGTTGGTCACCGTTTTGGTTGTGGTTTTACCATCCTCCACGGCAAAATAGATGGGGGTATTGTCCAGCTGGAAGCCCTTGCCTGCCTCCGTTTCCACGGCATAGTAGCTGCCGCTTTCCAGCGGCACATACACGCGGCCATCCGTTCCGGTGGTGACGGTGTCCACCAGTCCGCCATCGCTGACACGGCGGATCTCGAAGGTGGTGTTGGGGATGCGCTGGGTTTTGTCCGCCGCATTCACTTTCACCAGTTCCAGCCCACCGATGGGAGCATTATAAAAATAGAGGGACTGCGTGTCATTGGGGTTGACCACCACGGTCTGTGTGCGGGTATTTTTGTCGATGGTGTAACCGGGGACAGATTTTTCCTCTGTCACCACCAGTGTGCCGGTGACGCCCTTGAGAATGATCTGCCCGTTTTCGTCGGTATAGTACAGACCGTTGGAGCTGATTTTTCCGTTTTCGTCGGGGACGAACTCGCCGGTAGCCGTAGTGATTTTGAAGGTAACGCCCTCCAGCGACGTCTTGCGGTCCAGAGAGGACAGCTTGTTGATAATCAGCGCGCCCTGTCGCTCATTCCAGAAAGTCATGCGCTGGGGAGACTGGTTCTGGTCGATCTTAATGCTCTGCGGTGTCCCGTCCAACACGAATCCATCCACAGATTTGACCTCTTTTACGGTAACAGTCATGCCGTCGGTCAGACCCTCAATGACGATCTGGCCTGCAGCGTCGGTGGTATAGTAGCCGTTGTTGGGGCCGACTACCGCACCGGAGGAGTCGGTCACAAGGAACTGTACCCCGGCAAGCGGTTCATTTTTCGTGCCGGAAATGTATTTCTGGAGAATCAATGTTGTAGTGGGTTTGTTGTAAAAGGTCAGCGTCTGCGTGTCGTTGGGATTAACTACTACGGTCTGTGTGCGGGTCGCTTCGTCAATGGTGAAGCCCGGAATCGTCTTGGTTTCCGTTGCTACCACGGTGCCGACGACGCCGGAGATGCGGATCTCACCAGATTTATTGGTGTAATAAATGCCGTTGCTGGACAGTTCGCCGTTGGCGTCGGGAACGAAGCTGCCATCCGCGTAGGTGATCTTAAACTCTACGCCCTCCAGCGGCTCCTTGTTGGGACCGGAGCTGACCTTGCGGATGATGAGATTTCCGGCAGGCTGGTTCAGAAACTGCAAATGCGCCGTTTCGCCGCTCTTGATGAGCGCGTGCTGGGGGCTGTCATCCAACAGGTAGCCCGTTTTTGCTCTGACTTCACGGGCAATGACCGTCATGCCGGGTTCCAGACCATCCACCAGAATTTCGCCCGCGGCATTGGTGGTGAAGCGGCCGTTGTCATTGCCGAGATAATGGCCGCTGCTGTCGGTCAAAAGGAACTCTACGCCGGAGAGCGGTTCGTGCTTACTGTCATTGCTCAGCTTTGTAATGAGCAGGCTGCCGAGCGGCGCATTGCCAAAGCGGAGCGTCACCACATCCTGATCCTCGCCGGAGATCCACACCGTCTGGGGTTCGCGGTCGATGATGTGATTTCCGTCGCTCTCAATCTCCTGGCAGATATAAGTGCCTTTTTCGAGGTTTGTCACGGTGAACGCTCCGTTGGGTCCGGTCAGATAGGTCCCGATGACTGTACCGCCAGTACCGGAAGTGCCGCCGCCTAAATATCTCAGTTCAAATCGGCAGCCCTCCAGTCCTTTTCCGGTCTTTGCATCGTACTTATACACAACAAGGGCACTGTGAGGAACATTGTCCACGGTCACGGTCTTAGAGGTATTGGCTTCCAGATAGAACTCGGTGACCCCGCTGCCCTGAATGCCGAAGCCCTTTGGAGCGGACTCCTCTACCAGTTTGTACCAGCCACGGTTTACATCGGTGATGGTGATTTTACCGTCGGAGGCCGTTGTGAACACACCGAGGTCGTTGATCTCGCCGGTGGTGGTATTATCCGAGCCATAATAGATATGGAATTTGGCATTGGAGAGAGGATCACCGGTGACGCTGTTTCGCTTCAGGATCGTCAGGGAGGGTTTGACCGCGTTGAAGAAGGTCACCGTTCTGGTGCAGCCTGCTTCCAGATGTACCTCCTGCGGGATCTCAGAGAGAATGACATTGGAAGGCACATTTTTCTCCGTGATGCGATAGCTGCCCACGGGGATGGAATCGAGGAAGATGCGCCCCGCGCTGTCCGTCGTGGCGCTGGTGGAGTAGCTGCCGTCGATCTGCTCAATGAGATAGGTCACGCCCTCGATAGGCTCTCCGGTGGCAATGTTTTTCTTCAAAATTTCGAGTCCCGGCTTTTCATAGTCAACGAAGATGACTTCGGAGGTCTTGCCGGGGCGCAGCGCTACGGTCTGCTCGGTGTGAGACACTACATAAGGCTCCGGCACGGATTCCTCCCGGACGACATACACATCAGCGGGGATGTCTGAAAGGGTTGCCGAACCGTCCGAGCCGGTGGTGACGGAGGTAGAATAGCTGCCGGTCACGGATTTAATGGACAGCACCGTACCGGGGATCGGTGTGCCGGTCTGCGCATCGGTCTTGATGATCTTCATGCTGGGCAGTTCATAGTTCGTAGCGGTAACGGTATACTGCTTGTCTCCATCCGTGGTGTCCACATAGACGCTGAGTGGGGTGGAATCTGCGCAGTAGCCTGCCGGAGCTTCCACTTCTACAAAAGACCATAAGCCTTTCGTCACGTTATTGACTTCGATAATGCCGCCGTTTTTGGTCACATCGCTGCCGACGATCTGACCGTCACGGTAGATGTTGAATTTTGCACCGTCCAGCCCGCGGGTCGTTCCAGCAGCCACCTTTCGCAAGGTAATGTCCGCATCTCCCGCGGGAGGAGTCGGCTCGTCACCGCCTTGCGGCGTATCCTTTACCACCAGCTCACGCGGGCCATAGTAGTTGAAAAATGACTGATTTTTGCGGTTGCTCGAAAGGGCAAATACCGCCCATTTTGCACTGTCGTTCTCTACGATGGATGCGACCATGCCCTGCGCGGCATATTCCTCGATCTGGCGCTGAAATGCCGCGTCCTCCTGTGCCTTCTGCGCGAGCATCCAGTCGATGAGACCCAAGTACATTTCGTAGGTATCGGCGTTGGCGTAGCCGCCTGCATCGCCATCCCCGCCAGGTTCTCCCTTGTAGCTCTGATGGTCCCACACATAGGTTTGGACCGCCATAAAGAGCTGCCCGACATTAGATGCCTTGCTGTCGTTGATGTAGGTCATGAGCCACTTGACATTGGCAAGCGTCGCGGCGTCCATCTCACCAAGGCCGCTATTGGCAATGGCGGTCTTGAGCACGGTGTCGGCATCCGCATTGGTAGCCGAAGTGTAGGTATAGGAATCAAAGAATGACTGCGTGGCGTTGTGGTAGCCGAGTCCGCTGTCGAGGCAGTAGAGCAGCCGTCCCGCCGCCATCGGCGGACGATAGCTGTACGGCGTTCCGTTGGCGAGCAGTCGGGTGCTCCAATAGGCTTGATCCTTTGTGATCGTGATGCCTTTGCCTGTGCCGGATGCGGCAAGCGCCGAGGTCGGCAGCAGGCTTAAAATCGTTATCAATGTCAGAAGCAATGACAACAGGCGTTTCTTGATAGATCTCATAGAGTTCTCCTTTCCGATGAAGCGTAATAAAACAGAGCAGACCTTGCCGATCTGCTCTGTCCTGATAATAGTTGATGATTTACTTGTTTGTGGGGGTATCTACCCATGAGATGGAATATCCGTCATAGAGGAAAAGCTGCACGCAGTACCAGCAGGGATTTCCGTTATCGTTGACGCCCCTCGCCAATCCGATGCCAATTTCGGACAGCTTCGGATTGAGCATATTTTTATGGTGTGTCGTCGAGGCGTTCCAGTCTGCTACCGCTTGCTCAGCGAGCGTCTGTTCGGATAACGTCCAATCCGCAATACGATGGATATTTTCGGCCATGTAGGGACAATTCGTGATGGTATTGAACTTTTGACCATCCGGCCTTGTGTGCGAATAGGCCGTATGCGCGGCCATTTCATCGGCGCGGGCCTGCGCCGCCTGCATGAGCTTGTCGTTGACACGCAGCGCGGCAACACCTTTTCCTTTGCGCAGAGCATTGGTCCGATCCACGATGTCCTGCTTCATGGCGTCTGCATCATCAGCAGACGTCGTGATCTCCTGCTGTGGAACAGAGTCGGCAGCTTCATCTTTTGCCGGTGCTTCGCCGGTGTAGGGCTTGCCTGTCTCGATTTGGACGGTTTTGGTATTGGTGTCCCAATAGACATTGAATCCGACAGCCTTTCCGATGTCGCGCAGCTGCATGAAATTGTTGTCATGGATGGCGTAGGCTTCGGTCTGGACCTCCTGCCCATCCACAAAAATACGGTTGGTGGAAAGCATCGCTTTCAGCGACTCTACCGCCTGCGCTGCTGGTGCGCTCAGTGCCAGTCCGAGGACTGTGCCGCAGAGGACGAGACCGACATTCTTCATTCGTTTCATGGTGTAGCCTCCTTCATGATGTTTTGGTACGCACACCATATCACAAGTAAGGTGAAGAAGTCGAACAGAACATTTTCGGCAAAAGGGAGAACATCATGCTTCCGCGGCGATAACGCACCAGCGTTGATCCCGCTGGTTGCGGACGCAGGTATAGAGCGTGAGCATATTCTCACCGGAATCCGCAAGACCGCTGCGGTCGGCCTCGCTGACCTTAAAGATATCCGTCACCTTATAGGTGCGCGTCCCCAGCTTGGCGGTCAGCTTGATCCTGTCCCCAATGTCCAGCGCGTGGAGCTGCCCGAAGTAGCTGTTGGCGCCGCGGTTATGGGCGGCGAGGCAGACATTGCCCTCCCAGATAGAGGTGTCCTCAAAATGCCCAACGCCCTTGGCGAGCGTCTTACTGTCCGTTCCCTGATAGATCCTCACATTCAAATCCAGCGCGAGGATCTCCAGTCTGCCAAGGGAGCTGTTTTTGTAGTAGAGGTCGTTCGTCACCTCCGTGAACAGCACAGAGGGCTGATAGTTGCCGCCGCTCACCGTGCTGCCAGGGGTGACGCCGCCGGAGGCACCGCCGCCAATAACCGAACCGGATGCGGGCATACCACCCGGCGCGAGGTTTGGCGTGAGGTATTCGCCCGTATTTAGGGCATTCATACTCTCTGAGCCAAAGGCAGGCGGAATGAGCGCAGCGTTCTTGCTGGCGTCGGTATTCTTCATAGCCCCGCCATCCGCCGTGTGGATGGTTTCGATGGAGGTGTCCCTGCCAAAATCGTAATCGTCCGGCACGTCGATACTGTATTCCAGCGCATACGCCGGAGCCGCCAAAGCCGCTGTCATGCAAAGGCTCAGGCAAAGGGTAATGATTTTTTTCATTCTGCCGTTTCCTCCTCATCCGCGTTTTCTTTTCTGTGCTTCACCAGCAGCGCACCGCCGACACCGGCTCCTGCCGCAGCCACAATTCCGAGGGGAATCAGCACATAGGACCAGCGGAAAGCGGATGCCGCGGAAGGTACGTTCGCAGGCTCTGCGGGCTGGATAGGCACGCCTTCGAAAATGGCAACATAGCGAACGCGATTTAATGCGATGCGGCTCACTGTGCCGATATAATCCGCTGTAACCGTATAGCCTTTCACATAGCTGCTGGTAGCGCTGCCGGAATAGGTGGCAACAGCGGTATAGCGGTCTGCCACGGCATAACCGTCCATGTTGGAGGTATTGTCGGTCTGCCACTGAATGTCCGTGAGTGTCAGGGTCCTGCCGCCGTCCTCAATGCTCTTGGGGATGTACTGTGTATCCTGCTCGGCAAGATTGGGATAGCTGCGTTTGACGGAAAGCTGCTTTGTAGAACTGCCGTAGCCGGACGGCTCGACTTACACGGTATCAAGTCGGAGTGTCAAGGTTCCCATGAGCCCGTCGTCCGTGATGAAATCACGCTCCTGCGGCAGCAGCGCCAGCACGGATTCCATATCCTTTTTAGCGCTCTCGATAGAAACATGCTCCGTATGCTGGCGGCTCTCGTTTTCAGGAAGCTCCTGCTTCAGAAGATCTGTCAGGGTGTACTGAAAGCCGTCCTGCCGAAAGTCCGAGCGGGGAATGCCCGCAGGATCGTCTTCCGGACTCAGATCATAGATCTTTTTCAGCTCTGTGCCATCGTCGTTTCGGACGATGGAGGCGGGATAGCAGACCTTGGCGTCCGGTACCGCGGGTTCAAAGTCCGCCGCCAGCGCAGTGGGTGTCAGTGCCAAAGTCAGGCACAGCGCCGCAGCGCAGAGGGATAGCATTCGTTTCATTTTGTGTTCCTCTTTTCTTTATTTTTATAGTGATTTTTCGTCTGCTCCAGCAGAAGGTCATATTCCCAAGGCTCCAGCTCTAAGGAGAGGTAGGCACCGTCTTTCGACATACCGTCTACCCGGTAGCTCAGCACAAGTGGAAGCTGCCGCTGCTTTTTCACGTCCTGGGGTGAGATCCAACCAACGCCGCCCACAAAAACGGAACGGATGGCGGAATCGTAGTTTTCTTCATAACCCTGCCAGAGAAGCGCCTCCCGCAAATCTCCCCGCAGCTTCCCGCTCTGGGGAACGGGAACCAGACGCTCCGGCTCCAACAAAAAGCGCGGATGCAGGTTTTCTAAGCAACCGTCCAGCGCAACTTTCAGGGCGGCATTCTTTTTCGTCAAGCCGCTGCGCCGGTAATCCGCCGACAGAACATCCTCGCCCTGGGCGTCGCCAGGGAAAAGGCGCACACAGCGGATGAGTTCATAAGCGTGAGCGTCATCCGCCATACCAAGGACGCGGACACCGTTCATAGGGAGCGTCCGGTAATGGTCGATGGCCTCCGCCAATGCGGAAAACTGTCTCACATCCCATCCGGGTCTTCCGGGGCGGAGATCGTCCACGGTGTAATAGGTCATGCACATTCAGACATCCTCCTCATTTCATATTCATGCCGCCCATCGTGGGGGCATCGGTCTGTTCCTGCGCCTGCAGCTCTGCCAGCTTCGGCTTTGCCCACTCCGGCAGGAACTTGTCATCCAGTACGCCGACAAAATCCTCCCGATTCCATCTGGCAGTTTCACCGTCCGCAAGGCTGGTGGCAAAGACCGCTCGACCGCTGGAATGGGGCTTGCAGCCAAAGCCGCTTTGGGCATATAGAAGCTGGTATTTCTGTCCCCAATACTGTTCTCGCAGCACATCCGGTGACAGCACCAGCACCTTGCCGGTATAGTCCTGCTCGGCGCGGTCACCGACACAATGCTCCGCGCCGAAGAGATTCAGAGCCTGCACCGCCTTGCGGTAGAAACTGACGAAGCCATCCAGCACAGCCGGATGGCTTCGGGCAACAAAATCGCTGTTGTGGTTGAGATCTGTGGGAATATATATCTTCTCTGCCCACTGCTTGTTGGCATGGCCGAAACGTCCATCCCACTTGAGTTCGTGCAGGGTGTTGGCAAGCACCCACGCGGTGCGCTTGTAGCCGTATTCCTCCAGCACCGGCGTGAGGCAGTCCTTGTTCAGATGCATTCCGTCGAAATTCTGACGGATGGTGTCCTCGATGGCGTTGCGGCAGGCGATGTTCGCCTTGTGGCTCTCCCGCCAGAGGGAAAGCTCGTTCCGCTCTCTCGCCTCGGCAGAGGAGTAGGGGTAGAGATAGGTGTCATTCATTCTGAGATTTCCTCCTTTTCCAACAGACGGCATACTCCCTCCAGCTGCACACCGGAATCCTCCAGCATGGTGCGAACATCATCGTCCAGCTCGTCGATGAGCACATCTGCGGCGGTTTTCTCCGCGGCCTGCACGATGACTCTGCCCTTCTCTACAAAGGACTCCAGCGCGGTGTTGGGCGAGATCCCTGCCTCCGCCAGCTGGCAGGGCGGAATTTCAAGGCCGGAGCAGTGGGGTTCGTGTTCACAGGCACCGCATGCCGTTTCCGTCATTCCGGCCTCCATTGCCATCTGGCTTCTCTCCGCCAGACGGGAGATCAGCTGCGGTGCAACGGCGGAGATGAGAGAAATGGTTTTCAGCAGTTCCGCCACGGTGGGATCTCCCGGCAGCAGCAGAATACAGCCGCTGTCGGTATGGAGGATCAGGTCGCTGACGCCTGCAAGGCCGGAGAGCTGCAAAGCGGCGCGGGGGATGGCAAGAGTTTTATTGTTAGGATCATAGTTCAAATTGAATTTCATGCTGTTTTCCTCCTTGGTGGATGATTTGGGATATGGACCAGCTTCAGCTCCCATTCGCCCAACGGCTCGTCGAAGAGGTTCATCTGGCTGGTCATGTAGGGACGGGGATCGTAGTTGGTGATGATAAGTTCACCAAAGGACGAGCCCTTTTTCTGTGAGAGCGGGTTGCTGCGCTGGAAAGATGAAATGTACCAATCCTGATAGAGCTTACGGATAAAGGGACAGTCGTTGTAGGACAGTACCACATAACTGTCACGGTCAGTTAGTACCTGCCAGAGCCGGACATGGAATTTGCGGAAACGCCCCAGCTTTCCGGCGATCCGGTAGAGCCGCTCCGTTTTGACATAGGGCGGATCGGCATAGATAAGACCGTCTGGCCGATCCCGCTCCCGGATAAGCTGCAAGGCATTCTTGTTCTCCAGCGGCACATCTTTTAACCGTGCGGATACCGGAGGGAACAAGTTCAGGAAACGCTCGACATCCAGTCCTTTGACACCGAATGAGGTAATTGTTCCGCTGAAGCTGCCTCGGATGGCGAGGTAATACGCCGCTGCCCGCTTTACATCGTAAAGCGCCAGCCGCTCCTGAAAGATGGGGAGCAGTTCTCCGGCCTGCTCCTCCGTAAAGCAGGACCGATCTCCGAGGCATTCGATCTCCGCCTGCACATTTTGAAAGTAGACCTCCTTGTGGGCGACAAAGTCCCGGTAATACTCGAAGAGCTTGCGGCCGTGGATGGGCAGGAATCTCAGTTCCCGCAGCAAAACATTGGAGCATTCTTTGATGCAAGAGAACAGGTTCACCAGCTCGGCATCCAAGTCGTTATAAATGTCCAATCGGTTTGGGTCCGGCGGCAAAGCCAGCAGCACCGCGCCGCTGCCGCCGAACGGTTCCACATACTGCGTCAGCTTGGGCGGGAAAAGCTGGAGGATGTAGGGCGCGATCTTCTCCTTGCTGCCGATCCAGGGAAAGGGCGGCTTAGCCATGTCCGGCCTCCTCGTCCTCACGGAACCGATCCATAGACCGTTCCAGACCATTGATAGCCGCTTCCAGTCCTGCCGCCATCCGTTTCAGCTGGCGGATGGTGTCGTAGACCTCACCGGCAGTTGTGGCGTAAAAGTAGCCACTGCGGTCGCTGGCGATGGGATGGGTCTTGCGCCGCAGCTGATTCACCAGCTTTCGCAGGTCGGTCCCGCTGACATGGAGCGTTCGCTCCAGTTCCGTCTCACCGACGCGGTTTTTCCTGCCGGAGCAGGAGTCTTTGAGGTATGCCAACAGTTGTTCATCGCGCATGTTTTCTCCTTTCCGGGGTGATTTCCCGAAAAAGGGCATAAAAAAAGAAGGGGCCGATCCCCTTTCGGAAAATCGGCCCCTAAAAATATTCTTAACCGCGCTCGCGGTTCAAGACGGTATTACTTCATTTTCATTTCCTGTTTCTGCGGGGGATACTGCACATAGTTGCTGCCGATGAACACGCCGGGATGCTCGTCCTCGTAGCGGCAGCCCAGCGCACCCAGGTCCATGTACTCATACAGCTCCTCCGGGACGGTAGTTTCGTTGGCGAGATAATATCTGCCCAGCGCGGCATAGCTGTTGACGCCCTTGAGAATCGTGTAATCACGCAGCCGCTCCGGTGAATTTGCGAAAATCTCTCCAGCCTCCGCCTCGCCCTTTTGCAGAATGATGGCGGAGAGGATTGCCTTTTCGTCCTTGGTCAGAGCGCCCATCCTGCGACGGGCCGCCTCGAATTCCTTCCGCGTCTTGAGCGGCAAGGAGAGTTTATACTTTTCTTGAAATTGTTCCCTGGTCATTTCATTGTCATCTCCATCTTCTGTGTTTCCTGCATTGGTGACAGCATGGGCTGATAGTCCGCACGGTGCAGCAGACCGTAGGGTGAGAGCACTGCGTTGTCCTCCCTGATGAGGTCGCAGCCGTAGGCGTAGAGGTTTA
>OLGD01003726.1_pt1 | contig 13765 bp, 17 predicted proteins | sample 1605311 | NCBI WGS metagenome assembly OLGD01 (sample SAMEA3888917, study PRJEB22519) | human gut metagenome | biome: human gut; feature: human-associated habitat; material: faeces | place: Denmark | collected 2010 | reverse complement strand
ATGAAGTTGCTCCCTTCAGGCAGCAGACGGTTTTCCAATGCGCGGTTGAGTACGTCGGCATCCCATTTTTCAGGCATTTCGTCGATGTTGACCGCTTCGGATACGACTTTGCGCACAAAATCGGGGATAAACTTGACGACCTGTCCGTGAACGTCTTCGCCTTTGAGAACCTTCATACGTTCCGCATACATGACTTCACGCTGTTTGTTCATGACGTCGTCGTACTGCAAGACGTTTTTACGGATACCGAAGTTTCTGCCCTCGATCGCTTTCTGTGCATTTTCAATGCCGCGCGAAAGCATACGCGACTGCAGGCAGGTATCTTCGTCCTTACAGAACACGCTGTAGATCTTTTTAAGACGGTCTCCGCCGAAACGTTTGATGAGATCGTCTTCCAGCGAGATGAAGAAAATGGATTCGCCCGGGTCGCCCTGACGTCCGCTGCGCCCGCGCAGCTGGTTGTCGATACGCCTGGATTCATGGCGCTCGGTACCCAGTATACACAGGCCGCCCGCCTTGACCACTTCTACTTTTTCCGCGTCCGTCTCCGCCTTATATTTGGCATACAGTTCATCGTACATGGCGCGGTACTTTTTACGCTGTTCTTCCGCTTCGCCTTCCAGTTCCGCATACGACGTCGCAAGCTCGATCATTTCATGCTCCACGCCCTCTTCACGCATGCGTTTTTTAGCGAGGTATTCGGGGTTGCCGCCGAGCAGGATATCCGTACCGCGGCCGGCCATGTTCGTTGCGATCGTTACCGCGCCCAGACGTCCCGCCTGCGCCACGATCTCCGCTTCGCGTTCATGGTTTTTCGCGTTCAGAATATTGTGCTTGATGCCGTTTTTGCGCAGCATCTTTGCGATCTCTTCACTCTTCTCGACCGTCGCCGTACCGATCAGGATCGGCTGGCCCTTTTCATGCCGCTCGGTGATCTCTTTCAGGAGCGCGCGTTTCTTTCCGTCCACCGTGGAATAAACCGCATCCGGCATATCCTTACGGATCACGGGACGGTTGGTCGGGATCTCCAGAACGTCCAGCGAATAAATGGTACGGAATTCGCCTTCTTCCGTTTTCGCCGTACCGGTCATGCCCGACAGCTTTTTGTAAAGGCGGAAGAAATTCTGGAAGGTGATCGTCGCATACGTCTTGTTCTCGTTGCGGACTTTCACGCCTTCCTTTGCTTCGATCGCCTGGTGCAGGCCGTCCGAATAGCGGCGCCCGATCATCAGTCGGCCGGTAAACTCATCGACGATGATGACTTCGTCGTCGTTCACGATGTAATCTTCGTCGCGATGGAACAGCTTGTGCGCCTTGAGCGCCTGCTGGATATGATGGTTGAGCGACGCGTTTTCAATGTCGCCCAGGTTTTCGATATTGAAGAAGCGTTCCGCTTTCGCCGCGCCCTTTTCCGTGATCTGCACGGTACGGTCCTTGCGGTCGATCACATAGTCCCAATCGCCGTACTTCGCGCCTTTGGCAATGTCGTCGTAATCGCCGTACTTGGATTCCTCTTCCGGCTCTTCCTCTTCTTCGGCTGCCTTTTTGCGCTTCTTTTTGGAATCCTTGTCCTCTTCACCCTGCGCGCCCTCGTCGTCAAAACCGCCTTCGAGCGTGCGCACAAATTTATCCACGCGTTCGTACAGTTCGCTGGATTTGTCGCCTTTACCGGAAATAATGAGCGGCGTTCTCGCTTCATCGATGAGGATGGAGTCCACTTCGTCGACGATCGCAAAATCAAGATCGCGCTGTACCATGCGTTTGAGATCCGTCTTCAGATTATCACGCAGATAGTCGAAACCGAGTTCGTTGTTGGTCGCATACGTGATGTCGCAGTTGTAAGCGACCTGCTTCTGCGCATCGTCCATGCCCGGTACGACAACGCCGACCGTAAGTCCCAGGAACTTATGAACTTTCCCCATCCATTCCGCGTCACGCTTTGCCAGATAATCATTGACCGTTACGATATGCACGCCTTTGCCCGCCAATGCATTGAGGTAGGCAGGAAGCGTTGCGACCAGCGTCTTACCTTCACCTGTCTTCATTTCTGCGATACGGCCCTGATGCAGACAGATACCGCCGATGATCTGGACATGGTAATGTTTGAGTTTGAGAACGCGCCAGGCCGCTTCGCGCACAACGGCGAACGCATCGTAGAGAATATCGTCCAGCGTTTCGCCCGCTTTCAGGCGATCTTTGAGCACATTCGTCTGGCCACGGAGTTCTGAATCGGACATCGGCGCATACTTTTGTTCAAGCGCTTCGACGCGGCTTGCCATTTTATCCAGTTTCTTCAGACTGCGACGCCCGTCACTGTTGAACATATAGTTTATAAGTCCCATAAACTGCTCCCCTGTGCCGCGGCGCGACATGCGCCGCAGCTATAAAATATCTTAAAACAACCGATGATCCGCATAAAAATCGCGATACCACCGCACACTGTTTTTATTTTACACTATTTTCCCAAAAATGTAAAAGATTTTTGAACGGCTTTTGACAATTTGGCGTATTTTTACGCTATTTTTCACATTTTGGATTCTTCACAGATTCTGATTCCGTTCCGGCACGCTTGCAATCGTGAGTACATGCACGCAGAGCGCTCCCGCGCGTAAAATGGCTTTTGCGGCCGCGGAAGCCGTAGCGCCCGTCGTCAGCACGTCGTCTATAAGCACGATGATTTTGCCGCGGCACGCCGCCCGTTCGTGCACGCGGAAACTTCCGCGCAGATTTTTTGCCCGTTCTGCGGCGGATAATTCTTTCTGTTCCGCCGTTTCGCGCGTCTTGACGAGAAGTTCCCTTTCCAACGGGATCCCGCACCTTTCAGACAACACATTTGCCAAAAGTTCCGCCTGATTGTATCCGCGCGCCTTGACCGCCCGCGGCGTCATCGGCACAAAGGCGAGCATATCCACATCCCGAAACTGCGAAAGAAGGATCGGGAACATCCTGTCCGCAAACGCTTCCGCAAGATACTTTTCGCCCGTCTTGAACTCCTTGATAAGCCGCACGATTTCGCCGCTGTACACGAATGCGCTGCGCGCGGAAGTAAAATCGGGCATGTGCGCTTTGCACTCCGGACATACGGGATAATCGTCCGCGATCGCCCTGCCGCACTTATCGCAGATATACCCCGCATTGAACGGAAGAGAATCCAGGCACCGTTCGCAAAAATATTTATCCGAAAACAATTCCGCTCCGCAGCACACGCAAGCCAAGTTCTCCCCGGACACGAGCCGCACGGCCCGCTTTGCCATATCCGCAATCAACCCTTTCATCTTCATTCATCGTCCCTTTTGTACGCAAAAAGGGCGTACGCCGCCCTTTTTTCACTGCGCCCAAGCGCAAATATGATCATAAATATTTTGCCAGCTTTTCAGCCATATCCGTCTTTTCCCAAGGGAATTCTCCCCTGCCGAAATGCCCGTATGCCGCCGTCTTTTTGAAAATAGGCCTGCGCAGCCCGAGTTTGCGGATGATCGCAAGCGGACGCAGGTCGAAATTTTCGCGCACGATCTGCGCCAGTTTTTCGTCCGTAACCTTGCCCGTCCCGTAGGTGTTGACAAACACCGACACGGGATTGGCTACGCCGATGGCATAGGCAAGCTGTACCTGACACCGGCTACAGATTCCGGCATCCACGATGTTCTTGGCAATGTACCGGGCCATGTACGCTGCACTGCGGTCAACCTTTGTGGGGTCTTTGCCAGAGAATGCCCCGCCGCCGTGGGGAGCATAACCGCCATAGGTGTCCACGATGATCTTCCGCCCGGTCAAGCCGGTGTCTGCCGCAGGGCCACCCTGCACAAAACGCCCGGTAGGATTGATGTACAGGTTGTAGGTATCAATGTCAAGGTCACCACCATAGACACCGGCAAAGTGCTTGGCATACTTCAGGATCGGGGTGATGACGTTCTCCGTCAGAGACTCCAGAAGCTGTTCTTCTGTTGCATTTTCGTAGTGCTGGGTGGAAATGACGATGGTGTCAATGCGTGAGGGCATCCCATCCTCCCCATATTCCACCGTTACCTGCGTTTTGCCATCGGGGAGGATAAAGGGGATGGTCCCGTCTTTGCGCCTCTGGGTGAGCCTGTAGGCCATCTGGTGCGCAAGCATGATGGGCAGCGGCATAAGCTGTTCTGTCTCACTGCACGCATAGCCGAACATCATGCCCTGATCTCCTGCTCCTCCTACATCGTCACCTGTACCCATCGCAATATCGGGGGACTGCTTATGGACTGCCACTTCGATCTTGCAGGTATTGGCATTAAAGCCAGATGCCCCGCCGGTGTAACCGATGTCGCGCAGGACCCGCCGGGCAATGCCCACAATATTCACATCGACCTTGCTCGTGATCTCGCCTGCGATGAACACCGTGTCGGTGGTGCAGCAGGTCTCACAGGCCACCCGGCCGTTCGGGTCAACAGCCAGCACTGCATCCAGCACCGCATCAGAGATACGGTCGCACACCTTGTCGGGATGACCCTCGGTCACAGACTCAGACGTAAACAGCTTTCTCATGCCTTTTCCTCCTCAGCATTCTTCTTGTCTTCCTGCTCATGGTGACATACAGCAGCAGCCGCCTGCAAGAGTCTCATCAACTCATCCAGACGGACGCTCACCATAACGGGCTTTTCCCCGTGGACAGAGAACGAGACCGTTCCCCGCGTATAGCTGGCAAGCATATTGCATTCTGCCGTACCCATGCTTTCGATACCAGCCGGTTTGCCATCGACCGCCGCAAAGGTGGTCACGGCTGCGTTCACCGTCATCTGCACCCCGTCAGGGATGCCGGACACCTGTGCAGGGACCTTTACGACGTGGCCCATAAGGGGATTCTTATTTTCTTCCATGCGTTCTCCTTTCTCAGAACGGGATGTCATCATCATCGGGCAGCGGGCGGAAATCATCGTTCGTGGGTTCCGGCGCTGCCTGCGGGGTGGAGCCGCTATCTTTCTTGGACTCGCCGAAGAAGACCTGATCGCAGCGAACCTCCGTCCGCTTGCGCTTCACCCCGTTTTTCTCGTAGGTGCGTGTGGTAAGGACACCGCTTGCCTCGATACGCTTTCCCTGCTTGAAATACCGGGCGACAAACTCAGCCTTCTTTTCCCACGCCACGCAGTCGATAAAGTCCGTCTGGTCCTTAACGCCGGGCCGGTCAACCGCAACCGTGAACTCCACCACGGGCTTTCCGTTGGGAGTGGTGCGCAGTTCGGGGTCGCGTGTCAAGCGGCCACTGATGGCAATAATGTTCATAGGGTAGCTCCTTTCATCATCGTAGTAGTCGAGTTCCAGATAGTTCTTCCCGAATGCCGCCCGGAAGTCTGCGACGCTGGCTTTGTGGGCCATCATGTACTTGATCTGCCAGAACTGCTTCAGGGCATCGGAGGTTTCCCTGCACTGGTGCGCCGCATACCGGCCGTTCCGATGGCAGCTCTCGCCGCACAGGCCCACCTTCAGGCCATACTTTTCGGACTTGTCCCGGAATGGCCCCGGGTAGACGTGGTGCTCCTCCAGCCAACCGGTCTTTCCGCACAGAAAACAGGTTCCGTACCTCATTCGGCATCACCCTTCCGGGCGTTGGGGTTCTCCACCTCCAGCAGGATGCCGCCGCATTCCAGACATTCTACCACGATCTTTTCCGGCTCCTCATGGTCGCCGACCTGAACCGTGCCGAAGTCGTTGCAGGCGATTTCCTCTGCCAGATGAGGCTCCAGAATACTGTCATCCACATGGCGGGGGTCTTCTGCGAGGTAGGCAGAGCCGAGGGCGATGATGCCGTCTGCGGTCTCCGCATAGCAGTGGCCTGCACTCCGGCTCACCGTCATCCGCTCTCCCACAAGGACTTTGAGGATGCCCCACTGGTCCTTGATGCCGCACTTATCGGGGTTGCGCAGGATGTAGCCCTTGTCATCGCTGATGACCGTGTAGTCAACATCCACGATGCCTTCCGGGAGCTGGGGCGGTTCCTGCTCCACAGGGGGCGCAGCATTCTGGCGGCTCTGGGCCGTGTCGAAAAGCGAGGTCTGCCCATCGTCGATGTCCTTCATCACATACTCCATCAGCTCCTCATCCCACACCAGCTTGCGGTTGCCGGAGAGGTTGCCGGTCGTTTTGTCCTTGACCTTGATTTCGGTGCTGATCTCGTGGCTGAAGCTGGGCTTCATCACCTGCACGGTGTCCCCCTCCCGCGTTGCATCGAAGTTCCGTTCCGGAGCCGGGGTCAGTGCCACGCTGATTTTGCAGTTGATGGAGGCGCTGTCGCTCTGGAGCCTGTCCATCTTCTGAAGCAAGCGCTGGAGGGCGCTGTCGAAGTCCATCTTGAAGGCGTTGAAGGTGTCCGCGCTCAGGGACAGCACATACGTTTTGTCGCTCATAGTCATTCTCCTTTACTGTTCATACGGTATATCTGAGATTTCAACGATAACACGCGGGATGTCTGAGTAGAACTTCCGAACCAGTGCGTCTACGATCTGGGCATCATCGCGGTAGGCAATGCCGTTCAGGGCATCGCAGATGATTTTGCCGATGTTGTCGAAATCAGGCTTTCGTGTCGGGCGTATCAGGCGGTCGATCATGGCAAGGTGTTTTTTCTGGCTGGCCGACCTCGGGACGGAGAGGAACGCAAAAATCCTCACGCTCAACATGGCGTCATCAGCAAACCGAACCCCGGATTGGATTCTGTACTCGGTCTTTACGAGGTTTTCGTACAGAACCGTGTTTTCCGGGGTTCTGGCTGTCACATGGCCGCATACGGTTGAGAATTTCGGGCGTTCCTTACCTCGCGGCTCCCCGTAGATGCAGAATTGCGTCCTCATTCCCCTGCCGCCTGCTTCGGCTTGTCGTTCGGAGTGTACTCCAGATAGTATTCGTAGCTTTTCTTGCCCTGCCGGAGCTGCTTGCCCTGCCGGACGGTGTAGTCGTTCTTTACGAGGATGGCAGCTACCGTAAGCCGGTCCTCAACGCTTGCGATGATAACTTTATCCATCGTTGCCCTCCAAAAAGTTCTTCATCTCGTCAAATCTGCGGGCCGCTTCCGCCTTTCTCCACGACCGGCCTGTGAACTGCATCGGGTAGCACATTTCAAAGATACGGTCATAGATACGGGTGTAGCGGATGTCCGCAGATTCTTTCATTTCGGTCATGCTCAGGTTCGTGGTGAGGATGATGGGGAGTTTGGCTCTGTACCGGCTGTCCACAATGTCGTAGACCTTTTCCAGCGCAAAGTCCGTGCTGCGTTCAGCGCCGAGATCATCAATGATGAGCAGCTTTGCCCTGTTCAGCCGGGCAATCAGGGCGCTGTCATCCTCACTGAAGCCCTGCATGGTTTCCAGCAGCTTCACAAACGAGGTCATCACCACCGGGACCCGCAGGCTCAGGAGATGGTTTGCAATACAGGCCGCTGCGAATGTCTTCCCAGTCCCGACCCCGCCGTAGAACAAAAGCCCCTGATTCTTTGCCAGCATTTCATCGAAGTGCTTCAGGTTGTAGGCGTTATCCTTAGTCTGCTGGAATCCGTCAAAGCTGATGTCCCGCAGGCGTTCGTCCATGAGGCTTTGCCGCTGAAGCGTTTGCGCTGCCCGCATTTCCCGGTCCTGCATGAGCATCTGCTCTTCCTGCTTCCGCCGTTCTGCCCGGCAGCGGCAGGATACCGGCATCTTGACCCGGACTTTCTTCTTAGGGTCGAACGGAACGGCTTTCAGGTCGGGCATATTGACCTCTACCTGCCGACGGGTATGGCAGTTCCCGCAGACGAGGAACCCTTCATCGTCGTAGTAATCACCGTTCTCCGGCTGATTTGCCGCCTGCGCCTGACGAACAGCACCTTGCAGCAGGCCGTCAAATTCACCCATTCTGCTCACCCCACTCTCTGAACGGATTATCCTTAGCCGGTGCTGCCTCGCTAACGCTTTGCTGAAGCAGGCCCGGTTTCTTTTCTTTGACCCGGTCTACGACCCAGCAGAGGATGGCACGGTAGTCGTCCTTGTAGGTCTTTCCCCGTGCGCCCTTGTAGTTGTCAAGCTCCACAATGCAGGCATCCGCAAAGGCTTTGCCGTACAGTTTCACGAGCCTGTCGTAGTTTGCTTCGCTCATCTTCACGAACTCCGCATAGGATTTTTTATCGGGTTTCGGCTTTGCAGGCGGCTTGACTTCTGATTTCACAGGAGGTTCCGGCTCCGGGGTCTTCGGCGCAGGCTTTGCGGTCTCACGCTCCATCTGGCGGGCTTTCCGCTTTCGTTCAGCATCCAGCCTGCGGTTTTTCTGGAGCTTATACCACTGTTCCTGCCATGTGTCCCAGTCATGGATGTAAAAGCCATCGGCCACCACATCAATCCAGCCGGTGTCCACAAGGGCTTGCACCACTTTGCCCATGTCGAGCTGGCAGTCCTCGCCGCAGCCGTACAGGTATCGGCTCAGGACTTCGAGGTCTGCATCCTTGACCAGCCCGGTCTCATCGGCGTTCTTCATGCCCCAGAACCACAGGAAGTTCAGGATGCCGAGGGCTTCAAACTTGGAACACCCGATGGCACGGTATAATCTACGGAGCTTCGTACCGTCCACCTCCTGATGTACGCTTATCCACGGCATCCCCTCACCTTCCTTTTCCGCCGGTGGCTTTATTCTTCGGCTGCACCGTCATTTTTGGTGCCTTCCTCAGCTTCCAGCTCCGCCTTGTGGGCCGTGCAGATCTCGACCAGCCGCTCGACCACCTTGTTGTAGGTGGACATCTTCATGCCAGTCGTAGAGGTCAGCCCCATCTCCTCGATGATGGACTTGACCACGGCGTTGCCTTTGTCCTTGCCGAAGTTTGCCTGCGCCGCCTTGAAAAGCTGCTGGCGCTGCTCCTGCGAGATGACCGGGTCTTCTTCCTCGGCCGGCTGTTCTTCCGGCTTCTGGTCATCCAGCTCCTTGTAATCCACCGGGATAGCACCAGATGCAATCATCTCATCCTCGGAGTACACACCCTCATAGTCCTTCGGGAAAGCGTCCCTCACGCACTGGCTGACAGCGACCTTGTTGATCATGGTGGCAGGCTTGGAGTTCCAGTTTGCCTTCCCCTTGTTGTACTCGGCAAAGGCAACTTCCTTGAATGCAGTGCGTTCCTTGCCGTTCCGCATGAAGGTAACGCGGCACCAGCCGCCAACCAGAGTTTCACCCGGATAGAGGCAGCATCCCTCTTTCTGGATAATCTCGTTCCCACGCTGTACCGTGATGCCGTCGTTCTTGAACAGGTAGTCCGGGTGGTCAAATGCTCTGCGGAGGTAGGCATCCTTGCCAACGACCATCTGCGCCGGGTCATCCTTGCTGTACTTGATGAGGTAGACCTCACCCTGAACCAGCGGGTTGAGCTTCTGCTGGCGGCAGGTGTTCATAAAGAACACGAGTTCCTGATTGCTTACCAGTTCTGCCCTGCCGCGAACGAGGTACTTCTTCACGAAATCCAAATCCAGCTCAACGTGCGTACCCAGAACGTCGTAGCTGACAACGAGAGCGTTGCTCTCTGCCTTGCTCATAGCAGTAGACATATTCTCTTACCCCCTGAAGCTCATTTTTGCGACCTGACGATAGGTGATGCCGGGAATCTCGATCTGGCCCTTCGAGGCGCGGATGAGGCGCATAACAGCGGCCTGATCGACCGGGCGGAGCTCAATGCCCGCCACCGCCAGCGGGACCGCCTTGGGGTCGATCTCGACGATTTCCCAATCCTTCGAGGTGCTGACGCCGGAAACCTTCGGGGTGGCTGCGGCAGGCACTACCGCATAGCTTGCAGCATCATCCATGATGGCTGCTTCCTCAAAGGCGGCCTCCGCTCCATCTGCATCACCGGCGGCTTCCAGCGTAGCCGCTTCCTGAATTTTGCGCTCCCGTTCAGCTTCCGCTGCCCGTCGAGCAGCTTCTTCAGCTTCCCGGCGCTTACGTTCCTGCTCTGCAATGTAGGCGCTCATCACCTGCTTGACCGTCTTCTCGGCGTTGCGCAGCGGGGTCAGCATGGCCTTTTCCCGGTCGCAAACCGCTTTGTGGGCCTGATAGGCGCTGTCTTTCATGGGCTTGAAGAACGTCGTGACCTGCGACGCCTTTTTCTTCAGCATCTTGCCGAACTCACCGGCAAAGGCGTAATCTTCATCGGTCTGGATAACCAGCGACTCCGCCTGAAACTCGATGTCGGTCACATCGCGGGAGAGCTGCTGCTCATCAACGATTTCGGCCTGCGGAACGGTTGCCACCATAGTTTCTTTTTCCATCTGTCGAACCTCCTAAAAATCACTCGTTCATGTAGTTCTTAATTGTCATCAAGGACGAGAACACCGACCAGCACTTCCCACTCCGGGGAAAGCGCACTTCCTGATAGCCCTTCTTGGACAGGTGGAGAATCAGCCGGTCATCGACCTTGATGTCGTGGCTCTCCCATGCCCTGTCATAGGCTTCAAGCTGCACAGCGCAGAGCTTGCTGTTCACCTGTGCCGATGTCTTGTAGTCCACCAGCGTCACCCTGCCGTCGATGATGCACAGCAGATCGACCGTGCCTGCATACCGCAGGATTTTGTGGTAGACCTTGGTTTCGGTCGCCAGAACTTCCGGCTTGCGGCTATCCCACCACTCCCGGAAGCCGGCAAAATACCCGGCATACACCGGCGGAATGTCCTCAATGCCGAACTTGGCGTAGTTCTCCACCGCATTGTGGATAGCCGTGCCGCGCTTTGCGGCCTTGTTCAGAACCTCCGGGTCCACCGTGCTGTAGAAGTCACTGGACAGCGGCTTCATCAGGGTGGTCACGCTGGGTACTTCCAGCCCGTTCAGGTAGTAGAGATGCCGTTCTTCCTCAAATGTCAATTCCGGGAACTGCGGAATTTCGGGCTTCACGCATTCGTTGCTCACGTTGCTTTTCTCCCTTCAGGTTGATTGCCAACCGCATATAGTAGTCGGTCAGCTCGGTTTCGTACAGAAGTGGAAGGTAGCTCTCCGGCTGCTCTGCCAGCTCACATTTGCGCCGGGCATACCAGAGAACGCTGGTGGCTACCACATCCGGGATTTTGAATCCCAGCGCTGTTTCCGCCGCCTGCCGTGCTTCTGCCAGCTTATCGGCACTCATGCCTTTTCCGCGAGTCTGCGGTGGATTTCCTGAAGCAGATCATCGGTTGGAATCTTGCTCAAGTCCAGACCGGCCTCAGAGTCCTCAAAGAGGATAGAGGGGGCCTTCAAAGCGGGGCGGATGCCGTTCGAGCTGGAGCAGTTGCGGCTGAGCCAGTCGCCATCGGAGTTGACGTACAGGGCGAGATCACCGTCCGACTTGCTGGGACCGCTCCAACCGGTCGCCAGCCAGCACCACCGCTCCGCATTGGGGATGATGTCAGCGTACTCGCGAGCTTCATCCAGTGTAAGCGGCGCAGCCTTCACCGACAGCTTCCCATAGCAGCCGGAACCGTCCAGCGTGGTCAGGTCGATCTCGCGGGGGATGAGCTTGGCGTTGTCGAGACCCCTCTTGCCCATGTCCTCCAACCACTTATCCACGGCCTTCTTCAGGTCGCTCTCTGCGTAGTTGTTGGAGCTGCCAAATTCAGAAGCACCAACCGATTCCAGCGCCAGCAGGAACAGGCTGTCCGGCAGGCTACCACGACGCTCAACATCCAGCACCACAAATCTGGTTCCGGCCAGCGTAACGATGTCACCCGGCTCGTGCAATACTGCGTACTTTTTCATGTTTCGTTCCATCCTTTCTTACCGGCGATGCAAACACGCCGATATTCAATCTGCCGATTTTCTTCATGGCTTCGTCGAGTTCTCTTGCGGTTGTGATGCCATATTCTTCTGCCAGCAGCTTCTTCAGCGTTTGGATGTCAGCCATCGTCTGCGCCTCCGTTCAGGAGCTTGGAGCCAATGAGCTTCAATTCCCGCGCCGCCCGAATCAGTCCGTCGAGGTAGTCGAGGATTTCGGTCAGGTCCGCCCACTCATCCTTGGAGATGATGCCATCTGCCGTGATGTCGATGAGCTTTTCCTTGACCTGCTCGATGTCACCCTGCCGGAGCTGCTTCAGCAGCTTCATAGTCGTACGCTCTACCGAGGCAATTTCAGGGGACGGCATTTCGAGGCTCTTTCCGATAAGGCATTCCGACGAACAATACCACGCCATCAGCTCCGGTGCATTGTAGATGTCTGCCATCAGCACCACCTTATCCACCGGGATGACCTTCGTATTGCCCAGCTCGTAATCCGCAAGGCTCGAGACCGAGATTCCGAGCAGTTCCGCAGCGCCTTCACGGCTACCGAGCTTATCGTTGTGCTTTGCGGCCTCTTTCCTACACCGGAAGCACTGGTTTTCACAGGCTTTTGCGGCATCGCGTCCCATTTTCTTTGCCCCCTTGATGCGTTATACTTTAGACATCAGCAAACCGCTATGCGTATACTTACCCTTTCGGTAAGTTATCGTCGAAAAAAATAGCGTTGACCTGATCGCTGGTCAGGTCAAGCGCCTTGGCGACAATGCTCATTTCCTCATTGGAGAACTCGACTTCTCCGCGCTCCTTCTTGGAGTAGGTAACAAGCGATTTGCCGATCAATTCGGCCATGTTCTTCTGGGTCTTTCCCTTCTCGACCCGGATGCCCTTGAGCTTGGAGCTATTCATCTGCTCACCCCCTTTCCGTGTCTTCATTATAGCTTACCAATATGGTATATGTCAATCTTAAAATGATAATTTTGGTAAGTTTTGTTTACTCTTTGACAAGTATGTTATAAACTTGGTAAGTAAGCTACATTGGGAGGTATCACTATGTACAGCAAAGCCATGTTCGCCAAACAGTTCAAAGAACTCATCGACAAGCGCGGCCTCACGCAGCGTGCTGTCGCAGAACGTATCAACACGACGGAGACTACCATCTCACGTTATGTTTCCGGCGATAGAACGCCGAACATCGAGACCGCTGTGGAGCTGGCCTCTGTGCTGGGCGTGACGCTGGACGTTTTGGTCGGTGCCGATCTGCCCGCCGCAAGCCGTACGCCGCCCGATGTCAACATCTTAGTCGCCTGCTACGAGAAGGCGTCCATCGCAGACCGGCAGGTTTTGTGGTCGCTGCTCGACCGCTATATGACCCCAGAGCAGCGGGTCATCATAACGTCCATGCAACATGAGGAAAAAGCCGACGTAGGCTGATACGGGTTGACTTTTCGAGGAGGTGAAAATCATGACGAAGCAATGTACCGGGGACGAGCTTATCGTCTTCGATGATATGCCCATTGGTAAATCCTTGAGCGACTACTGGCGCTGGAACGCCTCAGACCTGCTCAACAACACCCTGCGGGGCTCCTACTGCGAGTTCATCGTATCGGCCGCGCTGGGCGTTGATCTGAGCGGAACCAACGATGACTGGACTCCCTACGACATCTCTTTCCCCTACAACTGGGTATGTAATGGCGAGTCCCGCGATAAAGTGCGCATCGAGGTCAAGAGTTGCGCATATCTTCAGGCATGGCGGCAGGGCGATGGAAGACTATCCAACATCCAGTTCAGCATCCGGCCAACTAGAGCTTGGGACTCCATCAGTGGCTATGCCGAGGAGGTTAAGCGGCAATCTGACGTGTATGTGTTCTGCCTCTATACGGAGACCGTGCGGGAACGGGCCAACCCGTTGGTGTTGGATGGATGGGACTTCTACATCGTACCGACTCATATTCTGGACGAGCAGTGCGGCCCTCAGAAGACCATCTCGCTTACTATGCTGCAAAAGCTGGACCCATACCTTGCAGACTATGGCAGCATCCGTGATGCCGTT
>OLGD01003699.1_pt1 | contig 13886 bp, 10 predicted proteins | sample 1605311 | NCBI WGS metagenome assembly OLGD01 (sample SAMEA3888917, study PRJEB22519) | human gut metagenome | biome: human gut; feature: human-associated habitat; material: faeces | place: Denmark | collected 2010 | reverse complement strand
AACGACTCAAAAGTCGTTAATTATAAAGCGTTTAACGCATTACGCAGAACACATTTACAACTTCTATTTTCTGGAGAGGTTGATGTGGATGAGCGGTTCGGAGTGGCTCCGGCGACCGAATCGGACCGTTGCCTGCTTTCTGTCGGCGGGGGAGTACAGCGCCTGCAAATGCGACTATTCGAATACCATTCTGTTGCCGGAAAATGAACTCGGTCGCAGGGGGGCGGAATTTATCCTGAGCTGCCTGAAGGGGCGGGAAGACGCTTCTTTGCTGGCCCCGTGTCCCTGCCGCCTGCTGTAGTTGTGTTTTTTTTATCATGATGGTATAGCTATACCTTCCCAGTAACAAGAAAGGAAAGCGAGATGAAAGAGTGTTTCAATCGGTTTGGCGGAAGAGGGACGGGGCTCAGATTTACATTGATCGAACTGCTTGTGAGGACTACTTGTTAAATATACATTTAATACAAATATAATATATCATTGTATTACGGTAAATTCAAGTTTTTAGCGATGAAAATTTTATGACTGCGGATGGTGTGACGATTGTAAAAGTAAATGCACGGTCTTTTTCAAGGTAGCGTGCATTTACTATAACAAAAGAAGTATGAGCGTTAATCATTTTTTGCTACCGAATTTTGAAAGATCACCTACTTCATTCCACCCTATTTTTATCATATTGAAACTGATAAAGTCATCCAGCAAATATGCGTTTTCTCCCGGCGCAATAAGCTAGGCGTTTGTATACTTTTTCTCAACCTCAGACCATAAATTCTGAGAAAAAGAAAATATATCTGTTCCGCTTGGTTTTCGTTCAAGTATTTGTCTGTAGATTTTCGACGATTGAATATCTTTTTCAAAACACTCCGCGTATGCTCTTAACCTATCTTCCAAGTAAATGCAGGGAATTTTTATGTCAGTTTTCTTTTGATATAAAAAAGCAATTTTTCATTTTGTGGTATGCCCTAAATCGGCTGCATCAATAACAGAAAGATTCCCTTCGACAGCAGCGTTTACAATGGAAAGGATTATTTGCACTCCACTGTTATTGCCCACAATTTTTCTATAGGCCAGCGTTCAATGAACTGATCCCATATTTCAAAACGTTCTTGTGATATTAATTCAGCCTTTCAAAAAATCTCCTTCCCTGTGTTATCCAATTACCAGTTCAGTATTATCCGTCCACATTTCGCACTGGCTGATTACGGTTTCCAGAGCTTCTTCCTGACCTTCGGGTGGATATTTGTATTTTTTCAGCAAGCGTTTTACCATTGAACGCATTTTGGCTCTGGCTGTCTCTTTTTTCTGCCAGTCAACGGTTCTATTTGAACGGAGCATTTCGGTCAGTTCTTTGGTGATTGCCACCAGCTGGTCATTGTCGTAAAAATCTTTGACTGCCTGCGGTTTGGTCAAGGCATCATAAAACGCGATCTCTTCGACGGATAAGCCAAGCTGATTACTGCTGTCAGCGGCAGCGGCGATTTCGGCTGCCATCTTTTTCAGTTCTTCGATTACTTCTTCGTTCGTCAGCATACCGTTGAGATAAGCGTTCATTGCCCTCTGGAGTTTTTCAGAAAAGAGTTCCGATTTTACAACATTGGTGCGGCGATAGACCGAAACCTGTTCTGCAATCAACTTTTTAAGGATTTCAATAGCGACATTCTTTTCCTTCATTTTGGAAATCTCTTCCAGAAACTTCGGATCAAAGAGCGAAAAACCTTCTTTTACATCGGCAAAAAGATTGATTACTCCGTCGCTTTTGATACTCTGCTTCAGCAGTTCATTGATCCGTTCGTTGATCTCTTTCAACGAGAAATGCTTGGGGTTGCCGGTAATACGGGTCAGCATGGTTCTGACGGCTTCAAAGAAAGCTGCTTCATAACGTTCATTTTGCGGAACGATGCTGCGACAAAGTGACAACGCCTGCCGAAGCAGCAGACCTTCTTTGATAAAGAGTTCTTTCTTTTTCGGCTCTTTCGGATCGGAAAGGAAGTTCACGCCGCCAATGATAAGTTGGGAACGCTCAAGGTCGGTTCCGTCCATAAAGTTGGCATAATCGAAACCGTGAAAGAGATCCCGGCAAACTTCCAGTTTCTCCTGAAATTTGGGCAGTGCAGCCTTGCCAATATCGGTATCCCCGTAGTTGCTCTGGTCGCGTTTGGAATAGTCGTTCATCGCCTGTTTCAATGCGCTGGCAATGCCGACATAATCGACCACAAGACCGCCTTCTTTATTTTTGAACACACGATTAACACGGGCAATCGCCTGCATGAGATTGTGTCCGGACATGGGCTTATAAACATACATCGTCGCCAGAGATGGGACGTCAAAACCGGTCAGCCACATATCAACAACAATGGCGATTTTCAGCGGATCGTCGTTATCTTTGAATTTCCGGGCAAGCTCATCTTTGCGGGACTTGTTGCCGATGATACTGCGCCATTCTTCTGGATCGTCGTTGCCGGAAGTCATCACCACTGCAATTTTTTCATTCCAAGCGGGACGCATTTCGAGGAGTTTCCGGTAAATATCCATCGCAATCGGGCGGGAGTACGCCACGATCATGGCTTTGCCGGTCAATTCCTGCGCCCGGTAGTTTTCGTAGTGATCCACAATGTCATTGCAGAGAGCTTCTATGGTCTGGGGTGCTCCGAGGATGCTTTCCATTTGGCCCAGCTCTTTTTTGCTTTTTTCGATGGCGTGTTCTTCTGCGTTTTGTGCCAGAAGCTCATATTCAGAGTCGATCTTTTTCAAGATCTTTTCGTCAAGGTTCAAATGAATCACGCGGCTTTCATAGAACACCGGGCGGGTAGCGCCATCTTCCACAGCCTGAGTCATATCGTAAATGTCGATATAGTCACCGAAAACCTCGCGGGTGTTGCGGTCTTTTTGCGAGATCGGAGTTCCGGTAAAACCGATAAATGTGGCATTGGGGAGGCTGTCCCGGATGATCCGGGCAGTTCCAATATGGATTTTTCCGTCCTCATTGATTTTTTCAAATCCGTATTGTCCCCGGTGAGCTTCGTCTGCCATCACCACAATATTGCGCCGTTGAGAAAGGGCTGAACCGGATTCCTCAAACTTCTGCATGGTGGTGAAGATAATACCGTTTGCTTCCCGGTTGGCGAGAAGTTCTTTCAAGTTCTCCCGGCTGGAAGCCTGTTGCGGGATCTGGCGGAGAAATTCCTGACATTTGGAAAACTGCCCGTAGAGCTGATCGTCAAGGTCATTGCGGTCGGTCAATACAACAATGGTGGGACTGTTGAGTTCCTGCTGGAGCAAGTGGGCATAAAAGACCATAGACAGGGATTTACCGCTGCCCTGTGTGTGCCAGAAAACGCCGCCGCGCCCGTCGGTCTGTGTGGCATTGACAGTAGAAACAACAGCTTTGCGGACAGCATAGAACTGGTGATAACCGGCGAGGATTTTTGCATCTTTGCCATTGTCGCGGGAGAAGCAAATGAAGTTCCGCAAAATGTCAAAGAAACGCTGTTTTTCCAACATCCCCTCAAAAAGCACATTGAAGTCGGCAAAAGCGGTGCTTTCGGTTTTGCCATCTACCGTTTTCCACTGCATGAAACGATCTTCGCCGGAAGTGATCGTTCCAACGCGGGTTTCAGCCATATCGCTCATGACACAGAAGGCATTGTAAACGAAGAACGACGGAATTTCCAGCATATAGTTGCGGAGCTGCCGGTAGGCTTCCGAAGCATCGGTTTCTTCTCGTGACGGAGATTTGAGCTCAATAACGACCAACGGCAGACCGTTGACAAAGATCACCACATCCGGGCGTTTTTCGGAGTGTTCCTGAAAGGTCCATTGATTGGCAACAATAAAACTGTTACGATCGACATGGTCATAGTCGATCAAATGGACACGCTCATATTTCTGTTCGCCATTATGAAAAAAGGAAACCTCAATACCATTTTGCAGATAGTCGGTAAAGATGATATTTCGTTGTTCCAATTTGCCGTTTTCAATATTGCGGAGTTTGAACAAGGCTTCATTGATCGCTGCCTGCGGAACGCCCGGATTGACTGCAATCAACGCCCCTTCCAAAACTTCCGAATACAACGGATCGGTATAGTCCCGTTCAACATCCGGACCGTAAACATGGGTGTATCCAAGCTGTTCAATCAGCTGGATAACCGCATTTTCATAATTTACTTCTGTATAGGACATTATTTATCTCCTGCGTCTGAATTGGGGATATCGATTTCAGGGAAATCATATTTTTTAAATATTCGAGCCATTTGTTTGATAAAGCCACTGGTATCATTAAAGTAATTTGGATATGCCTTCCGCAACTCAGACAAAGAACGCGATGAAACCAATACTGCATCTTGATCTTTTTTTCGAGATTTCTCGAAAACTCCATATTCATGACTTGCAATATCCAATTCATTTTTGTTAAATGGATGAGCAAAGCCTAAATTATTGGCAAGATCCAATTTTAACAAAATATACTTATTTTTAAATCTTTTAATTTCATTAAATTGAACCGCCCTGTGAAATGTGTCCAACATAGGGAAAGCTTTCAATTCTACGGTTTTTTCATAAAATTGAGATACCAAATCTTTTGCCTCTAACTCTTTGAAAGATGCGTGAACCGTAGTTCCTTCTTCTATTGCAAAAATGGCGCTAGCTAATTTTAAATAATCTAGCCATTCTTGCGGGCCCTGACTGGATTTCAAAGAGTGCTCAATGAATGTACCAATGGTTTCAACTGCAGTCGCCCAAATATGCTGTAACTTTGTTCTTATTTGAATTTCAACGCATAGTCCTTGAAATTCGGCAGGGGCTCGTCTATTATCATAAGAGTAAACCATATGTACAGATCTATACCCTGAATCCTGAGGAGCTTCTATATAGTCTTTTTCTCGTTTAAGTAAATGTTTCCATTTTAAGGCAGCCAAAGAATTTCTTACCTTATATACATCTTCGATAGTAGGCAATATGATTCTTATTCCTCCTATATCCTGCATCCTTTCCATGCGCATTGTTGGGAATCTGGATAATTTTAATAATATTGATGGTAATCGCTTCAGCCTTTGGGCAACAATTGCCTTCCCTTCAAGTCGCATTTTCTTAAGATTCGTGCGTATGTTAGCCTGAAAAGTATTCAATGGATATGTATGCATTGTTCTCCACTTGCCCAAAAGCTCATAAGCATCATCCCATTCTTGCGAATTTAGAATTGCATATTCATCGCGCAATATTTCTCCTGCTCGATAAAGTTCAGCTTTGCTTATATTATATCTTGGAATTTTGTCAGTTTGCATACAACATACTCCGCTAAATTGCTATTTAGATTTCCTTCTGGTCCGGTTCAAGCGTTGAATCGTCGCTTTCGTAATAATAGGAGTAATCAATGCCTTTCATGAACATTTCACGATCGTTGATTTTCCTGGTTAATGCCGGTTCGAGAAGAGTTTTCAGCTCTGAACTGTCAACAACACTTTTCCGCATGGCTTCGAGATAGGCGTTTTTATTGACCTTGCTCCAGTCGATACATTTTTTGAGCGTGCGTTTCAACATCAGATCCAGCCAGATACGGGTGCTTCTGCCGTTGCCCTCCATAAAAGGATGCGCCACATTCATTTCAACATACTTATTGATGATTTCATCAAAGGTGGTTTCGGGCATATTTTCAATATTGGGCAGAATAGTGGAAAAATACAGGGCATTGGCAAAAGTAAAGCCGCCTTTGCTGATGTTTTTATCCCGGATCTGTCCGGCAAAATCATAAAGTCCGCCAAAAAGGTAAGCGTGAATCTGCTGCAGGCATTTTACGCTGCCCGGTTCCAGACTGGCAAGCAGTCCGCTTTCAAAAAGAGCATAGGCTTTGGTACGGCTCTTGCCATCAATGGTATCATCGCTGTAAGTGAACCACTTGATAAATTGAACCGCATAACGGCTGGGGATATGCTCAACAAGCACGAGAATATCCTGTTGCGAGAAACAATCTGTAAGATACCGTTTGCCATCGGTTGCAGTCATTTTCAGTTGACTACAATTTGTAGTCAACTCAGGATGAGACTTTTTCAGGCGGGTTTTCAGCACGCTCCAATATTTTCTCGGATTTACACTTTCGGTCAAAACTCCGACAATATCTGCAATCGAAAATAACCATTGATTAGCGGAGTCATCCCATGCTGCCCGTACTTCCCGGTTATTAAAAAATCGGATCGAAACTTTCTGGCTCATACTTCAACCTCCGACACGTCAAGCTCCCCGGACATCAGCTTCGGGAGCAGTGTGTCACGAAGCTGTGCCAGTGTTTGAATTTCCTGCTGATTTTGTTCTATTTGTTCAAACATCGGAAAAACTGTTGAATGAAAATTCTCCAAAGTTTCTCTGGCAGGAATATCTATACGCATCGCCTTGACCATCTTCGAATTTACGGCTGTTGCGATAGATGACGTACTCCCCATTGTCTGATAATTAAAGTGTTTCAAGTAAAAATACAAATACTCTCTTATTGTTGAATCTTCCATCCGAAAATGAGCGATTGCTTCATTCGTTGTAAGCTCACAACCGGTAATTGCGACACGCCCAACAGTAAGTTTGAAGCTCAATAAGATAGCCCCAGCAGGAACTCGTTTTACATTAAACTTGGAGACTGCATCTGGGGTTAAATATTCAGAACTGTTTGATATAAAACATCCAGATTGGCCCATATCTGCAATAGAAACCCACACAATATCATTGTCATTTTCAGAAAACCATTGTGATTCTTTTCTGGGGGGAGTTTTTCCGATAGATATGTCAAACAGATCTTCTGCCTTTGCGGAACTCCAAGTGCCACTGTCGTAATTATCCCATATTTGATCGTACAGAGCCTTTGCCTGTTCTTCCAAATTATGGTTTCCATAAGCAGGAAGCAGACACAAAGCCATAAAAATTGTCACTATAACAATTTTCATGCGGCGATTCCCTCCAAATTATGGTTTTCCTGCGTTAAATTGTAAATTTTTTCATCCAGATCAAGTAAAACCTTAGAAATTTTACACTGTTGTACAATATCTGGCAAGGGAATCATCAGTTCTCGCAATTCAGCGGCTTTAATTCCTGTAACTGTCGTCCCTGTTTCACGAGCTCGAAGGCGTCCTTGCCCCTCTGCTGATTGTAAAAAATATTTCAAATACCCATTGTCAAGAACATCCTTTTTTCCACGGATTGTAATTATACGTTGGGCAAGCGCGACATGAGCATCTCGCAATTGAGCTACTTCTCCTAACGGAGCTTCTGTTGTCATTACAACATCGCCAACACAAGGATACCCTCTGGTCATCCACGACGCATATTGGTTTTCTGCTATAAATTCATTTGCAGGAAGAATGGTTCCATTTTTTACGATTTTCGCAGTTATTAACGGGATTCCAGAAGTTGACTTTTGAGGAGTTTTTCCTCTGTAATCTATCATTGTAGCAATATCGGATAATTTTCTTTCATTCCACTTTATATTCATCCCACATACCTCCGGTGAGCAATTTTTACGTTACTTTGATTGACCAGAGCATAACACATGGTCGTATCAATCTTTTTATGCCCAAGCAGACGCTGGACCTGTTCAATGGGCATACCTTTATCAATCGCACGTGTTGCCAGTGTTCGCCGGAACCGGTGCGGATGTACATTTTCAACGGCAGCAATCCGCCCCAGCTTCCGGAGCAGAAATTCAACCCCGCCGATTTCCAGCCGCTTGCGCGGGGATCTCAGCGAAACAAAAAGAGCCGGATTATCGTCTGTTCTGCTGTTCAAATACTGCCACAGATGAATCTTTGTTCGGGCATCGAAATAAACCTCCCGTTCGCTGCTGCCTTTCCCGAAAACGATGCAGGATCGCTCGTTGAAGTTAATATCTGTTCGGTTCAGCTTGACCAGCTCTCCGACACGCATCCCGGAGGAAGCCAGCAGTTCCACCATTGCCAAGTTGCGAACTTCCGAACAAGTATCCCGTAAAACCTCGATCGTTTCGTCGGTAAACGCTTCTTTAATAATCTTTGCAGTCTTGATTCGGTGGATGCGTCGGACCGGACTTTTAACGATATAATCTTCATCCTCAAGCCAGGCAAAAAAGCTGGAAAGAATACGGCGTATATTGTCAATAGTAACTTTGCTGACGTTCCGTTCCTGTTGGTATTTTGCCAGATAGAGCCGAAGATCGTCGGTGTCAATCAGCGTTATTTCTTTTTTGATCCAGGCAAAGAAGCGACCTATTGTTTCCTGATAATAAATGACCGTTTTCCCGGAACAGCCTTCTATTTGCTTTGCCGAAATAAACATGGTCAACAGGCGATTATTCGCTTCTTGTGTATTTTCAACAGGCGAGACCGGTTCGGAGATCTGGTATTTTTGCAGACAGCTCCGCATAGCGGTCACCAGTTGTTCTTTCTGGCGATCGCTCAATTTTCCGTTCATAGCCTGTTGAATTTCCTTCATCAATTTTTCTTTCATATTGTTTCTCCTGATTTATGATGGTTAAGGTAAACTACACATATTATATCAGGATACTCCGCTAAATTGCTATTTAGATTTCCACTTCCGATACGTCGATTTCCCCGGACATCAGCTTTGGAAGCAGTGTATCTCGCAGTTTTACTAAAGATCTGCTTTCTTCTATATTTTGGGCTATTTTTTTATAAATTGCCTCTAACATACATGAAATTTCACTAAGCTCAGAAAATTTTTCTGGGAAATATAATGTAAACGCGGGCAATGCTTTTTTACTCATGTGCAGAACTGTTGTCCCGTTTACATATCCCAGGGCATGGTCCTTAAATTGATCTGTACGCAACAATGCAGCCAATACAAATCGTGAGATACCATGCTTGGGAAGAACTTTTACCAAATCCATTGACATTATAATTTCATCGTATCCGGATTTCGACAACACCATCTCTGCATTACCTATCACTTCGGCTTTCTGGGTTAAATCCGTATGAGCGACAAGAATATCAAACAACTCAACTTTTTGAGAATCTTTTAACTTATCCGAAGGGATAATTTCTTTGTATCCATCCAGCTTAAACCCTCCAGTTCGATCGAAGTTTTTTATTGTCGCCATTGCGCATGAAGAAGGCTGTAGTTCAGCACCTTTATATGAATATCCTCCTATAAAATCTGCAATTTCGGACAATGTGATTTCATGCCAAGAGTCAGGAACTTGTCCGCCATAAGGCTCAAAATCTACAAACCATGATTTCACAAGGCACTTTGCCTGCTCTTCCAAATTATGGTTTCCATAAGCAGGAAGCAGACACAAAGCCATAAAAATTGTCACTATAACAATTTTCATGCGGCGATTCCCTCCAAATTATGGTTTATCTGAGCGTTCAGTTCGATTTTGTCGTCAAAGGATGAAAGGACTTTGGTAATCTGGCGTTGCTCTGAAATATCAGGTAATTGAATAACTTGTTTGGATAGAGTTTTTACCGAAAGTCCAGGTTGTGCGGACTGCCCAGATAAACGCCCAAGATTCATGGTCCCCAGAAGGTATGATAGATATTTTATATCACTTTTTTCATTTGCGCACACAACGACTGCATGTTCAGTCATGTATGCCTCTCCGCTAAAGAAACGCACATTTCCGCAAAAAGCTCCCTGTCTGCCTATTATAGCACACTGACCTTCGAAATTCTTTTTGTCTGAATATCCACGCAATCCATTACCACCAAACACTGGATATATTCCATGTTCGCTTATTTCTTTGGCAGCGATTCCTTTGCCACTACTTAAACGAGAGCAAACCTGTCCCAACTCAAACTGATAATATTTCTTTAACATCCCGTTGCTCATATCATTCCACCTCGAATCCAATGGCTTTCAGATTCTTTTTAATCTCATTCTCCAGATCATGGGACTTGACAAACAGCTCAGACAACTCGCTGGTCAGGCGTTCCATTTTTTCGGCAAAAGGCTCGCCGTCATCTTCCTGTTCTTCAATGCCGACATATCGGCCCGGAGTAAGAATATAATCCTGTTCTGCGATCTGGGCTGTGGTGGCAACAGCACAGAAGCCTTTGACATCTTCCAGGGTTCCGTTTTCGTAAGCATCAAAAGTTTTTGCAAGTTCCTGAATATCTGCATCGGTCAGCATACGCAGTTTCCGGGAAACCATCGTTCCCATTTTGCGGGCATCAATAAAGCAAGTCTTTCCCTTCTGCTTTTTATTGCGGCTCAGGAACCACAGAGAAACAGGGATCTGTGTCGTGTAAAAAAGCTGTGTCGGCATTGCAACGATACAAGAAACCAGATCATCCTCAATAATGTTTTTGCGGATTTCGCCTTCGCCGCCGGATTGGGACGAAAGAGAACCATTCGCCAACACCATGCCGATCTTGCCGTTGGGAGCCAGATGGTGGATCATGTGTTGAAGCCAGGCAAAGTTGGCATTGCCTGACGGCGGCACACCATATTTCCAGCGGACATCATCTTTCAGGCGATCCGCACCCCAATCTGAAAGGTTGAAGGGAGGGTTTGCCATCACAAAGTCAGCTTTCAAAGTCGGGTGGCAGTCGTTGAAAAAGGTGTCAGCGTTATAATTTCCCAGATTCGCTTCAATACCCCGGATCGCCAGATTCATCTGCGCCATCTTCCAGGTGGTCGGGTTGGAGTCCTGACCGTAAACCGAGATATTCTGGATATTGCCCTGGTGGTTTTCCACAAACTTTGCCGACTGGACAAACATACCACCGGAACCGCAGGCAGGGTCGTAAACACGGCCATTGTAAGGTTTCAGAAATTCGACCAGCGTTTTCACCACACAGGCTGGCGTGAAAAACTCGCCTCCCTTTTTTCCTTCCTGTTCAGCAAACATCGCAAGGCAGTATTCATAGGTGCGGCCCAGAATATCGCGGGTGTCGCCATGATCTTTCATTTTGATATTAGTGAAAAGGTCTACAACATCTCCCAGACGGCGTTTGTCCAGTTCCGGGCGGGCAAAGTTCTTCGGCAAGATGCCTTTCAGACGGACGTTTTCCTTTTCAATCAAAATCATGGCGTCGTCAATGGTTCTGCCAATCTCTGGAGTATGAGCCGCCTCTGCGATCTTTGCCCAGCGAGCATCTGCCGGAACGAAGAACACATTGCAGGAGGTGTATTCGTCCCGATCTTCCGCAAAATCCGGATCTTCTGCCATAAGTTCATTATAGCGGGCTTCAAATTTGTCCGAGATATATTTCAGAAAGATAAGCCCAAGAACCACTTGTTTGTATTCCGCAGCATCCATGTTTCCGCGCAGAATACAGGCGGCATCCCAGATCTCTTTCTCAAAACCAATATTCGCAGTGTTTTCTGTCATGTTTTATCTCCTTGAGAGTTATTATCTGTCCGTAATATATACTCGTCACCTGGACATCTAATGTCCTCTCTGTTATTTTATATCAAATTTTTTCCGACTATTTTCCGGCACACCGTTTGCGAGCCAAGCGTCGATTTGATCTTTTTTGAACTTCCAGCATTTCCCCATCTTTATCGACGGCATATCATGATTTGCGATCCAACGAGAAATCGTATCATGACTGACACCCAAGTAAGCGCAGATTTCCTTCATGGAAAGCCAGCGATCGTCCATAGTAACCTCTTGTCGTTATTTGATTTTTGTAAGCCTATAACTCCAATATACAAAAGATAGCATACTTTTTCAAATTTTCAAACGCCTTTCTACGCACAGATACGATTTTTCTAAGACAAAAACAAAAAAGCCGACCCGAACTCAATGCCCGGATCGGCTGAAATCTGTCATTTATTTTCCAAAGTGCAAATTTGGCACTTTGAAATTGCACTTTGAAAGTTACTCCACCATCACATACCTCATCACCGTCGCCAGGAGATCGTCGTAATTGCCCGCTGTGGCCTCGGTAACAAACGCGTCGATAAATGCCTGGGGATAACCAGCTTTGCGCATAGCGGCCCGGCAGCGGCCCAATATGACCCACGCGTTTCCGTCTTCCCCGACCAGGCGCACCTTGACGTTGGTGATCGGGACCAGAAGATCATCCTCGATTTCGGTGGTCAGTCAACGATTCCGTAAAACGCGCAGAAAGGTCTTTACCGTCGCGAACTGATTTGTCCGGGAGCCGTTGATCGGATTCACCGATCCGGGTCAACGTGAGCCCCATAAAGGCGCCGTTTCTGTTTTATCGTTCATATAAGGATTGTCGCGCATCATTCCCTATACAATCTCTCGCGCTGTTTTTCCGATAATTACCACACCACAATTCAGGATTTTTCCTTCAGGTGTCATTTCGTTCATTCTGATTTTCATAGCTGTTGAACACCACAAAAACAGGCAACTCTGAACGAATAAAATGGCTGTCATAATTGCTTGTTCGATTTATAAACATTCATGACACGGAAACACAACCGTTTTTCCGAAAATAATATTTTTATGTACGGTTATTTTCGTCTTTTCCGTTCCAACGCTTCATCTGCCATTCTACCGAGTTCCTGTGCTGACGTGTTTTTCAGTATTTGAAAAAGCCGATTTCCAGCCTGCTGTTTTTTCTGCTGCACAGGAGGAATACTTTTTGCCGGTTCAGATGCGGGGAGTGTCGCTGTTCCCAGAGTGGATGATTGAGTTTGGGATGGAGGAATCACGGGATGTTCCAATGAAATCGTGTTTTTCTTTCTCAATGCCGGTGGGCGTTTCCGCTTTGAAGCTCGCTGTTCGCGGACTTTGATGAAACGCATGACCGTGGTTCTGGCAACGTCCAAGCCATCCGCTCTCAGTCGGCGCTGGATTTCGGCGGCAGTTAAAAGGTCGTCATACCACCAGTCCAGAATCTGATCCGTGAACGGAATCAGGCAGCTTCTGAATGCTCCGGGATGCATTCTTGCGACTTTCGTTTGATTCATTATGAGTCCCTCCCTGTTCATTCTTAATTCGTGCGTAATTTATGCCTTATTTACACCTATGTCAAGTGCGTAATTTTATTCCATTATCATATTACGCACGCATTACGCATGCAGAGAGCGTAATGCGTGCGTAATCAAAAGCCTATCGGCCACGATAGGAAATTGCGTCAGCCACAAGCTGCAAAAAATCAAATTTTTTGTTATTGTCCTAAATTTTGTGAAACACATTTGTAATTTCCAACGCCGATGAAGACGTTGCCGATAATCGTCATCCGTTTTTGCCAGTAGTCCTCCCAAGCTCCGGCGTTTGCAAACCGTTTCAATATGATTCTCGCAACTTTCGTTACGCCCTTGTCACTCCACCCATAAGCAATTTTCTTGATTCTCCGGCCAAGTTCCCGCATAACTCTTTCAACCATCGACGAAGCCCTGGGGGAAATCAATCCCCACTTCAACCAGCGGCGAATATAACCGAACATCCCGATTTTTGCCCGTCGCAAGTAGGTAGCCGCCGCCTCATACCCTCGCCTTTGAAAATATCCGATCAGTTGATCGATGACCGCTTCTGTTTTCTCCATTCGTTCTTCGATATAGTCTTTCTCTTCCTCGGATACATATTTGAAATCCTCCTGCGGCAATTCAATCGCCAGTGCTCCGGCTAAAGCCTCCTGAATCGGTTTGGAATCCACCTTGCGTCCACCATCCTGATAGATCGCATGATACAGATCCTGCTCAATGTGCCAGTGGCAGCGTTGCTGTTCCGACGCGTATTCGGCAAAAGCCTCGGACAATCCCGGTTCTCCATCGCAGATCAAAATACTGCCATCAGGAAACTTCATCTTCTGTTCTCTCCATTGTTTGCTGATGGCATCCCAACTCGTTCCGGCCCAAGTTCCAAGCGGAAATATTTCTCCACGAGTGTTGATGCCGATAACCACTTTCAAATCGCCCTTGCGCGCTTCGCCTTTGCTACCCTCTCCTTTGAATTTGGTTCCGTCAGGCATAATTTGAATCGGAGCGGAACCAAT
>OLGD01003692.1_pt1 | contig 13909 bp, 7 predicted proteins | sample 1605311 | NCBI WGS metagenome assembly OLGD01 (sample SAMEA3888917, study PRJEB22519) | human gut metagenome | biome: human gut; feature: human-associated habitat; material: faeces | place: Denmark | collected 2010 | reverse complement strand
ATGCAAATATAGCATAATTTTCTTGGATTTCATCTTTTATTTAGGGATAAGTTCTTATCCGGTTCCGTTCTTCTGTTGCAGAACGTTCGGGCGAATAGAGATGCCATCTGCCCGGCGACTCCGGCTGATATATTTTAAACGGTTCCTGATTGGTCGCCAACCAACCGGAACGAACCGCCTTAAAGTGAACTTCCATAGGTTCGGCGAGAGAATGAGAGTCTCGTCCTTTTCGCTCTAAATCCATCACGTAAAAGAAAGACTCCAGAATAATCCCATGCCCATACATCTTCGAATCATCGCTGGGTTTGGGATGATTTAAAACTAAAGTGGCAATATTACGCTCGTTAAGCATACGCAACAATGATCGTAATCCTTGATGTGTATTCACCTGATCCTGAAGTTGCGTAAACTCGTGATATGTATCAATGACAAGAACATCTACCGGATGTTCCGGTTCGCCTTCATCGCTGGCGGCGTCCAACATATCCAAGATTTTCTGATGGTTCTCCGGCAGCGCATAGTTAATTCCTGCCAAGCCAAGTTTAGGCATGTCTTTCCAAATGAAGTTCTTGGAATCTTCATCTTGTTTAACTTTCTCTGTACGCCAATAGAGGTTGCATACTCTCTTCAACAGATCATTATGTCCCGTTTCTCCGTTTTCGAAGTCGAGGTATAAAACTTTATAAGAGTTCCAAGCTCCCTTAGAAGCTCCCCAGCGATTTTCTTCAAATAAGCGTGTTTTGCCAACGGCACTGAGACAGGCTGCAATGCTGTGGCTCAAGGCACTTTTCCCCAAGCTCTTGCGAGCATAGAGCATTGTACTTGTTCCACGAATCAGCAGCGGCCAGAGAATGTAATCGAATCTGTCGGATGTGGACAGCTTCTCTTCAGAGGAGAAAGAAATCGAAGTCTTTTGTTCCTGTACAGTTTTCCACCACGCTTCCGGCGGTATGCCAATCCTCTGCTCTGCCGTTTTTCGAATCGTTTCAAACTCTTCCGGCGTCAATATCCGTATATCTTCTTTATAAGGCTGCGGGGGAGCTGCTTTATATGCCGAAATCAACTCTTGAATACTATGCAGAACAGGAAGAGGCCGATACCAGACAGGAACGCGAACAAACTGAAGTTCTACTGCTTGAAATTTCTTCAAATAATCTGCCAGCTTACCAGCTTTCAAACAGGTTTCTTCAAATGTTCTGCCTGAATGATTCATGACAAGCAGATAAAGCTGACGGCCTTTCAACGGCTTCCAATCCACCTGATCATAATGTCCATCATCGCAAATGAAACTGGTGAAAATCAATTTCTCCGGCTCTATCTTTGCTTGATTGAGGGCGGCTATTTCAAGGCTGTCGGTCAATATGACAGGGGCCTCCGGATAAGCAGCCAACTCCTGCAAATTGAATAAGGGTAATTTCTTTTCCCCCGGAACAGCCATGCAATATCGTTGAAGAGTATGCTTGACCCGCCAACGTGTCACAGGCAGGAAATTTTTCCGCTGAAAAGTATCATCATAACATTTCAATACAGTCATAATCGTATAGTTATCTTCATCCTTGAACGGAAAAAGAAACCGTTGCGATTTCTCATACACTTTGGGTTGATATTCTAATAATGAACTTGGCAATCGCTTTGCCGAGAACATGCTTTTTAAGGAATCGTGAACACTTTCAGCTTCACTTTGTCCAGAAATGACAGGCTCGAATGGCATTGCCGAAGCAACATCTTCAAACTGCAAAAGGTGATGAGGCAAAGAGATCGGCGATAACGGCAATGTTTCAGTATGGAAAAAACGACAGATTTTCCACGGAGTATTATGGGAAGTTGATGACTCCGCCAACTGAAAAGTCGAATGCTCAGCAAAATGTTTTTTCAACTCCTCCTGAAGTTTACTGGAACAATTACGCAAAATATCTGCAGCTTTGGAGTCAGTCCAGGGAAAAGAAGGTTCCGCATTTTGTAAATTTCGCGCCAAGAGTTTTTCACATTCATTTCTCTCAAACAATGAATCTTTTATATGCCAACGTCCACTAATCTGGAAGTAGTCAGTTGTTGTTTCTGTTCTCGTTATGCAGTAACTGGAAAAATTCCAAGAATAACATACATCTACGTAGGTGTATCCGACTGTCGTGGGTGCGGGAAAAGTCGTCGGTGCAGTAATTTGAACCGACAGCGGAACAGGCAATTGAAGAGTAAGAACATTTTCATTGATACATACATTGAAAAGCGAAGACAATTCCTCCAGAGAAGCATTATCTATCAGCATGGAAGCACGCGCTTCCATGCTGATAGAGTTACGCCAGGCTGTATTTTCCGGGATATTGTCGATGGGGATAAAAGAGTTAATAAAAAACTCTTTCAGTTCATCTTGTGTATTCATCAGTAGCTCCACTCTAATAATGTACTTGGGAAAACTTTCTGGAATTTGAATTCCTTTGGATTCTGCCAGTAATCACAAGTTCTTCGAACAGGAAAAACAATCTCTAATTTTTCCAAACGTCATAGCTTACATTCACTTTACCTTCTTACATTATGGGAATGACTAGGCGGCTACTTTTGTCTGACAAAAATTTCCGGGGTATCAGGCACATATCCATGCGTTGATCCCTGATAATAGCGAATCGTCGTGGGTACCTTGAGATTGTTATAAAATACCGTTACCCCGGAAGGTGGGCAGACATAATCGCCAAGACCAACTCGCGTGATATCCACCGGACATTTGATCCGTTTGGCAAAATTGATCGGATCATAGTAATCAAGCGCTTTAACGTACTCAATGCGCCAGTCCCCGGAAATGCGTCTGAAATTCTTTTCTCCCCCCAAGTCGCAGCACCACGGAAAACCGAAACGAGCAGCCGTGACATCCGGGTCAAGGCCTGCCGCCCAGATTGCCTGAAGTCCACCTTGACTTCCTCCTTGTACAACCAATTCCTTGTTATTCCATTGTGGAAGCACCTTGACAAATTCGAGGGAACGCATTACGCGCAGCGCCATACCATTGAAATAAGCCTTTTCCGGATCGGAATTCTGTATTGGATCAAACGCATAATCTTTGCCATTGGATCTGATCGTTTCGCCGAACTTCTGATAATATGCCCTGTCTCCATTCAGTTTGTAACCGTGAGCATTGATACACAGACTGATTCGATCCACCGGTCCTCCGTTCGGAGCTTTGTCTCTCTGTGGATTATAGCCGTAACCAGCGTAATGGACTGTGATTGGAAGCGATTTATCTTTCGCTCCGACCGGAACAGTCAGATAACCGGTAACCGACTGCGGTCCGGCACAATCAATTTTAACCGCGTAAACATCGACCTTGGCATTGCTTTGCGGAAGTTTCCTCATTTCATATTTCACAGGAACGGCAGCCAGACGGGCCTTCTGTTTCGTCCAGAATGCATCAAAATCAGCGGGTTCGGGAGTACCGGTGAGTTTTTCGGGCTGAACAGCGGCGCCGCCGTCAAAGAAAAGCGCTTCCCGGCCGCCAGCCGGGGTCCGGCGGTTCACGCTTTTTCCGAATTTATCAACGAGTGTCGCATAGATGCGCACAAAACCGGGTTTGTCCAGACTGGTTCTGATAACAAGCGGTTGATCGGAAACCTTCTCCTGCCCCGAAGCAGTTTGGCGGTCGTCGCCGGTACGCCGCCAGCGAATAAAATACTCACCGTCCGGTTTCTGCCCCTGATAATCGGCCTGAAGCGTGAAAGTCATCGTCTCCCCCGGCGCATAGGTCAGGGGGGGCTTGTCGGTTCTGCCGACCAGAGCCGCCCTGTTGCCGTCAAGTTCGACGAACCCACGCACTTGGAAGTCATCGAATTTTCCGACAACATAAATTGCGGCGTCTTTGTACTGATTGCCGGAACCGGTGAAGGTCCAGTCCGGATGCTGCCCCGGAGCATTACCGATCCCGAGGTCGCAACTGCCGCCGGCGTTGAATTTATTGAAGGCAAAGCAGGTCTGTTTCTCCAGATAATTGTGTACCTGGAAAGAACCGTAGCTGCCGTCGCGGCTCATCGAATCGCCGAAATCACAGGCGTTGCCGGCTCCGGGAATGTTCCCGGCGTTGAAACCTCCGTAACTGTTGCCCCAGATTTCGACGTTGCCCTTCTCAAACTTGCCGTTTTTCACTCCTTCGACATTGCTCGCAACCTCAAGATTGTCCACATAAGTCTGAAACGAAAAGCTGCCGGGATCGGGAACGACTGTTTCGCCGACATTGGCAGTAAAGGGATCCATCGCAGTGAAGATCCAGGTCATCTTACCGGCTCTGTCGGTCAGCTTGACCAGATAGCCGAGTCGTTTGAATTTCCCGGAAATTCCTCCGGAACGATTGATCTGATATCCTTTGGAGTTGTACTCCCTGGGATTGAATTTCGCGATCAATTCATACCCTTGGGCTTCGGGAACCAGTTCTAACAGTTCCGGCACTTCCGCCTGAGCCACTCCGACACTGGCGACTGTCGCGGCCGCCATCCAATGAAAAAGTTTCATTTTTCAGTGCCTCAACTCTCAAAATATATTGCGTGTTTTTGTGAGAATCTCCACAAGTTCCGCTTTGTATTGCCCTATATTGCTCCAAGTTAAAGCAACCCGAATAGATTTTCCCCAAGATTCCTTCCGCAGAAAACCGACATCATCCACAACGAGATTCATATCATCAAAGATCACATATTTATCTGTAAATGCCAGATGAATCGCAACGGTATCATAGAGAATACTACTTTCCGTTTCGTAATGTTCAGAGGACTTGTGAAAAATTAGCCATTTTTTATAACAATCAAGAATTGTCTTAGGAATCGCTTGATGTGAATGAAAAAGCTGTTGATAAAGCTCTCCATCAATGGTCATATTTCCGCAATGGTCAAGCGGCGTAATTGTAAACTCCTTCCAATTCGCTGAAAATACAACTTTGGAGGCGGGTATATCTGCCGCAATATTGTATTCCGAAACAATACCTGGACGATCTTTGTAATTTTTGGCAATAGATCCCGCCATTATCGTCAGCCGACATTTTTTCATCAAATCAGGCCGACGGAGGCAAAGCGCCGCCAAATTTGTCATCGGGCCAATGCCTATTAGTATGATTTCAGGTTTTGACTCAATTATTCGGATCATTTCCGCAATACCATCTTCAACTACAACACCTGGATAATCATCTAATAAATATTGTTTTACATCTGCAGAGAATGTTTCCTGAAGATGTTGATCCAGCCTTGCAATACCGATTCCAAGTCTCACGTCTGCACGTCCCACATCCTGAAGAAACTTCGCAGCAACTTTCGTACGATATCGGGTATCGCCCGAACTTGTCAACACAAGTTCAATTTCCGCCTCCGGAATATTCAGCAACATTCCCAAAGCCCAGTGATCATCAATATCGCCACCGATATCAGTATCCAAAATAATATGTTTTTTTTCTGGCATGATTCAAATTCCCTTATTTTGATAATATCTCAAATCTTGTAACACACATTTGTATGCAACTGCTGCGGCGGCGCACTGAAATCCGCCGGAAATTGAGCATGAATGCCGCAGCCGCCGAACTTCCTTCATTTTTTGTTTTTTTCCCCAATTTTATTTCTGAAAATTATTGTTTGAAGCTGGCAGGCAGGGCTAACATCTGATACACCAGTGTTTGGGCTATGCGTTCGTGGCCAAGGGCATTGGGGTGAAGTCGATCCGTTTTCTCATCGTGAAAAAATCGCGCGTGAGAGTTTCGTATCGGCAGTAATCCAGAAAGACGATAAAGATCAATGAGCGGTACTGACCAAATATCGCTGGCTTTTCGGAGTTGTTCGACATAGGCTTCCGGGAACAGTCCCAAATTGTTGGGGAAAACTTCCTCCGGTTGAACATTATCACCGCCGAAATCAGCAAATCCGCGATGAATCGGGGTGAGCAAGACGATCTGCTGCATTGGATAATTGTCTTTCAGATAACTCATGCTGTTATTGATGCATCCGCAAAAAGTTTTGACATCAGTATTAAGAAGCCGATGCTGAAGTTTCAACATGCGCCCCCGAGAGAATATTTCCTCTTCTTGAATATTCCACCATTCGCCGAGGGGAACACCGCTATTAAAATCATTGGTTCCCATAAAAATAAATATCGCGTCGATGTCATTACCGAGTTCATGATACATAGTTTCAGCCTGCTCTTTTACACCATCCCATTTCCAACCGTTAAGCCCATAAACAAATGCTTTTATTCCGAGAAGCTCTTCCAGAAACTGCCAGTAATTCTTGGTCGTGCCAACGTGGCACCTGTCCGTGATGGAGTCACCGAGAAAAGCAACCTTCTTACCATGCCATTGATTTGTCATTTTGCAATCCTTTTGCCTTGAAAGCTTTATTATTGCTCCGGCAATTAAGATTGCTTGCTATTCTCTGGGTTGACTTAACCTGTAGACAAGCAACCTAAATTGCCGAAACTATATCATTGCTTTTTTGAAGAGCCTCCAGCCCACTTGAATTTTATGGAAGCAATCTTCCTTCTTCAATTAAAATTCCGCAGAGATATAGATCATTAGGAGCAAAAGCTGCGGGATTAGCATCAAACTGTCGTTCCCTATTGATTCTGGCCATATAATCCCGTTTATCAAGCATATCACCGAGAGCGGTTATCGTGACTGACACTGGAATCTGCGGATCATGATTTTTGAGCAAAAGGAATGGTCGAAGCCGCCACACACCGGACCACGAATCGAAAACACGATATTTCTTTGAGTTTCCATCTATACGCACCTCCATCATACCGGTTCCCGGTCCTGCCGCAACATAAATCATCAAGGAGCATCCAGAAAACCTGAAACTCATACTTGCCCCCGGAGTACCTCGCCAAACAGATGGAACAAATAAACGCAGATCTTCTCTGCCAGGGAAATGTTTTTCCAAATCTTCCAATTTTTCCCATTGACCGGGCTTTACAACCGTCCCCACGTCAAAGAAATCGACATCTCCGACAAATTTTCCCAATGGTACAGGAAGTACGGTATGCGAGGATTGCTTAGCTCCGACTGCTTCAATTTTTGGCAAAGAACGAGCAATTGCTTGAGTATAAAGCTTATGTCCCGTATCCAAATATGGATGTACACCATCTGGGGCAAAGGGGATTCGCCCTTTGGCGTCAACACGCATTCCCGCCAATTCGTTCAACTCTTTTCCTGCAACAAATTGCATTGAGCCAGCTGCAGACTTCCAGATCAATTTCCCCTCCTTGGCCAGTTTTGCTGCTTCCACCCCCATATGAATGGATGGAATTCCATAGTGATCCGCGACTTTTTCATAAGCTGCGACAACTTCGGTTGTTCTTCCGTTTTCCAGCGCTTTTTGCGGCTCTTCCCCGAAAACGGTATACACAAAGCAGATATCGCATTCAGGAAGAGCGTTCCAGAGATTTCTGACGATGCCTTCAATGGAGTTAGTCTGGCTTCCGCGTCCGCCGTCGTTGGCCGCAAATTCAACAAAAACCAGATCGGGCTTATGTGCTGTTACATCCCGTTTTAGACGAAAGGCTCCAAGCAGTGAATCCGTTCCGCCTATCGGTGCGTAGATTTCCTCAAACACCGTCTGCGGAAACTGCTTGCGGAACAAATCCAGACTTTGAACACGCCATCCGGGCTGCGCGGTAATGCTTCCTCCAAAGTACGCGACTTTCACTGTTTTTTTATTGTTACACTTGAAATAAAAATTCGGCAATCCATTTCGCACCACACACTCTCTGGCATCCCGCGGAGCTGCATTCAGTTGAATGAACGTAACGAGTGAAAGCAATGTCAATACCATTTTCATTTTTCAATTCTCCCTTGAAACCGGCACTAAATACAGATCGGCTACGTTTAACATGACATTGTCAATATTGGTCAATGAAATTTCAATAGGTTTGCCATTGGCAGAAAACTCTACAGTTTTTCCATCCTTTTCAATATCAACAACCTCCCATTGATCTTTTGCGCCGCCATTGCCGCCGGTGCATTCAAATTCGAATACGCCGAGTTTCTGTTGGTTGATTTGCACTGAACGTCTTGCGACAAACGGTGCAGCAATCTTTAATTGAAGACGATATTTTCCGGCCGGCGGCTGTATCCGCCAAACCAGCTTGTGGCCTTTTTGATTCCAGCCTGTCAGGCAGCCTTTTTCCGCTCCCGGCCGGCCTTTCACCATATTGGTTTTTCCGCCCGATTCACTGTAAAGGGTACAGGCATTGATATGAATTGCGTTGAGACCCGGTTCCGGAAGCGGCGCAAGCCGTGCCCGTGCCGACAAAGAACCACCTGAACTTTTCAGGCTTGCAAAACAAAATTGTTCCGGATCCATTTTTCCCTCCAAAGGAAAGCTTGCCTGCATGTATTCATTGGGGGAAAGCTGGATTTCTTGCGGAGCAAAAGATTTGTCCGGGGATTTGAACTCAAGTATTCCTTTCAGGCCCGAATATTTCGACGCGCTGACTGTTACCGACGCTTCAAAAGAACGTTCGCCTTTCTTTCTCAGAATCACGCTTAAATTATGATTTTCCACTGCCGGTACATAACTCAGAGTCGGTTCGACCCGGTAGCCTTGAGAATTCCCTAAAACAATATTACGATAAAGAGAATCCTGCATTAAGCAAACTCGTCTGTCCATTGCAGGGATATTGGTAGAATAAATCCGAATTTCCCCCGGCAATGATGAAATAATTTCTTCGCGCCAGTCACCCCAAAGATCTATTGTTCCGACAAGCCATCCGGAATATCCGCCGCCGACCAGTCCGCCATTGAAATCGGAAATTCGATTTCTGCAATTTTCTTTTTCCAGGTCGGCATCCCAAAAGACTCCGTGCAGTCGCGCCGGAACATCTTCTCCATGTTTCAGAATTTTACCATCCGATTGGAAAAGCCATCTGCCGCTTGCCCCGGGGGCCCAGATATCAGTTGCGGAAAATTCCATTCCACGGATTGCAGGATCCATGTCAATCAAATATCCAAAATGCCCGTGTCCAACCGGATGAGAAACTCCCCAGATGATTTTTCCTGTTGCCGGCTCCACTACGCAAAAACCATTTTTTGATTGGCTGGTTTCATAAACATACGCAATCTCCACCCCCGGATTATCCGGAAGTATGTCGGAACAGAATTGATGGTCGTTATGCCCCATGCCCATGCTCCAGCGGATCGTCCCGTTGCTGTTGAGCATCATTCCGCCGAGTAATATTTCATCCCGTCCATCGCCGTCAAAATCATAGCAGATAGTGGAGTGGGAACCCTGGCCCTTATATTTGGCGGGGTAGCCTATATTGTCGAATTTCCAAAGATTTCTTAAATTCGAGCCGTCCCAGGTCCATGCTTCGGCCTTCATGACACCGTAAGTCCCGCGGAGAGCAATGAGACATGGTGTTTTGCCGTCAAGATATCCCATGGCCAGTTGATTCCGGCTTACTTTATTATAGTTTTCAAAACCGTTGCGTGACGGCCATTCACCTCTTGCCAGCTCTTTGCCGTCGGGTCCGTTCAGAATAATGAAATACTCTGCTCCATGCAGAACCCGCTTGCCTTCATCCTCGGCAATTCTTTCTCCGCCTTTCATTACAACTTCGGCGCGGCCATCACCGTCAAAGTCATATACAATAAAGGGAGAGTACCATAACCCCATTTCGATTCCTTCATCGAAATCCTTGGTCCAAAGTGATTTGCCGTCCGCATTGAAAGCTTCCAGACGATAACGCTTATCGGTATGCCTCCAATACCGGTCCCAAGGATCAATGCTATCGGAGGGATATTTGACGACAAAATCATATCGTCCGTCTCCATCGAGATCTCCGATCCCTATATATTCGACATATATGTTTTCCATACTGAGTTTGAGACTGCGGTACGGTTTCCCGGAGAACACCGCTTCCCCTTTGAAACCGCCGGGGAGCGGATGCACGGAGTATATATCTCCCGGCCTGCCGTCCGGATCAACCCAATCGCATGTAGTCCGGACCGGCTGCCTTGTCAGAAGGACTCTTTTTCCAGCACGGGTCCGGAACACCTGAAACGCCGTTTTCGGGGAATCGCTTCGCAACAGCCGCCATGATATGTACGCTCCACCTTTTTCTCCGGGGACGGCATTGACTCCGCGGTCAAGATGTTCCTCTATGCGGCGGGCGGCAAATCCGTTAACCTTCCGTTGTGACCTGACGGGAGTCCGGGATATGCCCGCGGAATTTCCATCCCAACGGCAATACGGTTCAAGGTCGTATTTTTTTATCGGTTTTGCGTTGTCCATCAATTCGATTTTTATTGTATCAATATAGACGGGGCCTTCCTCGATAAACAGGTTCTGAATACTTAAGGGTATCTTGCCGTTTTCCGGAAAAACATTGTCCGCAACCAGGGAATTGTCCCAAGTCGCTTGAAAATGTCCGCCATCGATGCGAAGTCCGTTATATCTGCCGCCGCGAATCGTAACTCGATACGGTTTCTTTTCCTGACACGGGATTGAAATATGCAGTTTGCTCCCGGGAGTGTCGGGATGGGATGCCTGGGCGCGCAACACGCCGTCTTTGCTCCAAGGACGGGCTTTCTGATCCCAAAGGTCCCAGCACGAGGAAGTCAGATGATTGTGCGTTAATTCCGAACGGTTTGTAACCAGGGCTTCCGCTTCAAAAACAGCGTCCTCCCCCTGGCAGGTGAAAGCAACTGCAATCATTGCTAAAATAAAGATACACGGCATTTTTCTCATTGACAAGTACTCCCATTTAAATTATTTTTCAGTTTGACATCGTATATTCCAAATGGCACAGGACTTTCTGCGCGGACAAAATTCTGCGCGGTGTTGCAAAGCTGTATTCGCAATTCATTCTCACCTCTTACGCAGGCATTGCCGATAAAAAGCAGAAATGGTTTTCCGTAAATGTATCCGCAGCTTTTCCCATTGACAAAAACTTCCGCAGTCCCCTGCATCTTCACTTCCACAAAATCATAAGAGCCTTGAAATGTGAAAGTGTATTCGATAGCTCCCCAATAAAACGGATAGCCTTGAGCACTGAGATCGCCCAGCTGCAGATCCATTTTTCCCAATCCCCAGGGGTATTCTGCCCGAACAACTTGAAAGTTCCCCGCAAGACGCACTATATCAGAAGACTTCTCAAATAGAATCTTATTAACTCCATGTAAGAAAAGACCTTCTACATTACCGGCCTCAAATGCGGGATCGGCGGGATGGTGGCAGCCCGGTGTGGAGGCAACCGCTTTCCCATTGATAAAGATTTTCGATTCCGACAACTTTTCCGCATAGAGCAGTTTTATGTTCGCATAATCAGGGACAAGCAATTCAAAATTTTTCCGGGGATGGATTGGAAATATGTTGTCATTTAACGGCCTGATATATTTCAATTCCGGATGTTTTCTCCCCCTGTCCAGAGGAATATAGCGGCTTTCCGTCCATGGTCTGTCGCCATCCGCTTTCGGCGGCATCAGCATGCAGAGATCACCAGCTCGCAAAGTAAAACCGTTCGGCAAATGGGATTCCGCATGGAATGATTTTCTGGAGAGCGGATCATAAACAGAAAATGTACCTTCGTAATTCAATTCCGGCTGAAGGTCTTTGCCGGATAAATTGAGCATAAATACTTCCTGAAAGCCAGCATTGTTTCGCGTATGCACCAGAATTTCTTCTGTACCCGCGCCCGTCAGGTGAATATCCGGAGTCAGACAATCCAGATCATCGTTCCTGGAATCAAGCAGCATGCCGCCCGATTTTTGAAAGTCATCCAGAATGTTCCGCATGCGGCCCGACAAATGCTCCTGATCTGTAAGAATGACGGTGTCGTAATTCATGTTTCCGACTTTCAGCACTCCGTTACCGGCAATTGCATTTTCTGCGACAAGAACTTCATCGCCCAGATCGAATCCGACGTGCCTGCGCAATAAAAGCTGAATTACCCGGATCAGAACGTCATGGATTTCATGAACCGATTCCCGAGGTTCCCGCGTCTGCATGGGAAAATCAGCCAGGACTTCTTTGCCGCACATTGCCCCGATATCGCCCGACGGCTCCAGAACCAGCACCTTGCAATGAAAATTGCCCTGAATCAACAGTTCCGCTATATGAGTCCACGTGGAAAACATTAGGTTGCAATGTGAAAACCAGGGTTGCTGAAAGAAGTAACTGGGGACGCTGTCGTATCCGGCAACATCGCCTATTGTGTAGTAAAAGGCATGAGGAGTTATCAGGTTAACTCCCATTCCCAACTCAAAAAACATTTGCAGGTTCAGAAAATCCGGACTGATTTCCCAAAGAAGGTAGGTCAAAGTTTCCGCGGACAACTTGCCGGTACCGAATTGGTGAGCGATTGAAGCACCCTGCTTGTAAGTCTTCAGAGAGGCAAGTCGGCGGTTGCCGACATGCAGCACCCGCAAAGAGTCATCATTATATGGACGCCCAAGATAACGCTGATCACTCATTTCCAGCAGAAAATCGTCTATTGATGGAACATCCTGATTTTTCATGAACGGCATTGCCGATGTGAAACTGCAGATGGAACTGTTCTGCGGCCCTTCATCATAGCACAGATGACCAATATAGCAGACTCCGTGCTCATTGCACCATTGTCTTTGGGGAATGATGAAATTTTTCAGGAAAAGCTCCTGCGCAAGGCGGAAATACCGGGTTCTGATTTCGCTGCTGCCGGGCAGTTCTTCGACGAGAAACGGCAGTGATTCCAAAATACTCTGCCCGTAACGCCGGTGCCACTCCTTTTCCAGTACTGGCGAGAATACATACCCCGATGTCAGGCAGGAAAGAAAGCTCACATCATCCGTATAAAACGCCTCTATCACGGAACCGAAAAAATCATGCAATTCCTGATAGTACCGCTCGTGAGTAATTTTTAAGAAAAGTTCCGCCGAGAGCGGATTCAAAGTGTCCACATGCGCAGCCAGTTCTTTCAGATGAAACCGCAATGCGGGCGTATTCGCGGGAACCCTCGTTTCGTCAAGCCGTTTATAGGATTTTGAATCATATGCCGCAAATGCCGGTTGTTCCGGATCGGTTCCTTCGTATTGAAATAGTAATGATTTCTGCATTACTTCAGGATGCAATGCCTGAACTTTGCCGCCGGCATTTCCGCTGGGATAACCGTCTTCATCATAAATCCAGATTTTAAGTCCTTTTTTCCCGGCATGACTGCACGTGTAGCGGACAAGCTCAAACCAGCGTTCTGACAGATAAGGAATTTTATTCCCTTTGCGGGCATGAATAACTGCGCCGCGGCAACCGGAGTTCCTTATTAATTCCAGCTGCCGTAAAATTTCCTCTTCTTTTATTTGTCCATTCCAAAACCAAAATGGATAAATTCCTGTTTCCGGAATTTTTTTCATATCAACTCTCTGAATTACCTGAATGTTATTTACTTTTAAGTTAAATTTTTATCGATGTATTGCGAATTGTTCCTTGGATAAGCCTCGAAACATCAAGGCATCCGGGAAGCATTATTTTCATACATAAATAACATAGCTCCGATAAAATATGCGACATCAATTCCGGGCAATTGCGATGTGAGCGGCAAATTGACGGCAAAAAGCAACTTTCTTTTATGCAGACTTGCCGCGAGTAGCAGCAAGCCTGCATAAAAAACTTTCAGTTGTTTAATCCAGATTCCATTGTCAATTCTTTATTAGGTTCGCCAGCATTTGTACAAATATCATTATCAGAAAGTGCGGAGCAGTGCCCGTCGGCAAAAACCATATTGTACATTTTATGCCTGGTCCCCGGCCATGCCCAACGATAGTCGGCGTATATTGAACTTCTTATAAAATTAACGGAAATTCTTCTCCATTCATCTGGCGAATACTTTCTGGAATCAACAAACACACCAAATTTACTGGCGGATTTAAGAGCTTATCAACTAATAAATTGATTTTAATAGCTCCTTGTGCTATATTATCTTC
>OLGD01003688.1_pt1 | contig 13926 bp, 11 predicted proteins | sample 1605311 | NCBI WGS metagenome assembly OLGD01 (sample SAMEA3888917, study PRJEB22519) | human gut metagenome | biome: human gut; feature: human-associated habitat; material: faeces | place: Denmark | collected 2010 | reverse complement strand
GTATTTTGAGCAAGTGCCATAATAGGCATATAAACGTCTGTTTTACCGTCCCAGAGCAATACTGCCGACGGATAAAACATTTTTAAATTAAGTCTGTTTGCGCCCTCGTCAAGATTAGTTGTTGTTCCCACATAAGCGCTCGGCCAATAAAGTACATTTGATGACGGAGCAAAAGACTGCTTATATGTTGTTCCTTCAGTGGTAGTTACTTCACTGCTATTGAGCCAAGAAACCTCACTCATACCCTTCTTGGCTGTAAAGGTTGTTGATGGGGCTTTTTTGTATTTAGCCTCAGTTTCCGCAATGTTTGAGCTTTTTGCCTCAGCGGCCGAAGCGGTAACAGCTGTGAATGGGGTTACAGTCATCACCATAATCAAAGCCATAAGGCATGCGAATAGCTTTTTGAATGTTACTTTCACTTTTTAGTTCCTCCTATTTATGATAATTATTCAAACAGTACTCTAATGTTAATATAGCACAAGATATAATATTTTGCAATAGTTTATACATAATAAGTTCACAAACTCTGAACATTTTTAGACATTTATTATGCAAATGCTAATGTTTATATAAACATTAAAGTACATAAATGTTAAATAAAATATATAAAAAGGTGTTGCTGATGCAACACCTTTTTACTATTATTATTAAATTAATTATTGAATAATTAAACAGGGTGAACCTTTGATTCAAAATCCTCATGCTTACCGTCAAGGTTGTATTTTTTATCTCTTCTCTTTTGGAAGAATTTAATAGCAACCTGACCGAACTGAGCATATGAAAGGATATCCTCCTCCTGCTCATAATACTCTTTAATTTCATCCTTGAAATCATCAATCTTATCATGAATAAGATCCGCAGGACGGCAAGTGATAATTTCTTCATCGCCTACAATCTTCTTTTGGAAATCAGGGTCAATATCGCAAGGAGTCTTACCGTACTTACCTGCAACCAAATCCTTAAATTCCTTAGTAACCATCTTGTATCTCTCGCCCATCAGTACGTTAAATACAGCCTGTGTACCAACGATCTGTGAAGAAGGAGTTACAAGTGGTGGCTCACCGAGGTCTTTACGCACACGAGGTACCTCTGCGAGAACCTCCTCGTACTTGTCCTCTTTGCCCTGCTCCTTGAGCTGTGAGATAAGGTTTGAAAGCATTCCTCCAGGAACCTGATAACGGAGAGTATTGATATTTACTCCGAGTACCTTTGGGTTCATGAGACCTGAAGCTAAAGCTTCCTCTCTCATTGGTCTGAAGTAATCAGCAATCTCACTTAAGAGATTAAGATCAAGACCTGTATCAAACTCTGTGCCCTTGAATGCCTCAACCATAACCTCTGTTGCAGGCTGGCTTGTTCCAAGAGCGAATGGTGACATAGCTGTGTCAATGATATCAACTCCGGCCTCAACAGCCTTCATGTATGTCATTGAAGCAACACCTGATGTGTAGTGTGTATGAAGCTCGACAGGAAGGCTTGTAGAATCCTTTAAAGCCTGAACAAGCTCTGTAGCCTTTGCAGGAACTAAAAGACCGGCCATATCCTTGATACAAAGTGAGTCAGCACCCATGTCCTCAACTCTCTTTGCCATATCCATCCAGTAATCAAGTGTGTAAGCATCTCCAAGTGTGTATGAAAGAGCTACCTGGGCATGTCCCTTTTCCTTGTTACATGCTGTAACTGCTGTCTGTAAGTTTCTGATATCGTTTAAGCAGTCGAAAATACGGATGATATCGATTCCGTTTGCGATTGACTTCTGTACGAAATACTCAACAACATCATCTGCATATGGACGATATCCTAAGATATTCTGTCCACGGAAAAGCATCTGGAGCTTTGTATTTTTGAAGCCGTCTCTTAATTTTCTGAGACGATCCCATGGATCTTCCTTTAAGAATCTAAGGCAGGCATCAAATGTTGCACCACCCCAGCACTCTACTGCGTTGTATCCAACCTTATCCATTTTGTCAACGATTGGAAGCATCTGCTCTGTTGTCATTCTGGTTGCAATCAGTGACTGATGTGCATCACGAAGAACAGTTTCTGTTATTTTTAATGGTTTCTTTACCACTTCTGACATGATTAATCCTCCTTAATTAAATCTAAATACCGAATATAGCCATGAAGCATCCGGCCGCTACGGCAGTTCCAATAACACCGGCTACGTTAGGTCCCATAGCATGCATAAGAAGGAAGTTTGTTGGATCCTCTTCTGCACCGACCTTCTGAGATACACGGGCAGCCATAGGAACAGCGGATACACCGGCTGAACCGATAAGTGGATTGATCTTGCCTTTTGTAAGGAAGCATAAAAGCTTTCCAAAAAGTACTCCGGCAGCAGTTCCTACCATGAATGCAATAAGACCAAGGATAACGATCTTGATTGTGCTCATATTAAGGAATGACTCTGCGCTTGTAGAAGCACCTACTGATGTACCGAGTAAGATAACTACAATGTACATAAGGGCGTTGCTTGCTGTCTCCTGAAGCTGACGTACTACACCAGACTCACGGAAAAGGTTTCCAAGCATGAGCATACCAACGAGTGGTGCTGTAGTTGGAAGCAGTGTACAAACAACGATAGTAACTACTACAGGGAAGAGAATTCTCTCAAGCTTGCTTACAGGACGAAGGTTCTGCATCTTGATCGCACGCTCTTTCTTTGTAGTAAATAATTTCATAATTGGCGGCTGGATGATAGGTACTAATGCCATGTACGAGTACGCTGCCACGGCGATAGGTCCCATCAGACCTGTCTGACCTAATTTTCCGGCAAGGAAAATAGATGTAGGTCCGTCAGCTCCACCGATGATAGATACGGCTGCTGCTGCCTTGTCATTAAATCCGAGAAGGATTGCAAGGAAATAAGCTCCGAAAATACCAAACTGTGCTGCAGCTCCGAGTAAGAAGCTGATAGGGTTTGCGATAAGCGGACCAAAGTCTGTCATAGCTCCGACACCGAGGAAAATCAGTGAAGGAAGAATTGACCACTCATCAAGTGTATAGAAATAATAAAGTAAACCACCTACTCCATTGCTTGAGTGCTCTGGACTTACAATAATATCAGGATAGATATTAACAAGGAGCATACCAAAAGCAATAGGTACTAAAAGTAAAGGCTCAAATCCTTTTTTAATAGCCAAAAACAGGAATACACATGCTACGGCAATCATAACATAGTTTCCGACTGACAGATTAAAAAAGGCAGTCTGATGTAGGAGGTTTGAAAGTGTTTCACCTACGTAACTCAAATTAGTTTACCTCCTGGAATTAGTTTAATGTTGCAAGTAATGCACCTGACTCTACTGAATCACCAACAGCAACATCAATGCTTGCTACTGTTCCATCCTGTGGTGCAACAACAGGTGTCTCCATCTTCATGATCTCAAGAATAAGAAGTGTATCACCCTTCTTTACTGCATCGCCAACCTTAGCCTCGAGCTTAAATACCTTTCCGGCAGCTCCGGCCTCAACCTTGATGCTTCCTGCTCCTGCAGGTGCAGCAGCCTTTGGTGCAGCGGCAGCAGGTGCTGCAGCTCTTCTAGGTGTGCTTGCTGTGCTAGGTGTGCTTCCTGTCTCTTCTACTGTAACATCGTAAACATTTCCGTTAACGGTAATTGTATAGTTTTTCATCTCAAATGTCCTCCTAAATTATCTTCTATTGATTGAACGGACTACAAAGCCCTCTGTTGTAGTACCCTCGCTTGCTGCTATAGCTGCTGAGATAACAGCTACAAGCTCTGTATCATCTGTAAGGTCTGCAGCAGGTGCAGCTGCAGCAGTCTCTTTCTTTTCAGGCTCGCTCTTTGCTTCTGCCTTCTTTGGCTTATTGCCGATAAGAGCAATAAACTTGAAGCAGTAAATGATAAGAGAGATAAGAATAAGTACACAGAATACAATACTCATTGAAATTACTGTGTTCTGTCCTGCCTTAGCAAGCTTCTGCCCCATTGTCTGAACAGGAGTAAGTGAGATACCTGTTACCTCCATGGTAACCGAATCATATACTAATTCGTATGTTACATCCTGCTTGCCAAATGTAAGTGTCATATCGGTAGTGAGTGTACCACCTGACTTGGTTACTGTAAAATCCTTGCCATTAGTTGCATCCTTTACGTCTCCGTATTTGTCAACCAGATCAAGCCATGATGAAACAGCATCAAGCTCAGCGTCGATATTTTTCATTGAAACGCTTGCTCCCGACTGTCCGAGTGTGTTGTAAACAACCTCACCCTCTGTCATGCCTGTCTTCTCCTCAACTTCCTTGACACTCTTCTCATAGTTGTCATAACCGCCACAATTATCTACGAGCGCAATGTAGTTCTGGATATTGCCAAGGCTGTCTGTTGCCTCAGTATGAAGCTCGTCTGTTGTGTATCCGCCGTATGTCTTTTCGGCATTGTCAGAGCCACATGCTCCAAGCATACATACAATCATAAGAAGGCTAAGGATATATGTTATTTTTTTCTTCATAACAAAATGCGCCTTTCTATTATTTAGTTCCGTGTTTCTTCTCTGGTGCATCTACATATTTGGTGTAAAGCATCTCAAAAGCACCTACAAGATATTTTCTTGTGTCAGCCGGATCAATGATGAGATCTACATATCCTCTGGCTGCTGCTGATGAAACAGAAGACTGAAGCTTCTCATAATCAGCTGCCTTCTCATCGATTTCCTTTGCATCAGCGCCCGGATACATAATCTCAGCTGCAATCTTTGAATCCATCATACCAATCTTTGCATCAGGGTATGCATAAACCATATCAGCTCCGATTGACTTAGAGTTCATTGCAACATATGCGCTTCCGTAAGCCTCGCCTGTAATCAGGTTAACCTTTGGACATGTTGCACTTGAGAATGCGTATGTCATTCTGGCAAGAGCCTTTGCAAGCTTCTTCTCAGAGCACATGCAGTTCTTGAATCCGTTTACATTTGTAAGTGTAAGTACAGGAATTGAGAAAGCATCACAGAATGATACAAACTCAGCTGCCTTGTTACAGCCCTTTGCAGTAAGAGAAAGTGCAAACTCCTCTGCCTTCTTGCCCTCAGCATCATATACTGTGCTGCAGTTTGCAACTGCACCGACTGTCATGCCGTTTAATTTAACAAAGCCTGTTACCATATTCTTGGCAAAGTCTTTCTTTGTCTCAAAGAATACATGATCATCAGAAAGCTCTGATAAGAGGAATCTTGGATCAGCCTTCATATCAGCCATGCTGTTACATGCTCTGTTGAGATCATCCTCACATGAGTCTGTATATACATCTCCCTCGTTGTTGAGTGGAAGCATGCTGACAAGAGCTCTGATATCAGCGATAATATCATCCTCTGAACCGATTCCGTCTACACATCCATTGTTCTCACTCTGGAATGAAGCTGCTGCTGTATCGCATTTCTCAACGCGGTTACCCTCTATTGCATCAGGAGTATTAACAAACATTCTGCCCTTAGACTCTTCGATATAAGCGAAATCACAAAGAGCCGGTACTACAGAAAGTCCGCCACCACAATTACCGAATACACCACAAATCTGTGGAATAACGCCACTTGCTGCAACTTCCTTGGCGTAGATAAGACCAAATCCGTCTAATGCATCAACTGACTCCTGAAGTCTGATACCACCGCAATCGATAAATCCGATAACAGGTGCACCCATTTTCATGGCCATATCATATACAGAAGCAATTTTCTTTGCATGCATCTCGCCGATTGTTCCGTTAAGAACTGTTGCATCCTGGCTGTAGATAAATACAAGATTTCCATCAATCAGACCGTGTCCGATAATAACACCATCTGAAGGAGCTTTTGCTGCAGTAAGGTTAAAATCTGTACTGCGAGCTGTCACAAGAGAACCAATTTCCATGAAACTGTTCTCGTCGACTAACTTAGCAATACGCTGCATTGCCAAGCTTTGATTGTTACTACTCATTTTATATCCTCCATCTATAAAAAAATAAAATTTTTCGCTAGTATGATAATAGACTATTTCTAATTTTTTTTCAACTAATTTGTTAAATTTTTAACCTTATTTTTTGTTTAGAAAAAATTTCCTATATTAATTGTAAAATTCTTGAGAAAATTCTTGCAAATTTTCTTATTCTTCTTGTTGTTTTCTATATATTTTAAGTCAATTGTGTTTCTATCCTCTTTTTTTACCGCCGGAGTTTCTTTTCCTGCTGCCTGTTTATCAGTTATGTCTCTGTCAGCCGCCTGCTTATCCGTTGTCTGTGTATCACCGGTCTGTTGTGCTGTTACACAAGCAGCATCACAGTAAGAATCTTCGGCAACATCTGAAACCGCATACTCCACCAGACTCTTTGCATCAGCCCACTTATAGTTTTTATTGTTTGGCCACCCACAGCCCAAGAGAGAAAGGCATATTCTCCTTCCATCCTTTTCAACTGCTGCGACATAGCAGTAGCCTGCCTTTGTGGTAAAGCCGGTCTTTCCCGATATGCAGTAGTCCGTCTCCGTAAGAAGCCTGTTGTGATTGCTAAAAACCATCTGACCTTCCTTTGTCTCAAATGTGTACTGCATAGTCTGTGTTATCTCAAGAAACTGTGTTGATTTTGGTGATTTCCACGCACAATAAGACATTATAACACACAAATCTCCCGCCGTGGAGTGGTGAAAGCTTATATCATTCTCAGCATCCAGCCCGTTTGGTGTAATAAAATACGTGCCGAGGCACCCTATCTCATTTGCTTTTTCATTCATAAGCTTTGCAAAGCCCTCCGTCGAGCCGCCCACATGCTCCGCAATCGCATAGGCACAGTCATTGAACGACTCAAGCATCATGCCATAGAGTAAATCCTTCATATTATAGCTATTCCCTGCCACAAGTCCAAGCTTGACCGCAGGCTGTGATGCGGCATTTTGTGAAATCGTAACAGTATCATTTATATCAGCTTTTTCAAGTGCCACAATGCACGTAAGAATCTTCGTGGTGCTGGCATTTGCCATGCTGTCTCTCATGTTTTTACCATATATAAACGTCTCGTCATCCGCATCATATAATGCCGCTGAAACAGCATGAAGCCTGGGCTCATTTACGGCTTTGTCAGTATTCTTAGCAACAGTATTTTCAGCTGCCATAAACACACTTTTCTTTTCCAAACCGGGCATTTTTTGCTTTTCCAGCGTCTTAAAATCAAGCAAACAGCTGACAGTACAAACCAACGCACAAATAAAAACCATTAAAGCTATTTTCGACTTATATTTTCTAAAAAAAATAATCATATAATTACCTCCATCGGTAATATATATGATTATTTGCATGTCCTTATTATATGAAATGGCAACTTACGCAATACACCTGCACTACACATCAAGCTTCACGTGCATCTCTTCCTCTGCCTCCTGCTTGAACTCCTCAACCTGCACAGGGCTTAGTACCGGCAGCTCGTCGATAGACGAAACCCCAAAGCTCCTTAGAAATTCCTCTGTGGTACCAAACAAAAGCGGCCTTCCCGGAGCATCAAGCCTTCCAAGCTCCTGCACCAGATTGTACTCGACAAGCTTGCTTACGGCATGTTCACTTGACACACCTCTGATTTTTTCTATTTCTGCCTTTGTTACAGGCTGCTTGTACGCTATGATCGAAAGAGTCTCTAAAAGCACATCCGTAAGCACCCTCTTCTTAGGCTGCTTTGCAATGCGGATGAGATACTCATACATCTGTGGCTTTGTACACATCTGATAAGCCCCATCAAGCTCTATGATATTCATACCTATATTTGAAGAGCTTCTATACTCCTTGATCAGCTCGTCAAGCAGCTTTTTTGTTTCTTTTTCATTTAATTGTATTGCATCGGCTATCCTTCCAAGCTCCACGGATTCTCCCATGGTAAACAGCACCGCTTCTATTGCAGCTTTATAATTCATATATCCTCAAACCCTCTTTATGCAGCAATTCTTGACTCAATCTGGATATCATCAAAAATATGCTCCTGAACGATAGTTAATTTGCCGGTCTTCATAAGCTCCAGTATTGCAAGAAATGTAACTATGACTTCCACTTTGCTTGACGATGCAGTAAGCATCCCTCTGAAGCTGAAGTGCTTGTGTGAGGCAGCATAGTCTGTCAGAAAGTCCATCTTTTCCTCTAAGGAGACCTCTTCTTTTTCAATCTTTCCAAACTTCGAACGGACCTTATCTATCTTTTCTTCCTGTCTCTTCATTATACTTTGAAAGATTCTGTTTAAATCAGAAAGACGGATATCTCCGACAAGCTCCTCAAGATTAACAGGCTCCTCATATGCAAGGACCTCATCAGGTATGTCCTTCTTCTTATACCACACCTTGCCGGCATCCAGCTGGCGATCCTTAAGCTCATTTGCCATGCACTTGTACATCTTGTACTCAAGCAGCTGCTGCACAAGCTCTGCTCTTGGATCTTCCTGCTCCTGCTCTTCTTCCTCTTTCTTTGGGAGAAGCATCTTTGACTTTATGTCGAGGAGCGTAGCTGCCATCACGAGAAACTCGCTGAGCGTGTCCAGGTTATCCTTTTTCATCTGATTCACATACTCCATGTACTGCGCTGTAATCTCGACAATCGGGATATCATAAATATTTACTTTATTTTTCTCTATCAGGTATAAAAGCAGATCAAGCGGTCCCTCAAACACCTGAAGCTTAAAAGTCATATCCATAATTTGTACTCCGTTAATCCCTCAAAAACTGTGCCATAACGTAATTGGCTGCATCCTTTCCTCTCTCCGATAAATAGATATGCCCGGCCTTTACCACGAGCAGCTCCTGTTTTTTCAGGCTGTCTATCGTATCCTTGTAGATTGCATCTATCGAAATACCAAATGCCCTCTCAAAAGCTTCTCTTGTGACCCCATCATTCATACGAAGTCCAAGAAACATAAACTCCTCCATCTGTCCCTTTTTGTCTATAACATCAGATGCCACATGCAGATTGGCATTAAATATATCATCACCCACATCATGTATATGACGGCAGCGCGACAGATATTCATCCATATCGGATGTATTGGTATATCTGACATTTGATATAAGCGATGCCGCCCCTATTCCAAGCCCTAAATAGTCAGCTCTGGTCCAGTAGCCTATATTATGGCGGCACTCCATACCTCTTTTAGCATAGTTAGATGTCTCATACTGCCTGTAGCCGGCATCCATAAACGCCTTCTGTCCCGCCTTTTCCATATCATATAACTCGTCCTCGTTAGGCAGAAACTCCGTTCTCATGCCCGCCTCCTGGCGCACCATGTCAAACTTGTACTTTTCATAGAAAGGAGTACCCTTTTCCACTATAAGAGAATACGCCGATATATGATCCGGATGAAGCCTTATGATCTTGTTTACTGTCGCCATATACTGTGACGCTGACTGTCCCGGCAGACCATACATCAAATCTACATTGATATTTTTAAAGCCCACGTTTCTGGCCACCTCGTAATTCGTCACAAACTGTTCAAAGGTATGTATACGCCCGAGCAGCTTAAGCTCATCATTATTTGCCGACTGCAGTCCTATGGACAGGCGGTTGATTCCCGCATCCTTGTATGCTAAAAGCTTTTCCCTGCTAAGCGTACCGGGATTGCACTCTATGGATATCTCAGCATCAGGCAGCACATTAAAGCAGTCAAACACCCCCTCCATCAAAGCAGCAATCCACCGCTCATCTATAGAGCTTGGTGTACCTCCTCCGATATAGACAGATGACACCTGATAGTTCTTCATAAGCGGGCCGTAAAAAATCATTTCCGCCATAATCCCCTTGACATAGCGAAGCTTTGCATCATCGTCTGCGGGAAATGATAAAAAATCACAATATTCACATTTTCTCACACAAAATGGTATATGAATATAAATCTCAAGATTCTTCATATGTGCGATTACTCCTCATCCAGCTTAAGCACACTCATGAATGCCTCCTGTGGTATCTCTACATTGCCCACCTGACGCATTCTCTTCTTTCCTTCCTTCTGCTTCTCAAGCAGCTTCTTCTTACGTGAAATATCACCACCGTAGCACTTGGCAAGCACATCCTTGCGAAGCGCCTTAACCGTCTCTCTTGCTATAATCTTGCCACCGACTGCTGCCTGAATAGGTATCTCAAACAGATGCCTTGGTATCTCACCCTTAAGCTTCTCGCACATCTTACGGCCTCTTTCGTATGCACTCTCCTTGAATACGATAAATGAAAGTGCATCGACCATTTCCTTATTGATTAAGATGTCAAGCTTGACAAGCTCTGAACGCTCATAATCCTTCATCTCATAGTCAAACGAAGCATAACCCCTCGAGCGTGACTTTAAAGCATCAAAGAAATCATAGATAATCTCATTTAATGGCAAGTCGTACTTTATGAGAGCTCGTGTCTTTTCGATATACTCCATGCTGATATAGACTCCTCGTCTCTCCTGGCACAGCTTCATAATCGCACCGACATAGTCACTTGTGACCATAATCTCTGCTGATACGTATGGCTCCTCCATATACTCAATCTCTGACGGATCCGGCATATTTGAAGGATTGGTCAGATCTATCACCTCACCGCTTGTCTTGTGAATCTTGTAAATAACACTAGGTGCAGTGGTAACGAGATCCAGATCAAACTCTCTCTCCAGTCTCTCCTGAATAATTTCCAGATGTAAAAGACCAAGGAATCCGCATCTGAAGCCAAAGCCAAGTGCCAGTGATGTCTCAGGCTCAAACTGTAATGAAGCGTCGTTGACCTGCAGCTTTTCAAGCGCATCCCTTAAATCAGGATACTTTGCACTGTCCGCAGGATAAAGACCACAGTAAACCATAGGGTTGACCTTCTTATAGCCCGGAAGCGCCTCATCGCACGGTCTGTCAACGAGTGTAACTGTATCACCCACGCGTGTATCCCTGACATTTTTGATGCTGGCCGCAATGTATCCAACCATACCGGCCGAAAGCTCATCGCATGGTATAAACTGGCCTGCGCCAAAATAACCCACCTCTGTAACCACATCAGATGCACCTGTAGCCATCATCTTTATTGTGTCTCCTACCTTTACAGAGCCCTCTCTCAGTCGGCAGAAAATAATGACTCCCTTATAAGAATCATATGTTGCATCAAATATAAGCGCCTTAAGCGGTGCATCTTTATCTCCTGTTGGTGCCGGAATCTTTTTTACAATCTGCTCCAGCACATCCTCTATATTGAGTCCTGTCTTTGCGGAAATACGCGGTGCATCCATAGCTTCAATACCGATAACATCCTCAATCTCCTGTGCCACCTCATCCGGGCGTGCAGTCGGCAGATCCACCTTATTTATAACAGGAAATACATCCAGGTCATGATCCAGTGCAAGGTAAACATTTGCAAGTGTCTGTGCCTCAACACCCTGGGCCGCATCCACTACAAGTATAGCTCCGTCACATGCCGCAAGACTCCTTGATACCTCATAGTTAAAATCCACGTGTCCCGGTGTATCTATCAGATTAAAAATATACTCTTCGCCATCCTTTGCGGTATATATAATACGGACTGCCTGAGACTTGATTGTGATACCACGCTCTCTCTCTAAATCCATATTGTCGAGCACCTGAGCCTGCATCTCCCTGCTGGTAAGTGTGCCTGTTTTTTCTATAATTCTGTCCGCGAGTGTAGATTTACCGTGATCAATATGGGCAATAATACAAAAATTGCGGATTTTGCTCTGATCTATTGACATATGTCCTCCTAATGTTTTCAATAACTCATCAAAGTTTATCAGATTTGTGAAATAAAGTCTATATTATTTTAACACTTTATCAAGTATATCTGCAAGTGGTTCCATTGCATTGTACGCCTCCTCCTTGGTATTTGTCTGCGCTCCCACCTCCACGAGCAACGATTTCGGACACAGATGCATATTATATCTGTATCCCTTTAAGTATATGCGCCTTGCAAGCCCCGGATAATACTCATTTGCCATGAGCTGCAGCTGAAATGAAAACGCCAGATTATCCCCCAGATACTCATTGGGCAGACTATTAATCGGTCCCCTTGCAGCAGTGCGGCACAGCCCGTTAAAAAACATAATCTGTGCCATAGGCTTTCCATCTATTGTGGCAGCGAGCCTTGTTGTCTCAGCCACTCCATCCCTGTGCAGGTCAATAACCACCTTTATAGACGGATTTTTCTCAATAATCTCTGTAATCTCAGGAAGTGAATTAGAATACGCATGGTCGCGGTCATTCACATCATACTGCCCCTTGTGATGCAGCACATTGTAGCCGTATTTTTCCCTCAAAAGTGATTCAAGCCTGTCACCCACTCCAACTACGGTCTCTGTCTCTGACGTATCAAGGGAATCACTGTACCCCTCCTGCGAATGTGTATGGTATATGAGTATATCAGGACCGTCGCCTGACTTTTCTATAGACATATCGCGCCCAAGCAAAACCTCCTCACACAGCTCATCGGCTCCAATATATGTAGTCTTGTCCACCTGATAATAGTTTTTTACCAGATTGTCAAAGCTCATATCTACCTGTGGCATTTTCACGTTCTGCTGCTCCTTGAGCTCTGCCAGCTCACCGTTTTTTTCAGCTTCATCAACAAATGCCAGCTGGTCGGTATCCGGCAGCATATTGTTCCTGACACTTGCATTTTCATTTTCCATCGCAGCAAGCTCCTCATATGAGAGAATACCTCCTGCTGTATCCTCATCCTCCACAATACGCAGTTCCTTCTTTTTTGAATCATCACACTCCTTGTCAGAATATGTAAGGTGCGGAAATTTTTCTTCCACGAACTTCTTTCCCACACCATCACCGCAAAACAGCATAGACGCAATATATATAAACGCTATAAGCACAATCATTTTTTTCTTCACAATATCATCTCCCATCTAAAGCATCAGGCAGCCCCTGCTACATAAAGCTTATGCGGCTGGCTCTAATGATATTCGAAGCAATAAAATTATTCACTATAGTCATCATATTCATCGTTTGAAAAAGCCATATTTATGCCCTCAGACAAAAGCCCTGCCAGTCTCTTAACAGTCTCGTCAATATCCTTCGGCGTCACAAACATGCCGTTTAACTTAGGCGACATAAGCTTTGCGGTGTTCTCCCGGCTGGCATTTACCGCATCTGAAACAATAGTCACCGCATCAATGACTGTCGGAATACCAATTGCGATAACAGGCACTCCGAGATTGCCATGGTTAATACCGTCCCTGTGGTTTCCTACCCCGCTTCCTGGCACTATGCCTGTATCCGTCAGCTGTATGGTACAGCCCAGCCTCTTTGTACTGCGTGCCGCAAGCGCATCAATTGTCACAACAAAATCAGGCTTCACCTCGCTCACCACACCCTTTATTATCTCAAGGCACTCCATGCCTGTCTGAGCCATCACGCCAGGCACCAGGCCACACACACTGTTTACATTCTCGTTGCTAAACGCATACCTGCCATATTCCTTTACTATATGGCGGGTGATAAACAAGCTGTCAACGCATCTTGGTCCAAGCGCATCAGGAGTTACATTTCTGTTTCCAAGCCCGACAACAAGTGCCGCATATATACGCTTGTCACAGACAGCCTTTACAAAGCTCTTAAGCTCTCTTGAAAGCTCCCTCGTCACAGCCTGACAGCACTCCTCATCTCCCTCGGACAGCATAGCAGCCTCAATTGTCACATATTTTCCTTTAGGACGGCCTGTAGCCCTGACTGCATTTTCTGAGTCAATTGTCACTACACTGACTATGATTCCATTATCCAGCTTTTTTTCAGAGAAATTCACACCTCTCATATCTGTGTTTGCCTTTTTAAGGCTCTCCTGCGTCTCAAGCGCCAGATCAGTTCTTGCACACCATTTATCAGCCGACAAATCAATACACCTCCCCTGTATGATATTCCAAAATCACATATATGTTAATTTTTTGCAATTTTTTTCAAAACATCCTGCATAAATTTCTGCTTTGCCATTGACAA
>OLGD01003687.1_pt1 | contig 13929 bp, 9 predicted proteins | sample 1605311 | NCBI WGS metagenome assembly OLGD01 (sample SAMEA3888917, study PRJEB22519) | human gut metagenome | biome: human gut; feature: human-associated habitat; material: faeces | place: Denmark | collected 2010 | reverse complement strand
CGAAGATAGTTGGCTGGAAACGGCCTGTGAAAATAGGTAGATGCCGGCTTCTCTTTTTTATGGCCCGTTGGTCAAGCGGTTAAGACAGCGGCCTCTCACGCCGTTAACGTGGGTTCGATTCCCGCACGGGTCACCAGGGAGAGCACCATAGCGTAAGCTAGGGTGCTTTTTTTGTATGTCTAAAACCACTCGCTAGGCGAGTGGTTCGATAAAGATTATATCGATGAGTAATGAAACTCAAACGAAGAATTTTGGAATAGTACCAGTGGGGCAATTCCAGACTGGGTTATTGGCGTATCGCCGGTAGTCCTGTATTAAAAGGTTCCATTGCAAACGAAAGACTCGCAGGAGCAGGATATTTTAGTATCCTCAGGCGCTACTACGAGTCCTTGCACTTATGCGGTTGAACCGCCGTGTACCGATCGGTACGCACGGTGGTGTGAGAGGTCGGCGCTTTCGTTAAGAGAGCCTCCTACGCGATTCTTTTAAGTAAAAAAGCAAACAAACAGAACACTTCATTCAAATGCATAAGCGGCTATTTATTTCATACAGAGACAAATAGCGGCACAGAACAGATATAATAAAAGAAGCTATAAAAAGCAGGTATTCACGTGGAGGACGATATCGTTTCTACATGAACACCTGCTTTTTTATTTATTATTTACTAGTGGAATAAATAGTGGGTAGCCAAGTATTCATCACTGACCCAACCATAAATCCCATTGTAATATACAACAACCCAGTCAGGCACATTGCTGCTATAGCCGCATTCCCATACGATGATACCGTAGGGGATATTATCCATTTTTTCATAATTTGTACCGGGACCTTTACGCATAACCAGCCCATGATCAGCAGTGGTGTAGGTACAAAGGCTATCAATTCGGCTAAGCGTTACATCTGGTGCAACGCATCCATCCGGCAGAATAACGTCGGCATTGTTTTCGGTATAATCCTGTACTTGCAGCAAGCCCCAAAGGCCATTCTGTTTTGCCCATACGCAGCCATCGCGCGCGGGGGCTAAATCTTCATATTGCCCAGCGGAAATTATCTCATTGCCGTAAACATCCAGAACCAGCTTTTGTCCGGATTGATTTTTCACAACTACCATGCCGGATAAGTCTGCGTAAGGATATTCAACAGTTTCGTTCATGATGGACAAACTCATCTGCGGTTGATAAATGCAGGGGATTACTAAAGCACCGTTTTGGTCGCAATATCCCCAGTTACCGGCTGCATCCTTTACCGCGATTAAAGATTCACCGGCCATGCAGGCATCCTGGTAGTCGAAATCGGTTAAAATTGTACCGTTTTTATCCGCAACGGCAAAAGGTGCAGAATTGTCAACAAGATAACCGGCATATTCATCATCCCAAATGCCTTGCTGGATGCCAACCAAATCAGGAGCATACACCTGTTCGATGGGCGTGCCACTAAATGTATAGACACCAATAGCAGAACGGTAAATCTGGCTGTCACCTAAAATCCACTGGATGCCATACCCGCCGTGCCCGCCCAGCATGGTTGTAAAAGGCATTTGTTGGGCAACCAGCTCCTGGTTAATCTGTTCTTCCAGGGCATTCAGCTTCTGGTAATCGTATGTATCATCTACCCCAATGGAGAGCTCCTGCTCACCATACAGGTACGGGATGCTTTCTGACAAATCTTCCAGAAAAGCATTACAGTTGGCAGCATTAAACAGGCTCCAGCGTTCGCCCTTGCGCACAGCGTACAGATTTCGGGCAGCGGCGTAACCGGCAGTGTGGGTTTCGCGAGAGAAGAGAGGAATCATCTCGTCAAAATCATATTGCGGCGGTAACTTCCAGTTGGCATTGCTAGTGGATGGTATAGCTGTGGCAATAGCTTCACTGGTCGGGGAAAGAGCAGCGGAGGAAGCAGGTTTATTTTCTGGCGCTGCAGCACAAGCGGTAAGCATTATTGCGGTGATAACACTGGCGGAAAATGAGAATAACTTCCTTTTCATGGCCTTTCACTCCTTGCGTAAATGATTTTTCGGTAAGATGAAGAAGTAATATAAGAAAGTGAATTCATAAACCCTATAATATCTTATTTTATCAAAAATATCTGCTAATGGGAATAGCTAACAATTCTACATGGATAAATTTGGATAGTATGACAAAGATTGCAGAACTGGAGTGAAAGTCCGAATTATGGGATGAGTGATCTGCTATAATAGAGAAAAGCAAAACAGAAGGGAGTTTGATTATGCACCAGGAGAAAAAGATGCTGGCTCATATCAGTGAAGACGGAACCCGCGTCCAAACGGTAGCGGACCATTTGCAGGGAACGGCAGTCCTATGTGGGCAATTTGCAGCAGCCTTTGATGCCCAGCAACAGGGAACTTGGCTTGGATTACTGCATGATATTGGTAAATATAGTACAAAGTTTCAAAAGCGCCTGCAAGGCGGAGAAAAAGTGGATCACTCAACGGCTGGTGCACAGGTGGCTGCCCGATATGGTCAAATCCCACTGGCTTTTGCTATTGCGGGACACCATAGCGGCCTGCCGGATGGAGGAGGCCGAAGCGATACCGCGCAGGATGCGACAATGTTTGGGCGATTGAAAAAGAGCGTTGAACCCTATACCCAATGGACGAAAGAGATTAAACTGCCGTCCATACCGCCCCAGCCGGAAATGATGAAGGAAAATCGTTTTACACAGGCATTTTATACCCGGATGTTGTATTCCTGCCTGGTCGATGCGGACTATCTGGATACGGAAAACTTTATGAGCAGCCCTAAACCGCGCGGACAAGGCCAGACAATGGATGAACTGCTGAAAAGGTTGAACCAATATACCGCAAAATGGAGCAATCCCCAGGGAACCTTGAATCAGCGCCGCAGTTCAATTTTGAGTGCTTGTACAACGGCAGGGCAAACAGGGCGGCGCGGCCTTTATTCCCTGACCGTTCCTACAGGCGGGGGAAAAACGGTAGCGTCATTGGCATTTGCGCTTTCGCTAGCTGTAAAGAACCATATGGACCGGGTTATTTATGTGATCCCTTATACATCCATTATTGACCAGACCGCGGATGTGTTTTCGGAAATATTAGGAGCAGAAAATGTTTTGGAACACCATTCAGGGGTGGACTACTCTGCCAAGGAAGATGATGAGCCGGCAGCCTACCGCAAAGCATTGGCGGCGGAAAACTGGGATGCTCCGGTGGTGGTTACCACATCCGTGCAATTCTTTGAATCACTTTACGGCAACCATGCGTCACAATGCCGTAAATTACATAACATTGCAAATAGCGTGGTCATTTTTGACGAAGCACAAAACCTGCCGGTTCCTTATTTGCGCCCCTGCGTTGCGGCAATCGCGCAGCTGGTACAGCATTACCGCGCAGCAGCGGTACTGTGCACGGCCACACAACCAGCTTTGCAGCCCTTGTTTGATGAACTGGCGCCTGGGCTGCAGATGACGGAACTTTGCCCACATCCCAAAGAGCAATATCAGGCATTCCGGCGTACAACGCTGAAAATGCGCGGAGAGTTGGAACAAAGCCAGCTTGGCGCAGAACTGGCAGCGCAGGAACAAGTGCTGTGTATTGTAAACCGGAGAAAAACAGCACAGGAATTATACAATAACCTGCCCAAAGAGGGCAGCTATTGCCTGACAACATTGCTATACCCAGCCCATCGCAAACAGTTATTGCAGGAAATCCGGGAACGCTTAAAAGATGGGCTGCCCTGCCGTGTGATATCAACTTCTTTGATCGAAGCGGGTGTTGATGTGGATTTCCCGGCTGTGTACCGCGAGGAAGCAGGTCTGGATTCCATTTTGCAGGCGGCGGGGCGCTGCAATCGAGAGGGAAGACGCCCGGCGGAGCAGAGCTTGGTACAGATTTTCACATTGGAAGGGCAGCATGTACCGCGCATGCTGGAACAGAATGTATCCGCAACGCAAAGCGTCCTGAAAAAATATGCAGATCTGGCATCTCTGGAAGCAATCGAAACATACTTTCTGTTTTACCGTACCTTAAAAGGAGATAAAAGACTGGATGAACAGCAAATTCTGCAAGGGTTCGAGCAGGATATGGAAGGGCGCATTTTCCCCTTTGCAACAGCGGCAGAGAGGTTCCGCTTAATTGAAACACCTGCCGTGACCGTATACATTCCCCAAGGGAAAGGGGAACATTTGCTTGCACGATTGCGTGCAGGAGAGGTAAGCAAAACTTTGTTCCGTCAACTGGGGCAATATGGTGTTCCGGTTTACCCGGATCATCTGAAAACGCTGGAGAATGCCGGGGCAGTTTGCCAAATCAGTGAAGGCATATGGGAATTAACGGACGGAAGCCTTTACGATAACAACACGGGCCTTGCTATGGAAGCTGAAACGGGAGCAGCCTGGTTTGCATAAAGCAAAAACGGCAGGGAGCCTGCCCTGCCGTTTTTGTGCGCTAAAGTAAAATCAACTATTTCTATCCACGGCATAAGCTGCCGACGCAACTTATTATAAAAGAAAACCGGATGAAAAGCAAACAAAAAGTATACATGATAAAAGGATTGACATTTGGTGCCAAGTAGCGTATATTGAAACTATAGCAAAAATGTAAATTAAAAACAACTGAAAATAGAAATGCAAAGGAGTTGATGCAGATGATCCAGCTGGAAGTATGGGGGAATTATGCTTTGCTCTCGAGGCCTGAGCTAAAAGTCGAAAGGGTTTCATATGAAGTCCTCACCCCTTCCGCGGCACGCGGCATAGTAGAAGCAATCTATTACCACCCCGGTTTACGGTGGAAAATCCGGAAAATCTATGTCATGAATCCCATCCGCTTTACCAACATCCGTCGGAACGAAGTAAAAAGCAAAATTCTTTGTTCCGATGTACGCAGCGCGATGCAGGGAACAGGGAAAGAGCTTTACCTTGCCACGCCCCAGCAGATCGTTCAGCGTGCGGCCATGGTGCTGCAGGATGTTCATTATGTGATTGAGGCAGAATTTGAGATGACTGACCGTGCGGCACCGAGCGACAATCCGGGAAAGTTCCAGGATATTGTTACCCGGCGCATGTCCAGGGGTCAGTGTTTTCATACTCCCTATCTTGGGTGCCGTGAATTTCCTGCCGCATTCCGCGCATGGCCCGGCGGGCCAATCCCGACCATTGAGGAAACACGGGATTTGGGATTCATGCTATATGACTTTAACTACACTGACCCGCAGAACATAACCCCGATGTATTTCCATGCAAAATTGGAACATGGTGTGTTGAATGTGGCAGACTGCGAGGTGTACCGATGATTTTACAGGCTTTGGTACAATGCTATGAAGATTTGCTGGCCAATGGCAAAATCACGCGCCCCGGTTGGACAAGCGCAAAAGTCAGTTGGGCTTTGGAACTGGATGAAAACGGCCAACTGATGGCATTGCACCCCTTGCAGCAAGAGGAAAAGCGCGGTAAAAAAACAGTGCTTGCTCCATGTCAGCTGCAAGTTCCGGAACAGGTTAAACGCTCTAGTGGTGTGGCAGCCAATTTTTTGTGTGATAACAGTGCTTACATGCTCGGCATTGACGGAAAAGGCAAACCGGAGCGTGCAATGCAGTGCTTTGCCGCTGCAAAGGAGCTGCATCTTGCCATTTTACAAAATGTTCCCGGTCAGGCGGCACAGGCAGTGCGGAACTTTTTTATAAACTGGGACCCCAAGGCGGCGGAGCAGAATCCAGCGCTGGAACAAAGTCTCAAGGAACTTTACAAGGGTGGCAATCTGGTATTTCTGATTCGGGAAAACTATGTTCAGGACGATCCGGAAATACAGGAAGCCTGGCAGCGGCAGTGTGATAAGAACACGGATGCACCGGAAATCCGATGCCTGGTTACAGGGCAAAAGGCACCGCTTGCCCGCCTGCACCCGGCGATTAAAGGCGTGACCGGGGCACAGTCTTCCGGCGCATCGATTGTTTCTTTTAATGCGGACGCTTTTTGCTCATACGGACATGAACAGGGGGGCAATGCGCCGGTTGGCAGTTATGCGGCCTTTGCCTATGCACAGGCATTAAACTATCTGCTGGCAGACAGGGAACATGTTCAGCGCGTGGGCGATACCACCATTGTCTGCTGGGCAGCAGGTGGTGAGACCGCCTACCAGCAGGTAGCAATGGATGCATTGTTTGCCATGGATGCGCCTGTCAGCGAAAGCGATGTGCGAAATGCAGTGGACAAGCTGGTCCATGGACAGCGTGTAGAGTGGCAGAACGTGACACTTGACCCACAAAGGCACTTTTATGTGCTTGGCTTGGCCCCTAATGCGGCGCGCCTCTCGGTTCGCTTTTTCTGGCAGGATACATTTCAAACGCTGCTTGATAATGTGCAGAAGCATTATGACCGCTTAGAGATTGTGCGCCCTGCTTATGATAAATTCCCGCGGCTGGGGCTGTACTGGCTACTGCAGGAAACTGTCAACACCAATTCCCGCAGCCCATCGGCATCACCGCAGCTGGCAGGCGATGTCTTGCGTGCAATCCTGAATAATACAAGGTACCCGGCAACCCTGCTGGATGGCGTTATGATGCGTATCCGCGCAGAGCAAAAAGTAACACGCGGCCGTGCCGCTATTATAAAAGCATACTACCTGCGTAATGAAGATCCCCGTTGCCCAAAGGAGGTATTAACTGTGGAAAATAACAAGGAAACAAATTATCAACCGTATGTTATGGGTCAGCTTTTTGCTGTGCTGGAAGCAATCCAGATGGCGGTAAACCCGGATATCAATACAACCATCAAGGACAGATATTTTAATGCGGCGGCATCCACCCCAGCTACTGTATTCCCGACAATTCTGATGCTGGCACAAAAGCATATGCAAAAAATGAGCAAGCCACAAAAGATTTATTACGATAAGCAGATCGCAGCCTTGGCAGGCGGCAAATTAGAAGGAAGCTTCCCAGCACGGCTGACTCTGCCGGAACAGGGCTCTTTTATTCTCGGCTATTATCATCAAACACAGGAACGCTATACAAAGAAAGTGGAGGAATAACAATGGCACAGGCAATCAAAAACCGGTATGATTTTGTAATTCTGTTTGACGTTGAAAATGGAAATCCGAACGGCGATCCGGATGCAGGCAACATGCCGCGCGTTGACCCGGAAACGGGATATGGCATTGTTACAGATGTCTGCTTAAAGCGTAAGATTCGCAACTATGTCGAAGTGGCCAAAGAAGATGAAGCGGGATACCAGATTTACATTAAAGATCAGGTCCCCCTGAACCGCAGCGATAAAAAAGCACTCGAATACTTGGGCATTGATGCTGATGCCAAGGATGCCCTGAAAGTCGCCAAGAAAGGTGACCCGGAGTTGGACCGTAAAATCCGGGACTTTATGTGCCAGAACTTTTATGATATCCGCACATTTGGCGCCGTTATGACAACCTTTGTAAAAGGCGCACTGAACTGTGGGCAGGTGCGTGGCCCGGTTCAGTTGAGCTTTGCACGCTCGGTAGACCCTGTTCTCCCGCAGGAAGTGACCATTACCCGTATTGCCATTACGACCGAAGCGGATGCAGAGCGAAAAGGCACTGAGATGGGCCGCAAGTATGTGATCCCGTATGGTTTGTACCGTGCAGAGGGTTATGTTTCGGCCAACCTTGCCCGCAAAACTACAGGATTCTCAGAGGATGACCTGCAGCTGCTGTGGCAGGCAATCCTGAATATGTTTGAAAATGACCACAGTGCAGCCCGCGGCAAAATGGCAGTTCGGGAACTGATCGTGTTCAAGCATGATTCGGAGCTGGGCAATGCGCCGTCCTATAAACTGTTTGATGCAGTGCATGTCACGCGTGCCGAAGGGGTAGCCTTCCCGCGCAGCTACCATGACTATGTGGTGACCGTGGATGAAAATCTTCCGGCAGGGGTAACGTGTGAGAGGCTGTCGTAATGGTTTCCCCAGATGATTACCTGCTGATGTCCGGTATCCAGCATTTCAGCTTTTGCCGCCGTCAGTGGGCGCTCATACACCTGGAACAACAATGGTCCGAAAACCAACGCACCGCCGAAGGCCGCCTGCAGCATACCCGCTGCCATGATGTTACCCTGACGGAAAAACGCGGCGATTTGCTGATCGCCCGCGGTATGAGGGTAGTCAGCCACCGCTTAAAACTGACCGGCGACTGCGATGTGGTAGAGTTTCACAAGGATCCAAACGGCGTGTCATTGCAGGGGCGCCGCGGCCTGTGGCAGCCCATGCCCGTGGAATATAAGCATGGCCGCAGCAAGGTAAACGATGCCGACCGTTTGCAGCTCTGCGCACAGGCCATGGCGCTGGAAGAAATGCTGGTGTGCGAGGTGCCGGAAGGGGAAATCTTTTATGAAGAAACCCGGCAGCGGGAACATGTTTCCCTGACACCGGAACTGCGCAGCACCGCGCAGACCATGGCGGATGAGATGAACCGCCTGTTTGCGCGCGGCTATACCCCAAAAAGCAAACCCGGCAAGCATTGCAATGCCTGCTCACTGAAAGAGCTTTGCCTGCCGGCGCTGTATCAGCAGGCAGACCCGGCGGCGTATCTGCGGGAGCATATTGAGGAGGGCGCGCCATGAGAAAGCTGCTCAACACCCTGTTTGTCATCAATGAGGACGCTTACCTGACATTGGATGGCGAAAACCTTGTTGTTACCCGCAATAAGCAGGAAACCCACCGCTATGCCCTGCATACGCTGGAAGGCATCGTCTGCTTTACTTACGCGGGTGCCAGCCCCGCTTTGATGGGAGCTTGTGCCCGGCGGGGCATTGACCTTTGCTTTTTTGACCCGTATGGCAGATTTCAGGCCCGCACCGTGGGGGAAGAACGCGGCAATGTGCTGCTGCGTCAGACGCAGTACCGCGTGTCGGATGACCCGGCCCAGAGCTGTCGCTATGCCCGGAGCTTTATCCTTGGTAAAGTGTATAACGCACGCTGGGTGCTGGAACGCGCAACCCGCGATCATCCCCAGCGTGTCCCGGTCGAAAAACTGAAACGCACCTCCACCCAGCTGGCCGCCGCGCTGCCGCTGATACAGACCAGCGATGATCCGGAACAGCTGCGCGGCCTGGAAGGTGAGGCAGCCCAGCGCTACTTTGACTGCCTGAATGACCTGATTCTGCAGCAAAAGCAGGATTTTGTGTTTGAGGGCCGCAGCCGCCGTCCACCGCTGGACAATGTGAATGCGCTGCTTTCGTTTGCCTACAGCATGCTGGCGCGGGAGTGTGCATCCGCCTTGACCGCTGTGGGCCTGGACCCTTATGTTGGCTTTATGCACCGCCCGCGCCCCGGCCGCAAAAGTCTGGCACTTGACCTGATGGAAGAACTGCGGGCGGTTTATGCAGACCGGCTGGTCATCAGCTGCATCAATCAAAAGATCATCACGGCAAAACACCTGCAAAAGCAGGAAAATGGTGCCGTACTGCTGACGGATGATGGCCGCAAAGCTTTCCTGACCGCATGGCAGAACAAAAAGAAGGAAGAGATCACCCATCCGTTTTTGAAAGAAAAACTGCCCTGGGGGCTGGTGCCCTATGTTCAGGCGCTTTTGCTGGCCCGTGCTCTGCGCGGCGACCTGGAAGTGTACCCACCGTTTTTCTGGAAGTGAGGTGCCGTTATGTTGGTGCTTGTAACCTATGATGTCAACACCGAAACAGCCGCCGGTCGTCGCAGGCTGCGCAAAGTAGCAAAAGTCTGTGTAGACTACGGCCAGCGGGTGCAAAACTCCGTATTTGAGTGCCTGCTGGATGCCGCGCAATACACGATGTTCAAAGCAAAATTGACCGAACTGATCGATTCGGAATCGGACAGCCTGCGCTTTTATCAACTGGGAAACCATTACAAAAGCAAAGTCGAGCATGTGGGTCTGCACCCGGATTTTGATCAGGATGGAATCTTGTTTGCTTAGTGCGAGGGGAAGGCAATCATAAAATTCCCGGTTCCTTCGCACCAGAAAATATGGAAAAAACAGGGGCAGAAAGGGTAAAATACAGCCTTGCCTGTCAGCATGAAGATGCAATCCCCATAAAATTTGTTTCATATGCGCAAAAGTGCCCCACTGTTTTGTGCACTTTTGCTGTCGCTCTCCGCAAGGAGAGCGTGGATAGAAATGCTTGCCAAAAAAAAATAGGCTGCCTGTTTCGCGTCGCTCTCCGCAAGGAGAGCGTGGATAGAAATAGGGCGTACACTATGACAACTACAATTTGCACTGGTCGCTCTCCGCAAGGAGAGCGTGGATAGAAATTGTATTATGGGGATGATCTGACATATTCGGATGGCGTCGCTCTCCGCAAGGAGAGCGTGGATAGAAATCACATACGTCACACGACTTCCCCGCGCCCAAGTATGTCGCTCTCCGCAAGGAGAGCGTGGATAGAAATGACAGACCGGAGTTCAACCGTCTGATGAACGACATCGTCGCTCTCCGCAAGGAGAGCGTGGATAGAAATAAGATAATCACCCCCACGGGGCGGCCCGTGGGGCCGTCGCTCTCCGCAAGGAGAGCGTGGATAGAAATTTGACTTGACATTGCAAGAGCGAGGATGTGTCATGGTCGCTCTCCGCAAGGAGAGCGTGGATAGAAATCAAGTACGCATTGTAGCTGGCTGATTGCTCCAACGTCGCTCTCCGCAAGGAGAGCGTGGATAGAAATACGCAACGCCGCGACTTTAAGCGTCTTGGCTTGCTGTCGCTCTCCGCAAGGAGAGCGTGGATAGAAATTCATGTTATCTTGATAATATAGAAATAACTCAAGCGTCGCTCTCCGCAAGGAGAGCGTGGATAGAAATAACGTTAGTACAAATAATCATATCAGGGTACGCGAGGTCGCTCTCCGCAAGGAGAGCGTGGATAGAAATTAAAAAGAAAGGCCGGGCCAGAAGGCCCGGCCAAAGTCGCTCTCCGCAAGGAGAGCGTGGATAGAAATGCATAGTAGAAGAATCTATCACCTTCTACCCACGTCGCTCTCCGCAAGGAGAGCGTGGATAGAAATTAGCAGTCTTGATGACATCCTTGCTGGTGTCAATGGTCGCTCTCCGCAAGGAGAGCGTGGATAGAAATTTAGTATATACTAAGCAATGCTAAAAGTCAATCGGGTCGCTCTCCGCAAGGAGAGCGTGGATAGAAATATGGCTGTTTTCCCTCCGTGCTCGGTCTTGCAGCAGTCGCTCTCCGCAAGGAGAGCGTGGATAGAAATCATACACGATTGGCGCATGGCATATCGCAAAGCAAAGTCGCTCTCCGCAAGGAGAGCGTGGATAGAAATGTTATAGCTTGGCACAGCCCCCAAAAACCTGTAACGTCGCTCTCCGCAAGGAGAGCGTGGATAGAAATTGCTCACGGATGTATTGCTTTCTGGTAGTTTTCGTCGCTCTCCGCAAGGAGAGCGTGGATAGAAATCCAATGGCGGCGTTCTGTTAAACTCTTTCATCAGTCGCTCTCCGCAAGGAGAGCGTGGATAGAAATTGTTTAGGCGCTAAAGCTGACAGTGTGTCAAAGTGGTCGCTCTCCGCAAGGAGAGCGTGGATAGAAATCCCTGCCTTGCTTGGTAATTCACAGAACGATGGCCGTCGCTCTCCGCAAGGAGAGCGTGGATAGAAATAAAAAATTGCGCATTTGTGCCTTACTCCGCTTATTGTCGCTCTCCGCAAGGAGAGCGTGGATAGAAATCCTATTTCGACATCCTGACGGCTATCAGCACATCGTCGCTCTCCGCAAGGAGAGCGTGGATAGAAATGTCGATGGGGTAGTATTTCATGGGAAAGACCTCCGTCGCTCTCCGCAAGGAGAGCGTGGATAGAAATCGGTGTATGCAAGAGGAACTGTACAAAAGGGATGGTCGCTCTCCGCAAGGAGAGCGTGGATAGAAATTGGATATCCTGCATGTTGGTGCCCATCTTGTTGGGTCGCTCTCCGCAAGGAGAGCGTGGATAGAAATCAGATATCCGGCAGCAGGTTCCCGGTCAGGAATGGTCGCTCTCCGCAAGGAGAGCGTGGATAGAAATTGTGTTATCTTGATAATATAGAAATAACTCAAGCGTCGCTCTCCGCAAGGAGAGCGTGGATAGAAATAACCCCTGCATCTTGATGCCGTATTTTTCAAGTTTGTCGCTCTCCGCAAGGAGAGCGTGGATAGAAATCCCAGCTGTGGCCCGTCCTGGGGAGCATCCGCCGTCGCTCTCCGCAAGGAGAGCGTGGATAGAAATCCGAACGCCCCACCACAGAAACACCAGACCGATACCGTCGCTCTCCGCAAGGAGAGCGTGGATAGAAATCTATTGTCCCCGTTGAACTCACAACGCTTGTTAAGTCGCTCTCCGCAAGGAGAGCGTGGATAGAAATAATTTAATGATACATCAAAAAAAACGCGTCGCTCTCCGCAAGGAGAGCGTGGATAGAAATTTCGACACAGTGCAAGTTGTAATTATCGTAATGTGTCGCTCTCCGCAAGGAGAGCGTGGATAGAAATAATGGACGACTTAGAGCCGTCCAAAACACGGAGATGTCGCTCTCCGCAAGGAGAGCGTGGATAGAAATACCATGCGCCGGGATTTTAAGATGCTCCATTTGCTGTCGCTCTCCGTAAGGAGAGCGTGGATAGAAATTTGCTTCTGATTTCAAATTTTTGGGTAAGTTTGGCGTCGCTCTCCGTAAGGAGAGCGTGGAGAGAAATTAGTACTGGCCCGTCTTTGGCATCTTTTGACAATGTCGCTCTCCGTAAGGAGAGCGTGGATAGAAATAATACTTGTCCGGGGTCCTGGATTTCGGCCCCGGTCGCTCTCCGTAAGGAGAGCGTGGATAGAAATCGGCAGGAGCCCGCGACCGTGCAGCGACTCATGCGTCGCTCTCCGTAAGGAGAGCGTGGATAGAAATAGCAGCTGTACCAGCAGCCGCGCCGATCGTTCCCGGTCGCTCTCCGCAAGGAGAGCGTGGATAGAAATCCCAAACAGGATGGCAACTGGGGCTGGGGCGAGGAGTCGCTCTCCGCAAGGAGAGCGTGGATAGAAATAGGGGATCAGTAGCGGGAAAGTCCGGCACGTTGAGTCGCTCTCCGCAAGGAGAGCATAAAATGTTTCTCTTTCTGACTGTTCAGGGTGGTTTTGTTCATGCGGATATCCGCTTTAATTTTAAAAATTGCTATAGTAAAAAACTCTCGCATAAAATAATATAAAAATATTATATTATCTACTTGACAAGGTACCCTGGAGGGGTATATAGTGAATATACCCCACCGGGGTACCTTGCATGTGATGGGAGGGTAACATAATGCAGGAAAACGAAAAGAAGGAACCGTGTTGCTGCTGTGCACACAAAACAAAGCATCGCAGTGAAGAAGAGTATAAAAGCTTGGTCCACAGACTGAACCGGATCGAAGGGCAGATTCGGGGCATCCGTGGGATGGTGGAAAACGAAGTGTATTGTCCGGATATTCTGGTGCAGTCGGCGGCGGTAACGGCGGCGATGAACGCGTTCAACCGTGAGCTGCTGGCAAACCATATCCGCACCTGTGTGGCGGATGATATCCGTGCCGGGAATGACGAAGTTGTGGATGAGCTGCTGAAAACGCTGCAGAAACTGATGAAATAAGCATTGCCTGCACAAAATAGCAGAAGCAGAACATGAAATAAATGCACGAGTGTTTGAGCCAGCAAAAATGCCATGCCAGTGCCCAGTACGATTGTTTTTCTGTTCACAAACATCGGTAAAAGTTTGTGTAACATTACCAGAGCCATGAATAAATGCCAGTCATTCCCTGTGAGAGGGTGTGGATAGAAATGCCGCATCGGCCTTGGTTGCCCCCAACGTATCGCTCTCCGCAAGGAGAGCGTGGATAGAAATGGTAACCTCAATAATACGTCGAATTGCAGGCTAGCCGCTCACCAAAAGGGAAGTGAGGATAGGGCAACACCGCACAATTCCCGCCTTGCGGCTTAAGCACCGCTCCGGCAGCTG
>OLGD01003677.1_pt1 | contig 13968 bp, 14 predicted proteins | sample 1605311 | NCBI WGS metagenome assembly OLGD01 (sample SAMEA3888917, study PRJEB22519) | human gut metagenome | biome: human gut; feature: human-associated habitat; material: faeces | place: Denmark | collected 2010 | reverse complement strand
AAAAGCGCCCCTGTCATCCGCTTAACTGAACTGCATTTTATATCATATTATCATATTTTTTCCATATTTCAAGAAAAGCTATACAAGACTTGACACAAATGTTGTCACAAGCATCGCTGCTATAACCACTATTATCACTATAGCAACCACCTTCTGATTTCTTTTTTTATTAAAATCGTACATACTATTCACCTCTGTTCAAAAATGAGTTATACTATTTTCATATATGAGAAAAGATTTTCCAACATATGATTCCAATTTGTCTAATTTTGTTCATTTTATTTATTGCAGTGATTACTTTTGCCATAAAGAGGGCTGATTCTGCCCAGGCAAAGGTCACCGAGGAGTTCTGGGAAAAGGAGCGTAAGGCCAACTCACCCCTCCGCGGAGATACCACTGACCTGTGTTATATTACCATACCGGAAAAGTTTTTTCCATTAAATAATGATAAAATAAATGATTTAAGGGATAAAACTCTTGTCAATCTCACCTGAATGACAAACACTGATTTAAAGCTTAAATATGGCATTCTCAATTTTAAAAAACTGTCTGAATATGATGATAATTTCACGAAATTTGTTTCAATGCTTGAGAGCTTACAGGCTGATGCCACCTCGGCCGGTAATTACTCACACCTATTAATGTACTTACTGCGATATTCATCGTACAGCCTTGAGGCCTGACTTCTGGTCAGGTTGTCCCACGATATGACATCTGCTATCCCATACTCAGTCATCAGCTCCTTTAGCTGTCTGACCTGATGGGCCGTAGCGGGTGTCTGTTTTTTTGCTTTGTATACAAGTGGCTTTGACTCCACCGGCTCACCCTTTTCATCCATCAGTGCAAGCAGCTTTTCAAATATCTGCTTTGTCTCTATCGCATCATCGAGCGCCCTGTGCGCATTTTCCCTGTTTACACCAAAATACTCGCACAAAGCCTCCAGCTTCTTCGACTGCTCAGCAGGCAGACATTTTCTGGCTATTTTCAGCGTATCATATGCATTCAGCGAGAGGGTTCGCTTGTGATTTACCGCCCACTGCTTTAAAAAGCTGTAATCAAAGGTCACATTCTGCCCGAGTATGATATCATCTCCGATAAAATCAAGCAGGTTATCCACGGCCGCGTCCATATCTGCCGCGTTTTCCACATCACTGTCGGTAATTCCCGTTAATTCCTGCACACGCTGTGGAATATGCTGCTTTGGATTTACCAGTGTGGATATCGTATCCACTATCTCGCCGCCCCTCACACGTGCTGCACCTATCTCTATTATCTTGTCATTTTTAGCTGAAAGACCTGTCATTTCCAAGTCAATCACCGTGTAATTTTTTATATTGTCTATGTTGCTCATTTTTTTAGTCCGTAAACCTTTCCGGCTTTTAACACTATAGTCATTTCACGTTACTGCTCTTTTATATACTCCGCTATAGCCATATCGCTTTACTGCTATTTTATATACTGCGCTATAGCCATATCGCTTTACTGTTATTCTACATACTCCACCAGCGCCTGGTGGTCAAGCGGGTCTCTCATGTCGTAGTGGAAAAGCGCCCACACCGGCTCCTTATGATACTTTGGCAGTTCATCCAGCTTGCGCATGTGCTTGTAATGAAAAATATAGTGGAACGGCTCCACATGCGACAGCTTTCCATTCTTACAGTATGCATGTGTCATGTGCTTGAAGCTTCCTATATCTGTGGCCCACCTCGGGCGGCTCTTGCAGTTCTCACGATAGTACAAATCAAAGATGAGTGACTCCTGAATCATGCTGTAAATCTGCGCATTTTCGTCAAAATCAGTATTATCTCTATCTCCGTGATTTTCGAATAATCCCACAGAAGTCATAGCATCGCTGTCACAGCCATGCAGGTATAAAGCCAGAAACTCAAGCAGTATCTCACACCTTCTGATGCGCGAATGGCTCATTCCAAAATAGCCGTTTGCCTCATAAAAATCTCCAAGCTCCTGAAAAAACTCAAACGCACTGTCAAAGATACACTCCATGAGCTTCATCGTAATCTCAAACTGTCCGCTGTTGTAATACACCTCAAGCATATCCTCGACGCGCTTAATCTTTATCACATCATCAAACGAAAGCCATTTTGTGGACATTACCTCATACGGCGGCTTGTCATGGTACACAATACCATATTCCGCGGCATGCTCAAACATGTACGAACCCTTGAGTACCTTTAAGAACCCAAGCTGCAGCTGGTTTGGCTTAAGCTCATAAATCTCATCAAATGAACGCCCAAAGCTGTCATAGTCCTCGTATGGCAGCCCTGCAATCAGGTCCAGATGCTCATGGATATTGTTGCCGCTTTGAATGAGCTTCACAACCTCCTTAAGCCTCTCAAGCTTCATAGTCCTGTGAATCTCCTTAATCGTGACCTCATTGGTGGACTGCACACCGATTTCAAGCTGTATCAGCCCCGGCCTCATATCAGAAATTAGCTCAAGCTCCTCCTGATTCAGCAGATCCGCCGATATCTCAAAGTGAAAGTTTGTCACACCATTGTCATTTGCCTTTATAAAGCGCCACAGCTCCATGGCATGAGCATGATTGCAGTTGAAGGTTCTGTCCACAAACTTAATCTGTGGCACCTTCTGGTCTATAAAAAACTTAAGCTCCCTTTTGACAATCCGAGTATCCCTGAAACGCAGTGTCTTATCCACCGATGACAGACAGTAGCTGCACGAAAACGGGCATCCCCTGCTGCTCTCGTAGTAGATGATGCGGTTTGAAAAATCATCAAGCGTATCATAGCAGAATGGAATTTCACTCATGTTTTTGATTGGGCGGGGACTTGTGAATACTATTTCACCGGCTTTATTGCCTCCTATGTTGTTCTCACTTGTACTATTACCTGTGCTGTTTTTTCTGAAAGCAATGCCTGCAATATCAATCAGCTTTCTTTTATGCGCATAGTAACCGCACAGCTCTCTAAAGGTATCCTCTCCCTCGCCTATCATCACACCGTCTATGTATGGATTTTCCCGCAGAAATGCCTCCACCTCGTAAGACACCTCAGGGCCTCCAACCCATATCGGCACTGACGGACAAAGCTTTTTATACTCGCGTGCAATATCAGTCACATAATCAATATTCCATATATAGCACGAAAAACAAAGTACGTCGGGCTTTCTCTTATAAAGCTCCTCAAGAATGTAATCCTTCTGATTGTTTATCGTGTATTCCGCAAGCTCCACAGCATCCCTGTACTCCCCTGCACAGGCGCGCAGTGAATAAACTGCGAGGTTTGAATGTATGTATTTTGCATTTATTGCTGTCAGTAAAATATTCATGGTTTCTCCTTAAAAAATGACCCTTGAATGTAGACTTTATGCCACATTCAAAGGTCTGCTTCGTATTATTGCAGCATCGACATATTAACAAGCCTGTCGTACACGCCGCTTGCAAACAGCAACATCATGCCAATCGTGCAGATGACCGACAGTACAAAGCCTATTATCGATGTAATCATACCCGCAGTTGCTATTGCATTGTTATACTGCTTTGCCCTTTTTGACATTTTGGAAGCAAGCATGCCGACAATTCCAAGTCCCATCAGATATCCAAAAAACGAGAAAATAATACTGCAGATACCAAGCACCAGTGAAACAACTGCAAGCTTAGCGCCCTCCCTCTCGTCATCTATGATAGTCTCATTATTGTAAAGCATCTCAAGACGGATACGCCTTGATTTACGCAGCATAACAAGCATAGGAATACCGAGCACGATAAACGCGACACAGTTCATTGCCGAAAACTCATTAATCCTGTCGGCCACTCCGCCTCCCTCAAATATTCCCGATGATAAAAGTCCTCCCATATCTACAACAGTATGGAAAATGGCAAGCATCCAGAAATTGCGTGTAGAAGCGTATATCATGCAAAACAGCACACCCATGAGACCTGCTGAAATAACCTGTATCAGACAACTGCTGAACTTAACCCCTGCGCCCATATTGGAAAAATGCATCAATCCAAACAGTCCGCCTCCCAAAACTACGGCTCCTGTGATTCCACCTTTCGTTTTTGGAAAAGCTCTCAGCAGCAGATTAAACACCAGGCCTCTGAACACCAGCTCCTCAACGAGTCCTACAAGGCAGACCGCGATAAAGAAAAAGAGTATGTTGTAAAATGCCTTCACATCACCATGCTCGCTCAAAAAGCACATATAAATACCTGAAACAACAGCATACAGACAATAAACTATGAAAAAACCTCCTGTGTATAAGCTTCTGGTCCATCCTGCTGCATTTTCCTTAAAGATATCCCACAGCCCAAATAAATATGTGATGCCAAGAAAAATAACTAAAACAACTGTCTCCACAATAGCCTGCAGCAGATAGTCATCCGCCTTTTCCATGCCCGGAATCAGTCCCAGAACTTTTCCGCTCCACTGCAAGAGTGCAATGAAAATAAAAACTGCAAGAATGGCAAATATTATATTTGCCGGTGCCGAAAGATTTCTCAATTTCTGTTTCATAACTTTAAATCTCCTCATTTGCGTGTTATTAAGTATGAAAATATTCTATAGCATTTACTTTGACATTGCAAGCGAAGTATTTCATACTGCAATGGGCAGCAAAAAAGCCCTGTCATTACGAACAGAGCCCTATGCATTATTTTGCACTTACAAGCCTTACTATCACATCAATTCCAGCCGCCCAAAAGAGTATCGCCCCCACGATATATACCTTTGTCTTCTGCTCAAAACCGAAGTGATATCCTGTGTAAATGCCTGCCACTATACAGATAACAGTGAGCAGCGCCACCATTATCATAATGGTGAAAAGTCCTGTACCGAGGAAGCCGAATGCTATTCCTGCAAGAACCGTATAAAATGCGGTGATTCCTGCTATCCTTAGCACTCTTTTCATGTCAAGCTGTGCCTGACAATGCTCCTCAATCCTTTCGTTTCTTATAGCCTTTCCTATAAGCCTGATCCCCAGTCCTATCAGTATTCCGATAGAAATTATCTCTCCTAAAAGTGCTTCATCCTTCACCGAGTATTTACCATTAAGGAAGCTTGACAGGAAATACCCGATGTACATTGCTAACAACTGGCAAACTGCAACTATGAAGCAAATGGCTGTAAGCTGTTTCTTATTTACTTTCTGGATCAGGGATCCCTGACATTCCATCGCAACGAAAATCTCAAGCGAACTTCCCGCCACGATTAACAGATATTCTATCCAGCCCATTTTTGCCTCCCCCTAATGTACAAACATCCTTTAATTAATTATTTGTCGCTATCTGCCTTAGCATCTATTGAAGCTAATTTATATATGAACTTAACGCTGCCCGTCTGTCCATCAGCGATTGCTGAGTATGTCTGATATTCCTCACCTGCGTCAATTACTGCCTGAAGCTTGTCGGTGAATGGCTTTAAGTCACCGTTGTATGCGTCAAGAATCTTGTTGATTCCTTCCTCATTGAACTGTACCATACCGTCTGCAAGTGTGTGTGCACCCTCTGAAAGTGTCTTAGAGCCTGTTGTGAGCTGGTCAACACCTGAAACTATCTGATTTGTTCCATCTGCAAGCTGTGAGGCTCCGCTGTTGAGCTGTGCGTTATTTGCTACAAGTGTGTTTGAGCCGTCTACAAGCTGCTTGATACCACTTGTGAGAGTTGGTACTGAGTTCATGAGTGACTGTGTTCCGGCTGAAAGCTGGCTTGCTCCGGCATTGAGTGCTGTTGCTCCGGCATTTAATGTATCGTTGTTTGCAACTAATGTATTTGAGCCATCCACAAGCTGCTTGATTCCACTTGTAAGCGCCGGTACTGAGTTCATAAGTGATTGTGTTCCGGCTGAAAGCTGGCTTGCTCCGGCATTGAGTGCTGTTGCTCCGACATTAAGTGTATCATTGTTTTTAACTAACTCGTTTGAACCATTTACAAGGCTGGTGATTCCTTTTGTCAGCTCTGGTAATTTATCTGCAAGACTTTGTGTGCCTGTCTGAAGCTCTGTAGCTCCTGTTGCAAGCTGTGTAGTTCCTTTTGCTAAATCAGAAGCTCCGCTTGACAACTCAGATGCTCCATCTGACAACTGTCCTAAACCAGCATCTAATGATGACGCACCATCTGATACCTTTGCTGAGCCATCCTTTAAAGCTTGCACTGTGGAAGCACTGTCTGTTATACTTTGGTTCACGGCAGAATATACTGATACAGCACCTTTTCCCTGAGACAGACCAACAAGTATCTGATTATAAGTTGCAGATGGATTCTGATTCTGCATATTAGTCAAAGCATCTATTATATCTCTTGCATTGTTTACTGCTGCATCCGCTGCTGCTGATACATTGTCTGCTGTAATCTTATCTGTATTAATATATCCAAGAGTTTTAAATAATGTTCCGACATTTAATTCATTCAGTGGTTCCAGAGATTTATTTATATTGGTTTTGATTGTTTCAGGCATATCTGATAAAGATTGTGTCAACTGACCAACTCCTTCATCAACCTGCTTTGCTCCTGCTGCAAGAGAATCAGCTCCTGTTTTTGCCGTATCAATACTTGTCTTTAGCTGTGCTGCACCTGCAGATACTCCTGCTGCGCCCTTGTTTGCAGCATTAATACCATCCGAAAGCGTTTTTGCCCCATCATTAAGGCTGGTCACACCTGTTGCAAGACTTCCTGTGTTGTCATTAAGCTGGTTCAAGCCTGTATTTAACTGACTTGCTCCATCCGTATATGATTTCAAGCCATCCTTAAGTGTTGCACTTCCACTTGCCAGTTGTCCTGCTCCGCTATTAAGCTTATCTGCTCCATCAACTAATGCACCTGTACTGTTTCCAAGTGTATTCAGTCCACCATTGAGTATGCTGGCTCCATCTGTATACGCCTTAAGTCCATCCTTAAGTGTTGCACTTCCACTTGCAAGCTGACCTGCTCCACTATTAAGCTTATCTGCTCCTGACACAAGGGCTCCTGTACTGTTTCCAAGTGTATTCAATCCACCACTTAATGTACTTACACCATCAGTATATGTCTTAAGTCCACTCTGCAGTGTGCCAACTCCTGATGCGAATGTGCCGAGCTTGCTCTGCAATGTTGAAAGTCCGTCAGAAAGTGTGTCAGTACCCTCTGCCAGTGTCTTTGAACCATCCTGAAGCTGTGTTGAGGCATCCTTTAAGTCATTTATCATGTCATCGAGGTCTGATGTGTCAATTCCGTCTGTGCTTACATAATCAGATGCGTTTACCACGAAGGTCATGGCTGCAGGCATTGAGAAATTCTCCACATCTGCTGTCATTTCCATGTATTCAGGGATATTTACATCGCCATCAAGATCTCCGTCCTTGATTCCGAGGCTGTCCTTTAAGCCCGGAAGAGCATAGCCGAGCACTACGCTTGATGAGTTGCTTACCTCAGCCTTGCCGTTTGTCACTTCGATATTCTCGAAGCCATCACCGAGTACAAGTCCTGTTATTGCTGCAAATGGTACGGAAACTGTCTGCTTCTCGCCATTTACTGTCTCTGTATATGATGTGGTATTTGTGTAGTCAAAACGGATTTTGACCTTTCCTGATTTTCCCGCAAGGTCCTCAGGTGAGATTTCTTTTCCATCGAGGTAATATGTAACCTTCTGTGTTACAGGCGGTTCCTCTGTTGCTGTGCCCTGATAGTAAATGTCCTTGCCACCGGCCTGCCAGGTGAGCTTGTCACCGCTTTGTGTGAATTTTTCCTTGCCCTTTACGTTCTCGATATCTGAAAGGTTTGAAGCATCATCCAAGGTATCCTTTTTATCTTTATTTTTAAGGTGATCTACTACGATTGTTTTGTTTACGTTGCCGTTTGCATCTGAGATGAGGTATACGCTCTCGTCCTTGTCTGCATCATTATCCTTTAATGATACGCTGTCCATGAGCTTATCTGCTATGTCATCAGCATCCTTGCTGCTTCCTGTTGTGCTGTCTGCCTCGGCTGTGACTGCAGTGCTGTTCTTCTCTGCAAAAACCGCTGTTGCTCCGATTCCTGTACCTACAAGTGCTATTGTGAGGACTCCGGCTACAACACGGACAATATATTTACTTTTTAACTTTTCTTTCAATTCTGGTAATTTCATGTCTTATTCCTCCTGATTTTGTTTTTGAGGTCATATTTTTATGTTATGAGGGTCAAAAAGTATTTTATCCCTCATTTATGATTAATCAGATTACTAAGCTGTCAGGTTCTTGTTTTTAAAGCCTGCGCTTGTGGCACATATTACTTTGTCAAAAATCATAAACATTGACGGAAGTATAAATACTACTACAAACATACTGATAATTGCGCCTCGTGCAAGCAGTATACAGATAGAACTGATCATATCAATGTTTGAATAAAGTCCTACACCAAAGGTTGCGGCGAAGAAACAGAGTGCACTGACGATAACTGAGTTTGTCGAATCTGCAAGTGCCTTTGTGATTGCCGGCTTTTTGTCCATTCCAGTGTATCTGTTCTTTCTGTACTTTGTGGTCATAAGTATCGCATAGTCAACCGTTGCACCAAGCTGTATGGTTCCGATTACGATGCTCGCGATAAACGGAAGCTTCGTTCCTGTAAATCCCGGAATTCCCATGTTTACAAAGATTGCAAACTCGATGACCGCTACAAGTATGATTGGAAGCGATACCGATTTGAATACTACGAGGATGATAAGGAATATCAATACGATTGATACTTCACTTACACGCTTGAAGTCTGTATCTGTGATAGTGATAAGATCCTTTGTACAAGGTGCCTCACCGATAAGCATTGCGTCCTCGCTGTAATTCTTTACTATCTTTTTAATCTCTGTAATCTGGTTGTTTACCTCATCAGATGCTGTCGCATATTTTGATGAAACAAGCATCATCTGGTAATCACCGTTTTTGAATATCTCCTTTGCCTCATCCGGCACCATATCATCCGGTATGGTAGGTCCGAGTATTGAGTCAAGCGATACCGCAAGCTTTACTCCATCGACCTTCTTTATATCATCTATCATGCTTATGCTGTCTGCCTTTGACATACCGCTCGGCGCGATGATGATATGTGTGGCACCCATAGCATACTCCTTGTCGAGTCTTTCATTGGCCTGCTTACTGTATGCACTGTCAGGCATGGTTCCTGCAAGGTCATAGTAGACCTGATCATGAGTGTATCCGTATATTGCCGGGATGAGCACTACGATAAAAATCACTGCAAGTATCTTATAATGATTTGTTACCCAGCTTGCAATCCTGGAAACATCCGGCATAAGAATCTTGTGCTTTGTCTTCTCGATTGCCTTATCACATGCAAGAATCAGTGCAGGGAGAATTGTTACACATCCGATAACTCCGAATACAACGCCCTTTGCCATTACGATTCCCAGGTCAAGTCCAAGTGTAAAGCTCATGAAGCAGAGGGCTACGAAGCCTGCGATTGTTGTGATTGAGCTTCCTGTTACTGAGACAATTGTGTGGGAAATGGCATGTGCCATGGCTCGCTTCTTGTCTCCGTCATATCTGTCTATCTGCTCCTGATAGCTGTGCCACAGGAAAATCGAATAATCCATTGTTACGGCGAGCTGCAATACTGCTGTCAGTGCCAGTGTCAGGTATGAAATCTGTCCCTGTATAAAGTTTGTTCCCAGGTTATAGATAATAGCCATTCCTATGCTTAGGAGGAATAACATCGGAACAATTATTGAATCCATTGTAATTCCCATGACAAGCATTGAAAGCAATGCTGCTATGATGACATATATAGGAGCCTGCTGCATAACAAGTGTCTTTGTATCTGCGTTGACCGCTGCCATTCCTGCTACGAAGCAGTGGTTTTTCACCATCTTATCCATCTTGTTGACGGCTTCCATTGTCTCATCCGAACCCATTGTGTCACTGTAGGTGACGAGCATGAGCTGGCTGTTTGCATCCTTGTTGTTGAATGCGTCGTACACCTCATCCGGAATTGCCTCTCTTGGCAATGTGGAATCAGCGATTGTTCCGTACCAGATGACATCATTTACACCCTTAAGGTCCTCTATGTCATCCGCCAGAGTCTCTATGTCCTGATCCTTCATATCCTCTAAGATCACAAATGACAACGCTCCGGTTCCAAACTCATCTACCATGATATCCTGACCCTTCATAGTCTCTATCTGGCTTGGCAGATAAGAAAGGATATCAAAGTTGATTCTCGTGTTGATAAAGCTGATGCCCGACGGTATAAGCAGTGCAAATGCAACTATCAGTATCAGCACACGATGTTTTACGACTCCTTTTCCAAATTTAATCATTAGATTCACCACTCTTTCTTTTATTCGTATTGAAGTATAAAAAAAAAGACCGAATAAATAAATATTCAATCTCTTCGATTTGTCATGTGAGATATACAAATCCATCAATTTGTATATCCGATATGACACATATATGATATTGTATTTGATTTCTGACACCTTTTCACAGCATTTTCATATTTATATGAACACGTGCCTCTTTATGATTCTGCTTTATGAGCTTGCTTAAGCCGTCATTTTCCATGACAATTGTCCTCTACAGCTCACTTAGTATATCATCCATCGAACGCGTAATCAGATACATGTATGCCTCAGCCATCTCCTTCGGCTCAATATCATCCATGCCCTGGGCTATCCAGCCCTCCGTGATAAAGCACAACGACTGCGCATAATATGTAGAAATCACCTCAGGTGTGAGCCAGCGGTATTTGGATTTCTTTCCTGTGCTCTTTTCGCTTATGATATTCATAAACATCTCGCAGACGCACTTCATGGCAATCTGATTGAACGTCACAGCGCCCTCCAGCTTTAGTGCTTTCTTGTAAAAAACACTGTTTGCCGAGATATTATTGAGCATCAGCACAATCGCTTCAAAAATCATTCCGGCATTGAGCAGTGGCTTGATGGGCTCAAGCAGCTCGGTTTTGATAATCCACTCTATCAGCTCGTACTTGTCCTGAAAATGATTGTAAAACGTGGGGCGGATAACTCCGGCCTTGTCCGTTATCTCTTTAATTGTAATCTTATCGATTGGCTTTTTCGCCGAAAGCTCTATAAGGCTCTCAGCGAGCACCAGATCTATTGCATTCTTACCTTGCTGTGTCATTACTCATCAAACTCCATCGTGACAAAGTAGCCCTTCTCAGTCTCCCTTACATCCACGACATCGCCCTCGCGGCTTTTGAGCCTCTCGCTGACCACGTAGTTTCCCGACATGGCAATTGCATGCTCTATCGTATAATAATATGAAGTTGGAAGCTTGCTCTCTGTTACCTTCAGATGGTCACCGACCTTGGTAAGTCCGGGTCTCTCCATCTTAAACTCCATCCGACGCATTCTGTCGCCTTTCTGTTACTGCTTAATTGTCCTCTTTTCTATCCTCAACAAACGTTGCCTCAAACTCCTTTTGCTTGTTGTAGGCGCTCTCAGCCTTTGTGGCACGGCTTGTAATCCAGATATTTGATACTCCGTTGAAAATCAGTATGATACCGACAACAACAGTGGCTGTCTTCATTACATCAAATGCATTTGTCACGCAGATTATTCCAAAAATCAGACTGATTATTGAAAAAATCAGGCCGACACTCCAGCCTCCGTAACCGTATTTTCTGGCATCCACTGCCTCAATAATGCTCCTGATGCTGTGAAAAATGAGCACCAGACCGATGACTATAGGTATCAGGCTCACCACAACCTTTGGCTGTACCAGAAACCATATACCTACTGCCAAAACCACAAGCCCCAGCATCGCTGAAAAACCATTCGTGACTATATTCAAAAAATAGCTGCACATATAGACCACTCCGATGATGATAAGCACTACCGCAAGCACATTGGCCACAATCGTGAGCACCGAAGCTCTCCATATGATAAACACCAGTCCCAGTGCTATGCAAAGCACTGATGACAGCAGAAAATCAGCCTTTATTCTGCCTAAAAACTCCTTCATACACGACCTCCTTTATATATCCTGCCCTACATTACTTTTCTAATTCTGTTCCTCTGCACTGTTCTTAACCAGGTCAAGAACAGTCTGAAGCTCAGCACCCTCAACCGGTGCAGCTCCATATCCAAGACGCTTGTAATCCTCTGTAATCTCAGCCAGCTCAGTAGTTTTATCGCCCTTCGCATCAATTACAAAATATCTGCCCTGTGACGCAGCATCATCCCACACGAGATAAGCACGGATTGCGCAGTTTGGAGCCATATCTCTTGTCGGGAAATCAACTCTGGTGACATTAAGCGTATCAGAAATCTGCATAGACATAACAGAGAAATCCTCCTCCATATACGGATACATACGCTTCTGCTGATATGCCTCCTCGTACAGCTCATCTATTAGCTTTTCCTTCTCATCGGCGAGTCTGTCCATGAACTCTTTTCCGCCCTCAAACATCTTTGTCGGCAGGAAAATATGCTCATACTGCATACGCTCAAAGATGACATACTGCTCTGCTGTCATCTGTACAGTCTTGCCCTTTGTCGGTGATGTAGGATGTCCCTCTCTTCTGGCCTTTTCCACTGCCTCAATCTTTTCTACAAGAGGCTTTTTGAAAATCAGATTGTGAGTGAACGGGTTGAATGCGATACCATTAATCTTTGACTCTTTATTTGCAACCATATTGTTGACTGCAAGAAACGGCATATTTACAATGCATGGTGACGGATGATCCTTAGAAAGCTGTGCCTTTGAGGTATAAATCGGCATGAAAGCCTCTCCCTCACCGTTTTTAATAAATAGCGGAATCGGCTTGTTGTTCTCTCCGACATTTGCAGGTACCAGGAATCGGCTCTTAGTGCATTTTTCAATGAGCTTATTGAGCGTCTCCGCCTTTTTGTCGCTTGAATACTGTGTCATCAGCGCCTCAACCTCCGGGTTTTGCACCTCAAGAGTGAAGGCCGGATCGTCCTTTAATTTATTTTTGATTTTATTTTTATCCATTTATACTGCTTCTCCTTATATTAAATGCCCGGATTTACATCCAGGCATTATTTTAACACATTTCTTTTATCAACTCAACAATCTTAGTGTCTCTTGCTATCCATTCTTTATCAAGAAAAGTGCTGTTGGCCTTTATTATCTCATCCGGCGTAGCCCATGACAGATGATACTCAAGCCTTATCTCGCTGTCTGTCATCTGTGCTGCCACATGCTCGTCCTTCACATCACAGAAATACACGTAGGTGTGACAGTAATATATCTTGTCAGCCTCAAATATATCGCGCCTCTTTTCTATGACCTTTCCGCACTCCCTGATGCTTTCCGGCACGACAAGAAGCCCTGCCTCCTCGCGCACCTCCCGTGCCAACGCAACCTCGTTGGTCTCGCCTGCATCGATGCCGCCGCCCAGTATCTTGTAGTAGCCCTCACCGGCCTGCTGCATGGCAAGCTTGCCGTCTCTGATAATAACCGCGCGCACCGCGAAGCGCTCAAATACCTCCATATCATCGGAATAATTGTGTTTATCAAATGTATATAGCGTCCTCATATTTATCCTCCGTATATGGGCTGTAATCATTCATTAGTATACATGGAAAGCAGTTTTTATTCTACACCATTTGATAGCGAATTGGAATACTATTATTGACCTTTTACCTGCAAAGTAAAACCACGCTCTCAAGTGTTGATAACTTTTCCAAGGAAACCATATGCTCATCCGATTTCTCTTTGTCCAAAGAAATTCCCTTGATTTGTGCTACTTCCTTGCCTTCTTTAATGATCGGTACTGGAAACTGAAACTTAATATTCTGAATCCAATTTCCATCTTCCCGTCTTTCCGGGAATATATCAATGCGTTCAATAAATGCCTGCATGAACTGTTTCTTTTCTGCATCCGTACATTCTGAATACCCTTCATTAAAAGCACCTAAAAATCCGTATATGCTATCTGCATCAATACGATCTTTCTTAAGCTCATAAGTTATCTATTTCTCCTATTCGTTAAGACCTAGTTCATTACATATTACTTGCTATCCCTGATACCTTATTCTT
>OLGD01003676.1_pt1 | contig 13971 bp, 9 predicted proteins | sample 1605311 | NCBI WGS metagenome assembly OLGD01 (sample SAMEA3888917, study PRJEB22519) | human gut metagenome | biome: human gut; feature: human-associated habitat; material: faeces | place: Denmark | collected 2010 | reverse complement strand
TTTACGGTGAAACAGGCTTTGACCTCGGAGAAAAGTTCAGAACTCACGCCAAAAAACTCGGTGCTGAATTTGTTGAGGGAGAGGTTACCGAGGTTGAAAGAGTTAACGGTAACCTCTCCGTAAATATTGACGGCGGTGAAAGTCTTGAAACAAAAACCGTAATCTATGCGGCAGGAACACAGCGCAGAAAGCTTGGTGTAAAAGGCGAAAAGGAATTTTCGGGTAACGGAGTTTCTTATTGTGCGGTGTGTGATGCGGCTTTCTATAAGGATAAAATTACCGTGGTAACAGGCGGCGGTGACACTGCTTTGGGTGACGCACTTCTGCTTTCAAGATTCTGCAAAAAGGTTTATCTCGTTCACAGAAGGGATTTTTTCAGAGCAGGCAGAGCCTTGCAGAACAGGGTGTTTGCCACGGAAAATATTGAAGCTCTTACAAATGCAACGGTATCTGAAATTAACGGAGATACAAAGGTGACTTCGGTCACACTTTTACAAAACGGAGAAGAAAAACAGCTTGATTGCAACGGTGTTTTCGTTGCAGTCGGAAGTGTTCCCGATACAAAACCTCTTGCAAATCTTGTCAAAACCGACAAGGACGGTTACATTATTGCCGATGAAAGCGGAAAAACCTCTGCAGACGGTATTTTTGCAGGCGGTGACATCAGAACAAAAGCACTTCGTCAGGTTGTTACAGCCGTGTCGGATGGCGCAAACTGTGTGATTTCGGCAGAAAAATATCTTGACGAAAAACAATAACGGCAAGGGAGTGAAATCCTATGAAAACAGAAAAAATAAGCACCGATGTCCTCATTATAGGCGGCGGAACGGCAGGCTGTTATGCGGCTCTGACCATTTCCGAAAATTCGGACAAAAAGGTTCTTATCTGTGAAAAAGCACACATCAAAAGAAGCGGTTGTCTTGCCGCAGGTGTAAACGCTCTTAACGCATACATTGTTGAGGGCAGAAAACCGCAGGACTATGTTGACTACGCTAAAAAGGACGCCGACGGGATTGTCAGAGAGGATTTGCTCCTTACCATGTCCGAAAAGCTCAACAAAGTAACCGACAGACTTGAAAAACTCGGTCTTGTAATTTTAAAGGACGAGAACGGAAAGTATGTTACACGAGGCAACCGAAACCTTAAAATCAACGGTGAAAACATAAAGCCGATTCTTGCGGACGCAGTCGAAAAGGCAAAGAATGTAACGGTTCTCAACCGTGTTAATATTTTTGATTACTCGGTAAAGGACAACAAAATCAACGGTGCATTCGGATTCGGCATTGAAAGCGGAATTTTCTACACAATCGAAGCAAAGGCTGTCATAATTGCCACAGGCGGTGCGGCAGGACTTTACAAGCCGAACAACCCCGGATTTTCCCGTCACAAGATGTGGTATCCGCCCTTTAATACAGGTGCAGGCTACGCAATGGGAATCAGAGCCGGTGCAGAGATGACAACCTTTGAAATGCGTTTTATCGCACTCAGATGCAAGGACACAATTGCTCCCACGGGAACACTTGCACAGGGTGTAGGTGCAAAGCAGATTAATTCACTCGGCGAGGTTTATGAAACAAAGTACGGACTTACAACTTCCGAAAGAGTTTACGGTACGGTAAATGAAAATCAGGAGGGCAGAGGTCCCTGCTACCTCAGAACAGAGGAAATCACAGCCGAGCAGGACGAATCACTTTTAAAAGCCTATCTCAATATGGCACCTTCGCAGACAATCAAGTGGATTGAAAGCGGAAGAAATCCTTCACGGCAGAATGTTGAAATTGAGGGAACAGAGCCGTATATCGTAGGCGGTCACACGGCAAGCGGTTACTGGGTTGACACAGACCGTGCAACCACAATTGAAGGACTTTTTGCAGGCGGTGATGTTGCAGGCGGTTGTCCGCAGAAGTATGTTACGGGCGCTCTTGCAGAGGGCGAAATTGCAGGACTTTCGGCAGTTAAGTATATTGACAGCAAAGAAAGCTTTGAGAAAATCAGCGATGAAGATACAAATTATCACCTCAGGGAAACCGAGAAATATCTCACAGACCACAATTCACTCTACACCACGGAACAGCTTGAAGAGGCAATGCAGACGGTTATGGACAGCTACGCAGGCGGTATAAAAACAAACTACCGTTTCAACGAAAAACAGCTTGATATTGCCGACTGCAAAATCAGACAGCTTGAAACGCTCACAGATGACCTCTATGCAGAAGATTTTCAGGAGCTTATGTATATCTGCGAGCTTAAAGAAAGGCTTACGGTCTGCAAAAGCGTAATTGCTCACCTCAGAGCGAGAAAGGAAACACGCTGGCACAGCTTTGCCGAAAACCTTGACTATCCCGAAAAGGACGACAGGAACTTTAACAAGTATGTTAATTCCCGTCTTGAAAACGGCGAGATAAAAATTATTATTCGTGACCTTGTAACGGGAGGTGAAAAGTATGAGCATAGTAATTGACAAGTCCAAGTGCATAGGCTGCAAAAGGTGTCGCAATGTCTGCCCCGGAAGTCTTATCAAGACCGACGAAAACGGCAAAGCGTACATCAAATATCCCAAGGATTGCTGGGGCTGCACCTCCTGCATAAAAGAATGTCCCGCATATGCAATCAGCTTTTTCCTCGGTTCAGATATTGGCGGTATGGGCAGTAAGGTTCACACCGAAAAGAACGGAGATATCCTCTCGTGGTTAATTGAAAAACCGCATGGCGAGGTCATTAAGATTGATATAAATCAAAAAGAATCAAACAAATACTAAGGAAACACTTTGTAAGTATTTCCGTGAAAAGGAGATAAGGTATGAGTCAGCTTTCACATTTAGATGAGCTTGAAGCAGAAGCTATATACATAATCAGAGAAGTTGCGGCAGAGTGCGAAAAGCCTGTTATGCTCTACTCAATAGGCAAGGACAGCTCGGTTATGCTCCACCTTGCAATGAAGGCGTTTTATCCCGAAAAACCGCCGTTCCCGTTCCTCCACATTGACACAACATGGAAGTTCAAGGATATGATAAAATTCCGTGATGACACAGCAAAAAAGCTCGGAATTGAAATGCTCGTTTACACCAATGAAGAAGGTGTTAAAAAAGGCATTAACCCGTTTGATCACGGTGCGGCTTACACAGATATTATGAAAACACAGGCTCTCAAACAGGCACTCAACAAATACGGCTTTACTGCGGCATTTGGCGGTGGCAGACGAGATGAGGAGAAGTCAAGAGCCAAGGAAAGAATTTTCTCTTTCAGAAATAAAGCACAGGCATGGGATCCTAAGAACCAGCGCCCCGAGATGTGGAAGCTTTACAACACAAAAATCAATAAGGGCGAAAGCATTCGTGTGTTCCCAATTTCCAACTGGACAGAAAAGGACATATGGCAGTACATTCAAAGGGAAAAAATTGACATCGTTCCGCTTTACTTTGCGGCAAAAAGACCTGTTGTTTACCGTGACGGCAACATTATTATGGTTGATGACGATCGTTTTCCGCTCAAAGAGGGCGAAGTACCCGAATTGAAATCGGTTCGTTTCAGAACACTCGGCTGTTATCCCCTTACAGGCGGCATAGAGTCAACTGCAACAACTCTTGATGAAATTATTGACGAAACCCTCAGCTCCGTTTCTTCGGAGCGTACCTCCAGAGTAATTGACAACGAGGCACAGGGCAGTATGGAACGCAGAAAAAGGGAGGGTTACTTCTGATGAAAGGTTTACTCAAATTTATTACCTGCGGCAGTGTTGATGACGGTAAATCAACACTCATAGGTCACATACTTTATGACGCAAAGCTTATTTATGCCGATCAGGAAAAGGCTCTTGAGCTTGACAGTAAGGTCGGCAGTCGCAACGGTGACATTGACTATTCGCTTTTGCTTGACGGTCTTATGGCTGAGCGTGAGCAGGGCATCACAATTGATGTTGCTTATCGCTACTTCACAACCGACAACCGCAGTTTTATCGTTGCCGACACACCCGGTCACGAGGAATATACAAGAAACATGGCTGTAGGTGCATCTTTTGCAGACCTCGCAGTTATCCTCATTGACGCATCACAGGGTGTTCTTGTTCAGACAAGACGGCACGCAAGAATCTGTAAGCTTATGGGTATAAGACATTTTGTCTTTGCCGTTAATAAGATGGATTTGGTAAAGTACAGCAAGTCACGCTTTGACGAAATCGTAAAGCAGATTGAAGAACTAAAAAACGAGCTTTTACTTGACGATATCTACATCATTCCGCTTTCCGCAACAGAGGGCGACAATGTTACCGTAAAGTCCGAAAACATTCCGTGGTACAACGGTGTTCCTCTGCTTCAGTATCTCGAAACTGTTGATGTTGATTCCTCGGAGGAGGAAGAAGGATTCTATCTTCCTGTTCAGCGAGTTTGCCGTCCCGACCACACATTCAGAGGCTTTCAGGGACAGATTGAGTCGGGCAGTATCAGCGTAGGCGATGAAATCGTAACACTCCCGAGCAATGAAAAGGCTCATGTAAAGCAGATTCTTATGACAGATAAGGATGTTAAAACTGCTTTCAAGGGACAACCCGTTACAATTACACTTGACAAGGAAGTTGATGTATCCCGTGGCTGTGTAATAACAAAGGACACAAATCTTGCGTCCTATCAGGAGCTTACAGCGTCAATTCTCTGGATGGATGACGAACAGCTTACAGCCGGCAAGGATTACCTTGTAAAGCTCGGCACAAAGACTATTTCGGGTATCGTTTCCGAAATCAAGTACGCTGTTGATGTGAACACAGGCGAGCATATTCCTGCCGATTCACTCACAAAGAACGGAATCGCAGTCTGCACAATTCTGCTTGCAGAGCCGATTGCGGTTGACCTTTTCTCAAAGCATAAAACACTCGGCGAGCTTATTTTGATTGACCGTGTGTCAAATATGACATCAGCCTGCGGTGTTGTTGATTCGGTTGAAGAAAAAGCCGATGATGCAAAAAAGGCGTCATTCGTACTCGGCTCACTTGAGGCAAGAGGTGACATCTTTGAAGAGTTTTTCTACGACACTTCAAGCCTTAATGTTCTCAAATATCAGCCTGTCAAGGAAACCTATACAAAAGGGGACACAATCCCTGTTGAGGGCGAAAGCTATAAGTATCCCGACAGCTTTGATATTATAGTTCTTCGTGACAGCGTTGCTGTAAAGGTTCGTGACCGCAAGATTACCGATATCGTTCCGACATCGGAGTACAGCTACGGTGGTGTTCCCGTTGTAAACGGCAGAGGCTTCGAGGTTTTTGCTGACAGCAACGAAAAAATTCAGCAGTTTCTTTCCGAGTATTCAAATCTTAAAAGCATCAACGATGCGGATTTCTTTGCAAAGTGGGTTAAGTTCGATACCTACAGAAAAATTGCAATTCAAAACAGATAATAGGTTTATTCATTTTAACTCATTCGCAGAGGGCATTGTCATTTGGCAATGTCCTTTGTGATTTTATGACTTTCTTGCCGAAAAACTGACCTTGCTGCCAAATTGTTGCATTTATAATTTTTATTCTGTATAGTGTACTCAACAAATAAATTTTAAGGAGTGCTTACAAATGAGCAAAACAGCGGCGGTACTAATCACATTTTTTCTCGGTGAACTCGGTGTTCACAGATTTATGACAGGCAAAATCGGAACAGGCATCATCTGGCTTTTAACTTGCGGTGTTTTCGGTATCGGTTGGCTTGTTGATTTTATTATGGTTCTTACAGGCAAATTCACGGACAAAAACGGAAATGTCTGGGGTGCTAACTAATCTGAAAGGAAGTTACTATGGCATTCGGAGTTAAAACCAAAAACATTAAGACACAAAATTCTTATACGATTGAGAGCTTTTTTGATGCAATCAAAGACAAAGAGTTTACGGCAGGAACTCCGTCACTTACAAAGCATGGAATGGCTACCGTAATAACATTTCCCGCTCTCGACAGTCAGAATCAGGTGTGGATTATGAAGAGCGGTTTCGGCAAGGAAACGCAGAAATTCTCAATTCAAAAGTCCACTCAGGCGGGTATGGACAATGTAGCCAAAAATGCGGCATTGGATTCAATCACAGGCGGGCTTTTCAGCGTTGGCGGAATGATCAGCGAAAACACAAAAAAGTGTGAAAAACTTGTTGATGCAACCGCAAAAGAACTTTCAGAAATGAATCTGTAACCAAAGTCGGCACGATTTTCGTGCCGATTTTTTTCTTGCCCAAAACTGCTTTTAACGGTACAATTAGGTGGGGTGAGATTATGTTTTTTAACGATTATTACAATTCTCCGATTGGCAATATAACTATGGCATCTGACGGTGAGAGCCTTTGCGGTTTGTGGTTTGATGGACAAAAGTACTTTGCGTCAACCGTAAAAGGTGAAACTGAGGATAAAACCCTGCCTGTTTTTGAACAGACAAAAAAGTGGCTTGACATATATTTTTCGGGCAACAAACCCGATTTTACGCCCAAACTTTCGCTTAACGGCTCAGAATTTCGCAAGGCTGTGTGGGATATTCTCCTGACAATTCCCTACGGCTCAGTTATGACCTACGGCGAAATTGCAAAAATTTTGGCAAAACAGCGTGGCGTTGCCAAGATGTCCGCACAGGCGGTCGGTGGTGCTGTGGGACACAATCCGATTTCGATAATCGTGCCGTGTCACCGTGTTGTCGGGACAAACGGAAACCTTACGGGTTATGCGGGCGGCATAGACAAAAAAATCAGCCTTCTCAAAATTGAAAAGACTGATGTTAAAAAGTTTATTCAAAAATTCCCGAAAAGAATCAACTAAAATTATTAATTACCCAACCCGTGGTTATTGCAAGTCTGTCATCCGACAGGCTTGTTTCAATTTTACCGCCGTTTTTTTCGGCAAGATTTTTCAAAGTTTTATACGCAAAGCTGTGGTACAGAACATTGTTCTGTGCCTTTTTTATTTCATTTTCAATCGGAAAGCTTATGCAGCAAAAGAGAAATCCAGCCCTTGTTTCTGCTTTTAAGGCGATAATTTGTTTTCTGTTTCCGCAAAATTCCTTTATATTTTCAAACGCAATGTCAATCATATTGTTAAACAAAACGCAGATTTCAAGGTTGTCGGCAGGCACATTTGCAAGCGAACCCTCAAATGTGATTTTAATATTTTCATCTGCATTTTTCTGCTTATCGCTTAAAATCGCATCGGTCAGATCATTGCCCGTGTTGTACAAAATCTGAAATGAGCTTATAATCTCGCTGTCATATTTTTGCAGGAGAGGAAGAACCTCATCATATTTCCGACTGTTGATAAGCGATTTTAATCCGATAGAAAGATCGTTATAATCATGCCTGATTTTTCTCAGTTCATATCCCGAAGTCGTAATGCTCTTGTAATAATTAATCTGTGCGTTAAGCTGTCTTTCGTAGATATCGTTTTCATACATATATCGGCTCTTTTTTATCTGATTGTACAAAAGAATCGGTATTGAAAACGAGAATACAATCGACACAATCAAGGTCAGAATTTTGAGCGTAATCGTTCTGTAATCAGATGACGGAATTATGTAGTATGTGCCGAAAGTTGCCATACTTCCGCCGAGATACAGAAAAATCAATATCATAATTATTGTAGGTTTGGTAATTGACTCAACCACAAGCTTTGTTTTGATTTTCAGCGGACTTGACAGGATTATAAACATTCCGAAAACAATCAAATTAGAAATAAGTTCAAAGGCGGCAGAGCTTTGAGAGTTTAACTCTATATGTAAAATTGAACATACTAATTGATTTATGGAATAAATAAAAAATGTCAATCCTGAAAAAAACAAGGAAGAGAATATTAGCATTATCTTTCTGTTATGTCCGAGTGAAAGAGGAAGAAATGTTAATGCAATAAAATGCAAAACCGGCAGAATCACATATTGTTGTTCATCTTTTAAAAAACAAGCAACCGAAGCGGTTAATATTATAAAAATTAAAGACAGGGCAAAATACATTTTATACTTGATAATTGAAAATACTTTTGAAGTAAAGAAAAAAACTGCAATCAGTCCCACTACAAGCTCCGCATAGCTGTAAAATAGCATAAATTATAACCTCACATAATTTTTTTTAAGAAAATTCATATATGATGTCCGAAAGGATTTTTGATAATTTTTACTGAGATAAGCCGATTCGCCGTTACTCAGATACACCGTATCTGATGAGTATGATTTTATATAGTGAAGATTTACCACGAAAGAACGATGAGTTTTTACAAAACAATACTTTGGGAGAAGATTTGTAACTCCCGAAAGAGTTTTTGAACAGTGCATGACCTTGGTGTTTAAATGAATGTTTGAGTACTTTCCGTCTGCCTCAATAAAGCAGATTTCATTTGAGTTAATTTTTTTCAATTCCTTATTTTGAATAAGAGTTATCGGATAATTTGCATCTACAATTTTTACATAGTCGTCAATTGCCTTGAAAAATTTTGATTTGTCAATCGGTTTCAAAAGAAATCTGAATGTGTTTACTTCAAACGCATCAATCATAAAGTGGGGATAAGATGTCAGAAAAATTATGCAGGAAAGCACATTGCGTTTTCTGAGCTCCTTTGCAACAGTCAGTCCGTCTGTACTGCCAAGCTGAAAATCAAGCACGATTATATCGTAATTATTCTCGGATTTTAAAAGCTTTTCACCGCTTTCAAATTCATCAATATCAATAATTATACGATTTTCCTTTGCATATGTCAAAAGCAGCTTTTTTAGCTCTTCAATTATGTATTTATCGTCATCACACAAAGCCGCAAACATATTTTCACCCTCTTGCTCCCAAAACAGAGTATCTTGCTCCAAACTGTATTTATGTTGCCTTTTTTGTTTGCTATTGTAATCCCATACAATAGAATAAAGGGGGAGCAAAAAGTGTTTGGTACAATTTTCAAATGGCTTTTCGGTTGGCTCTGATGCCTGAAAAATAAAAGGCAATCGTTTGATTGCTTTTTATTTGCAAAGTAATTTCACTCCCGAAAACCGCACTTTTGCTCCTATTCATTATAATTCTTTTACACAATAAATTATAATGTTTCTGCACCTTATTGTCAATATATGGCATTGCCGTTGCTGAAATTTATTATATTATTTTCAGGATATTGTATGCAGTATTCCTTTCACTCCCCAAAAACGCTCTTTTACTCCAAGGTATATTTATTTTCGACTTTGAATATTTAAAATGTAGACAGAGATTATTATTGAAATCTTGTTTATTGATTTGACAGTAAGTGCATAATTTGACAAGCATTTAACTTTACCGTCCTTGTTCTGCTTTTGGCAGAGCATGGGCGGTGCTTTTTATGCTTGCCGTTATTATAAAATATAAAAACAGCGGACAATCCATTGATTCGGAATGTCCGCTGTTTTGCCTTTTATTATGACTTGATGTTGTATTATTAATCGAAGAAACCAAGACCTCTTAATGCGTTGATGAATCGTTTCATATAGTCAAGCGAGGTAACGGGCCACACAAATCCCATTCTGTAAAGAACCTGCATTGTGTATGTGTTGCTCTTGCCGACTGTAAATGTCTTTTGACCGTGAGCCATGTTCTGATATGCAATCATACTTGAAAGAATCTTTGCTTTTTCGGGATCCTGCTCGGCTCTGTCAAGTGCAATCATATAATCCTCATACTCTGCACCCTGTGAATGAAGTCCGATTTTGTTCATCTCGGTGTAGAGGTCGCCCATAATGAGAGTATGGTTGTTGAACGGGTGGAACACGGTGCAATCCTTCGGAGCTTGTGCAAGCAGAAGAATTGCCTTTGCCACAAAATCAATCGGAGAGAGCTCAAACGGCATTTCCATTGCCTCATAAGGATATTTGCCGATAAGAAGCGTAGATTTGAGTCTGCCCATAAATGTGTTGGTGGTAAAATTAATCTGATATTCACCATCGCTGTTTCTTGCGGCAAGTGTGCCTACACGCATAATCTTTGCGTTAAAGCACTTTGAAACCTCTTCAAGAATCGCCCTTTCCGCAAGGAATTTTGACAGGGTGTACTTTGAACCCTCATGCTGGCCAAAGTAAAGTTGATTTTCTTTGAGCTTGTCAACAGAACCTTGTTCGCCCACAAACATACCGCCTACGCTCATTGTTGACACATGAACAAGCCTTGCATTAGCCTTTTTGCAGAAGTCAAGCACATTGAGAGTACCGTAAAGGTTTACATCTTCAATGTCTGTACCCTTTGAAAAGTGCTTAACATTTGCGGCACAGTTGATGACCGTGTTAATGTCCTTGTCAATAAATTTATCGAATGATTCACGGTTTGTAACATCACCGCTGATAACGGTAACTCTGTCGGTATATCTTTCTTTCAGACTTTCTTCAAAGTAGTAATAGTAGATTGAGTTCATTCTGTTTTCGGCAGGATTATTGTTTTTGTCACGAATCATGCAGTAAACCTTGCCGTTATACTTGTGAAGAAGTTCGTAGAGAATGTGTACTCCGAGGAAACCGGCAGAGCCTGTCAGAAGAACATTGCCGAGTTTTTGAAGCTCACCGTTTTTGAATGTGTCAATATTATTCTTTTCAAGAACTTTATTGATATTTGTATAATCGTAGTCCGAAAGATTTTCAAGGTCATCTTCGGCTGAATCATCCTTGCTCACAAATTTTGCAAGAGTCTGCGGAGTAGGATTTGCAAAAATGTCGCTGTATGCAACCTCAATGTTTTTCTTTGATGCGGAGATTACAATTCTTGTTGCTGTAAGCGATGTTCCGCCGAGGTCAAAGAAGTTATCGTCTGCAAAAACATTGTCAAGTTCAAGAATTTCCGCAAAGATGTCGCAGAATGTTTTTTCAAGTTCATTTTTCGGCAACCGACCGCTTTCGGATTTGTTGCTTTTAGGTTCGGGAAGAACCTTTGTGTTGACCTTGCCGTTTGGTGTGAGCGGCATTTTGTCAAGCTGAACATACGCACTCGGAACCATATAATCCGTGAGAGATTTTGCAAGCTCAGACTTAATTTCATTTGGCTCAAGCTGTCTGTCGGCTGTATAGTAAACGCAGATTGCGTCAGCCTTGCCTACTTTTCTTATGAGAGCAATTCCGCTCTTGATTCCGTCAACTGCGGTCAGGCACTTTTCAATTTCACCGAGTTCAATTCTTAATCCTCTCAGCTTAACCTGATTGTCGGTTCTGCCGAGAATAATAACATCGCCGTCCGTTGTCCATTTTGCGTAGTCACCCGAACGGTAGGTGCGTTCACCGTTAAATTCGATGAATGCCTTTGCAGTCTGTTCGGGAAGTTTGTTGTAGCCGAGCGCCACACCGCATCCCTGAATGAGAAGCTCACCCACAACTCCGATTGGAAGGAGATTGTTGTCTGAGTCAACGATATATTCCGTGTAGTTGCGTAACGGCCTGCCGATTGAAATTTTGTCTGCATTCGTAAGATTTTTTGCGTTTGAAGAAACCGTGATTTCAGTCGGACCGTAGGTGTTGATTATTGTTGCGTTCGTCTTTTCACGCAGTACCCTTAATAGCTTGTCGGGATATTTTTCGCCGCCCGAGAGAATAACCTTGCAGTTTGCCATTGCTTCTGCAAATTCGTCAAGCTCCATATATTGCAAAAGTCTTGACGGTGTAGAGTTGAACGCATCAACATTGTTTTCTTTAAAGAATTCTGCAAGTAACATCGGGTTTACCGTCTGTTCATTACTTGCAAAAACGAGGGTAAGACCGTTGCAGAGCGACAGCATGGTTTCCTTTAGCGACATATCAAAGCTGATTGTAGTTACAGAGCCGTATGCGTGACAGTTGTCAACAACCTCTTTAACCTGAATGTTTGAGTCGCTGTATGCAAGGTAGTTTGCAATGCCGATGTGGCGCAGCATAACGCCCTTTGGCTTGCCTGTTGAACCCGATGTGTAGATGAGGTACGCAAGGTCGTCAGGCTGTACATCAACATTCGGATTTTCTTCATTATTGCCCGAAAGAAGTTTTGAAACATCAACCGTGCGGTCATATTTATTGAGCAGTTCGCCCTCGGTAATTACAAAGTCTGCGTCACTGTCCTCAATAATACTGTCGATTCGCTCCTTCGGATAGTCTGGACATGACGGAATAAACGCACCGCCTGCCTTGAGAATACCGAAAAGTGATATGAAGAATTTTGAGGTTCTTTCAAGCAGAATAAGAACCTTTCCGCCCTTTTCAAGACCTTTTTCAATGAGTGAGTTTGCTGTGATATTTGCAAGACGGTCAAGCTCTTTATAGGTCAGTTTGCCGTCACAAGCCGAAAGTGCAATTCTGTCGGGAGTTTTTGCAACCTGTTCTTCAAACATTTTGTGAAGAAGTTTTGTCTTAACGGGAGCAATTTCGGTTGACTTAAAGCTTTCAAGCTGTGCAATTGCGGCGTTGTCAAGGAGTGAAACCTTTCTGATTTTGCCGTTTGGATTTTCTATAATATGTTCAACAGCGCAGAGAACGGATTTTGCAAGCGTTCTCATAAGCTCACCGCTGTAAAGTGCGTCATTGTACTGAACCACAACGCTCGGCTTGCCCTTGTAATCCTCAATGTGAATGGCTGTTTTGAACTTTGCAGTATTCATTTCAAGGTAATCACGGACAACGGCTTTGCCGTCAATTTCAAGGTTATCAACAACACCAAGCTGATATTCGTACATAATGTTCGGCGCATAGCCGTATTTTGCACAAAGCTGTGCGTAGGGGTAAATTTCATTTTCAATTGAATCCGTGAAAACAGCCTTGCTTTTTTCAACAAATTCAAGTGAGGTGATGTCCTCAATTTCAATGCCGAGTGCAAGAGTTTTTACAAACATACCAAAGCAGTTTGTAAGCCGCATATCGCTTCTGCCGTTGCTGATTGTGCTGATGTAAACATTTCTGCTGTTCACAAATCTTGAAACAGCGTAGAATGTGCCGGCAAGGAAAAGGTGGGCTGGAGTGATTCCGTGCTGTGAACAGAAGTTTTCAACCCTTGCCATATCAACGGGGACTGCCTGAGATGCAAGAGCACCGTCCTCTGCATGACCTCTGAGGTCAGCCGTGATTTCGCTTGCAGATTCAAAATTTTTCATCATATTGTCGAAGAACTTTTCGGCATTTCTAAATTCATCACTGCTTTCAGCCTTAATTTCATTCTCTGCATAATCAAAGTAAGTGTAGCTTTCAGACTCAATGTTACCTCCCTCGTACAGCGTTTTAAGCTGTTCAAAGAAGAGTGCAACGGATGCACCGTCAAAGATAAGGTGGTGAAAATCCGAAAGCAGATATACCGCCTTTTCGGTTTCTGCAACCGAGATTCTGAACAGCGGTGATTTCATAAGATTGTGCGGTTTTACAAAATCCTTTTTGTAGGCTTCAAGCTGTTCTTCCGTAAGCTTTTCAATGGGAACATTCGGTTTTGCAGAGTCAACATATGCCTGCTCAATATCATCGTTTTCAAGTGAAAGGTGAGTCATAATATATGGGTGAGCCTTGATTACCTTTACAACGCAGTCGGCAAGCTTTTGTGCATCGACTGATTTTGAAAATGTGAGAATTGACGGAATATTGTAAAGTGTGCTGTACGGATTTTTCATACAGTCAATATACACGCCGAGCTGAGTTTTTGAAAGGGGATAGAGAGCCTTATGTTCTTTCTTTTCTTCTTTTTTGACAGTTTGCGGATTTGCCGTACCGCTGAACATAAACTCCTGAAGTTCGTCCTCAATCGAAAGAACCGAACAGCCCTTCATCATCTTTTTAACCTGTGCCTCAAAGCCGAATGCCTTGTTGAGCTCAACTGCAAGCTTAATAACCGAAAGCGAGGTCATACCTGCGTTGATGAGATTTTCGGAAATATCAAAATCGCTGTGTCCGATAATCCTTTCGATAATTGCGGAAATTTTCTTTTCAAGGAATGTTAGTTCCCTCGGAGCGGAATTTTTCTTTTTTGAAGATTCTGCCTTGATTTCTGGAAGCTTGCGCTTGTCAACCTTGCCGTTTACATTGAGCGGAATTTTG
>OLGD01003674.1_pt1 | contig 13983 bp, 10 predicted proteins | sample 1605311 | NCBI WGS metagenome assembly OLGD01 (sample SAMEA3888917, study PRJEB22519) | human gut metagenome | biome: human gut; feature: human-associated habitat; material: faeces | place: Denmark | collected 2010 | reverse complement strand
AGGCAGCCAGAGCACCGGCGGTCACACCGCTCATGGCGGCGGCAGCGGCGATCTTGATAAAGCCCTTACGGGAGATCTTGTTCATAGGTACGCTCTCTTTCTTTTTGTTCTTCTTTGTGTTCCTTCTTATCCTACAGCAAGGTGAAAGGTACTTTGCTGAATCCTTAACAATTGTAGCGTAGAAGGGTGCTGTTTACAATTCATATTTTTTATATTATAATTTAGGCTAACCTAATGTATTGCGGGAGGGAGAAAAGCATGAACGAGAGCGCACTGGAAGGCTTTGTAAAGATCGTGGAACTGAACAGCTTTTCTGCGGCGGCAGAGACACTGTATCTCTCCCAGTCGGCACTTTCGCAGCAGATCCGCACGCTGGAAGGGCAATTGCAGTTCGAGCTGTTCCAGCATGTGCCCCGCCGGGTGGTGCTGACCCCGGCGGGGCAGGATTTTTACCCCAAGGCAAAGCAGCTGGTAGCCCTGTATCAGCAGGCGGTGCGCCATGCCCGCGCGGTGCAGCAGCAGGAAAACCCGCCGGAAAGACATCTGATCATCGCAGGGTGTCATGAGGCAATGCGGATGTTCGCATACGACCTGTTTTCCCTGACGAGTGACTTGTGCCTGCGGTATACCCCCATTCTGGGGTGGTGTGCCAACCGCAGCGAGGTTTGGCGCAGCCTGAAAAAAGGGGAGATGGATCTTTCCTTCCAGCTGGAAAGCGCAGAATTTTACGCACAGGGGCTTACCTTTGTGCCGCTGCTTTATGTGCCGGAGCTTTGCATCCCCATCCACCCGCCCGCCGATATGCCAGTGGGCAGGCTGACTTTAGAGCAGGCATTGCAGTACCGCTGGCTGCTTATCAAGGAAATGTACCAGACCGTTTACGAGACAAGTCTGGTACAGGAGGGGCTGGAACGCGGGGTGAGCTTTACGCCGGTGGGCGGCATCCGCAGTGCAGCCTACGGAGACCCGGCGCTCAAGATGGTCCCGGCGGTCTATTACCGCAGACCCGACCTTAGCTTTGTACGGGTGCTGGACTGGGGCAGAGGACACCGGTTTGGCATCGTGCTGGGGCAAAAGCGCGAGGACCCGGTGGTAATGGCTTATGTCCGCGCGTTGCAGCAACAGCTGCCGTCCCTCTCGGAAAAGCTGTTCGGCCTGAAGCTGGAACCGGTGGAGGAATAAAAAAACGGAAACCCTCTCAGGCGCATTCGCGCCAGCTCTCCCGAGGTGAGAGCCCTATTGCAGCTGACCGACAGATGCTGAAAAGCTCCCCCTCTCGGGGGAGCTGGCATCGCGCAGCGATGACTGAGAGGGTAAAACAAAATAGCACCTGCTGCCTTAAAAAGGCGACAGGTGCTATTTTTTCAGTTATATTGCGATAACAGGTGCTTTAATCCACAACATCCTCGAACTGGCTGTTGTACAGATCGGCGTAGAAGCCGCCGGCCTCGATCAGCTGGTCGTGGGTGCCCTGCTCCACAATGTCGCCGTCCCGCATCACAAGAATGAGGTCGGCGTCCCGGATGGTGGAAAGGCGGTGGGCAATAACAAAGCTGGTGCGGCCCTCCATCAGACGATCCATAGCGGTCTGGATACGCTGTTCGGTGCGGGTATCCACGCTGCTGGTAGCCTCGTCCAAAATCAGGATGCGGTTATCTGCCAGAATGGTGCGGGCGATGGTAAGCAGCTGTTTCTGTCCCTGACTGACGTTGGAGGCGTCCTCGTTCAGCTCCATCTGGTAGCCGCCGGGCAGGGTGCGGATAAAGTGGTCGGCGTTGGCAGCCTTTGCGGCGGCGATCACCTCTTCATCGGTGGCGTCCAGCCGACCGTAACGGATGTTCTCCATGATGGTGCCCTTGAACAGCCATGTGTCCTGCAGCACCATGCCAAAGCCCTCGCGCAGAGCGCTGCGGTCAAAGTCCCGCACATTGTGGCCGTTCAGGGTGATGGAACCGGAATCCACATCGTAAAAGCGCATCAGCAGCTTGACCATGGTGGTCTTGCCCGCGCCGGTGGGACCCACGATGGCTACCTTCTGGCCGGGCTGCACCGTGCAGCTGAAATCGTGGATAACAGTCTTGTCGGGGGTGTAGCCGAAGCGCACATGGTCAAAGGTGACCTGTCCGTCAATATCGGCGGGGTCGGCGCGGTGGGCGGGGTCTGCCAGCTGCTCTTCTTCCGGCTCGTTCAGGAATTCGAACACCCGCTCGGCGGCAGCGGCCATGCTTTGCAGCATATTGGACACCTGCGAAAGCTGCTGGATGGGCTGGGTAAAGTTTTTGACGTACTGGATAAAGGCCTGAATATCACCAATGGTGATAACCCCGTTTGCGGCAAAAATGCTGCCCACGATAGCCACCGCCACATAGCCCAAGTTGCCCACAAAGTTCATGATGGGCATCATCAGGCCGGAGAGGAACTGGCTCTTCCATGCGGATTCGTACAGCTTATCGTTGGCGGCGTTGAAGTCTGCCAGCACCACGGCTTCGCGGTTGAAGGCCTTGACCACGTTGTGGCCGGCGTAGACCTCCTCTACCTGACCGTTGACCACGCCCAGCGTGGCCTGCTGCGCTTTGAAGTACTTCTGGCTGAACTTGACCACCACCAGCACCAGTGCCAGCGATACCGGTAAGATCAGCAGAGCGATCAGAGTCATGCGGGGGCTGATGGAAAGCATCATCACCAGCACACCGATCATGGTAGTCACGCTGGTGATCAGCTGGGTGATGCTCTGGTTCAGGCTCTGTCCCAGCGTGTCCACATCGTTGGTGATGCGGGAGAGCACCTCGCCCACGGTGCGCTTTTCAAAGTACGCCAGCGGCAGGCGGTTGATCTTTTCGCTGATCTGGCGGCGGAAGTCGTAGCAGACCTTCTGGGAAAGGCCGGTCATCAGCCAGCCCTGAATAAAGCTGAAAGCGCTGCTCAGCAGGTACATCCCCAGCAAAAACAGCAGGATGCGGCCGATATACACAAAATCGATGCTGCCGGTGCCGCGCAGCCGGGCGATCCAGCCGGTGGCAAGGGCGGTGGTGGCCTTTGCCAGCACCTTGGGGCCTGCAATGTTGAAGATGGTGGACAGAACAGCAAACAGCATGGCTGCCGCAAGGGGCAGCTTGTAGTGGCTCATGGTGCGGATGATCTGCCGCAGCGTGCCTTTAAAGTCCTTGGCGCGCTCGGTGGTGGGACGTCCGGGTCTGGGCATATCACTCACCCTCCTTTTCCGTATTCAAGGTATCCAGCGCCAGCTCTTTCTGGCTCAGCTGGCTGCGGGCGATCTCCTGATATTCCGGGCAGCTGACCATCAGCTGGGCGTGGGTGCCCTTGCCCACCAGCCTGCCCTCGTCCAGCACAAGGATCTGGTTTGCGTGCAGCACGGTGGAGATGCGCTGTGCCACAATGATCACGGTGGCGTTGTCGGTCTGTGCCTTCAGGGCGCGGCGCAGGGCTACATCGGTCTTGTAGTCCAGCGCCGAGAAGCTGTCGTCAAACAGATAGACCTTGGGATTTTTGGCAATTGCCCGGGCAATGGAAAGCCGCTGCTTCTGGCCGCCCGATACGTTGGAGCCGCCCTGTGCGATGGGGCTTTGGTAGCCCTCCGGCTTTGCTTCAATAAAATCAGTGGCCTGCGCAATGGCAGCAGCTTTTTGTACCTGCGCATCGGTGATATCTTCGCCGCCGAATTTCAGGTTGCTGTCGATGGTGCCGCTGAACAGCACACCCTTCTGGGGCACATAGCCCAGCAGGTCGTGCAGCTGTGCTTGCGGCATCTTGCGCACGTCAATGCCGTCCACAGTCACCTTGCCGCCGGTCACATCGTAAAAGCGGGGAATCAGGTTGAGCAGGGTGGATTTGCCGCAGCCGGTGGAGCCGATGATGGCGGTAGTCTCGCCGGGCTTTGCGGTAAAGCTGATGTGCTCCAGTGCATCGCTGTCCGCACCGGGGTAGCGGAAGCTCACATCCTCGAACTGCACAACGCCCTGCCAGTCGGTGTGTGCCTTTGCGGCCTTTGCGGCGGCTTCATCCGGGTCGTGGATGGTGGCTTTGGTGCGGATGACCTCGTCGATACGATCCGCAGCCACACCGGCGCGGGGCAGCATGACGGCCACCATCGCCAGCATCAGGAAGGACATGACGATCTGCATGGTGTAGGTGATAAAGGCGATCATCTCGCCCACCTGCATGGTGCCGGCATCCATGGCTTTGCCGCCGAACCAGACGATGAGCAGGCTGGTACCGTTCATGATCAGGGTCATAAAGGGCATCATAGCCACCATGGCGCGGTTGGTGAACAGCTGGGTGCCCATCAGCTCCCGGTTGGCCTTGTCAAAGCGCTGCTCCTCAAACTTTTCGCGGCTGAAGGCGCGCACCGGCATGATGCCGGTCAAAATTTCGCGGCTGACCAGATTCAACCGGTCCACCAGCTGCTGCATCACCTTGAATTTGGGCATGGCAACGCTCATCAGGAAAATGATGAGCAACAGCAGGATGGCCACGTCCAGCACCACGATCCAGGAAAGGCCGGAGCTGCTGCCCACAACGTGCAGCACACCGCCAATGCCCAGAATGGGCGCATAGGCCACCATGCGCAGCAGGATGACGCAGACGAACTGCACCTGCTGGATATCGTTGGTGGTGCGGGTGATGAGGGAGGCGGTGGAAAAATTCTCAATCTCTGCGTTGGAAAAGTCGATGACGCTGGAGAAGGTCTCCCGGCGCAGGTCACGACCGATGGCAGCGGACACCCGGGAGGCAAGGAAGCCCACGGCCACAGCCACGACCACCATCAGCAGAGTAAGGGCAAGCATCTGGCCGCCCACCCGGAAGAGGTACTGCATCTGCACATTCCGTGCAACGCCCTGTGCCTCGTATTCCAGCTGCACCAGCAGCAGGGACTGGCTTTTCAGGTTTTCCAGCAGGGTGCTGTCCATCTGGCTCATGGCTCCGTCCAGCTGCTTTTGCAGCACACTGCGGTCAAAGCCGGGCATCTGGCTCATGGCGGCAAACTGGCTGCAAACGGTGTCCAGATCCGCTGCCGTGGGGGTAATGGTCTCGGTGTCGGTGTCCGCAGCGGCAGAGGGCATCTCGGCAAGGCCGGTCATGCCCATGCTGTTCTGCCCAGCGGGGGTGTTGGCGGCCTGTGCGGCAGCCATATACAGCACGATGTCCGGGGTGGTCACGGCATCTTCCAGCGCGGTGCGCTCGTCCTCGGTCAGGTCAGAGCGCAGCTGCAACACGCCATCGTCCTGCAGGTAGTACTGGTAGGCGTTTTGCAGCTTTTGTGCATCCTCTTCGCTCATCAGCAGGCTCAGCGTGTCCAGCGTGCTCTTGCGCAGCGTCTGGGGCAGGGGACTTTCAATGCCGCCCTGCTGGATGCCGGTGTCCACGATCTTGCTGGTGTAGTCCGGCAGTGCAAGGTCGCAGTACGCCTGCACGAACAGCAGCGCGAACACCACAAGGCAGACCGCCCAGTGCCGGGCCAGCTGCTTAAAGATCTTTGTCATGGTTCGTTTCTCCCTTCGGGTCAATGTTGCGCGCGGCATTTTCCGCAAGAATGGCATCCATCAGCGCGCCGCGCAGCGCGTCCATCTGGGCTACCTGCTCCGGCTCTAACCGTGCCAGCACGCTGGCAAAGTAGTCGCGCAGAGCCTGCTCACACTGGTGGCACAGCTCATACCCTTTGGGGGTGACGCGCACCAGCGTTTTGCGGCGGTCGGCGGGGTCCGGTTCCCGCACCACAGTGCCGTCCTGCTCCATCAGCCGCAGCCCGCGCGAGACCGCCGGCAGCGGCTGACGGATCTCTCGGGCAAGGTCGGAGACATAGATAGCGCCGTCCTTGCCGTGGCAGTTGATGGAATGCAGCAGGCCTTCCAGCATATTAAAATGGCATTTGGGGCAATCAGCCAGCGCCGCCCGTATCCCGGCCTTGGATGCCTTGCTCAGCTGCCCGATATAGTGGCACATCCCCTGAAAGCTGGGGGTGCTTGGCTCGGACATAACAGTTCCTCCTCGTTTGCATTTTTCAAATACTTAACAGTTGTTAAGTATTAACGCCTGATAAGAATATTCCTTTTGCAGCGGGATTGCAAGAGAATAGGGAAATATTAAACAAAAATTCACAAAAAACTTGTAGGCTTTGTCAATGCGCAAACCGGCTCTCGCTGCATAAAAATAAAGGACAGGCAGAAACGGAGGGTGCGGATGGAGCAGGGATTCCAAGTGTTGTTACAGGTATTCGGCGGATTGGCGCTGTTTTTATATGGGACGGACAGCCTGTGCAGGGCAGTACAGCAGGGGGCGGGCAGGCGGCTGCGCAGCCTGCTGGCGCGGTGCACCGCAAACCCGGTGGCGGGGCTGCTGACCGGGGCGGCGGTCACGGCGGTGCTGCAAAGCAGTTCGGCGGTCACGGTCATGGTCATTGCTTTTCTGGCAGCGGGGCTGCTGCAGCTGCGGCAGGCGGTGCCGGTGGTGTTCGGGGCGAATATCGGTACAACGGTCACAGCACAGCTGCTGGCGTTCCGGGTGGAAAGCTGGCGGTATCTGCTGCTGTTTTGCGGGGTGCTGCTCTGTCTGGCCTGCAAAAACTGGCGGGGCCGCTGCGTGGGCGAGGCGGTGTTCGGCTTTGGGCTGCTGTTCGAGGGCGTCACGGTGATGCGCAGCGCCATGGAGCCGCTGCTGCAAAGCCCGCTGCTCCGGTTGGAGCTTGCCCGGGTGCAGCAAAGCCCTTTGCATGGGCTTCTGGCGGGCGTCTGCATGACACTGACAGTACAAAGCAGCTCTGCCACGGTGGCGCTGCTGCAAAGCATGGCGGCGCAGCCCGGGGCGGACGGCGTGCACAGCCTGCTGGGGCTGACCGCTGCCATTCCCATTCTGCTGGGGGATAACATCGGCACCACCGTTACGGCGGTGCTTGCCGCCATCGGGCAGGGAAGAGACGCCAAGCGGGTGGCGGCGGCCCACGCCATCTTCAACCTGAGCGGCGCGGCGGTGTGCTGCGCACTGCTGCAGCCCTTTGCGGCGCTGGTGCGGCTGTGCTCGCCCACGGGGGCAGAGTGTGCCGTGATCGCCCGGCAGATCGCCAACGCCCACACCCTGTTCAACGGGCTGTGTGCGCTGGTCTGGCTGCCCCTGACCGGGCAGATGGTGCGGCTGGTCTGCGCGCTGCTGCCCGATAAAAATCGCCCGAAAGAACGGTTGTAAACCGGAGCGGGGAATGGTATACTGAAGCAGACAGATACTATTATATTAAAGGATGGAATGCAATGAAACGGAAAATCGGCAGGCTGTGCATGGTGCTGGGTGCGGTGCTGATCTTGAGCGCCGCCGGGCTGCTGGGTTACAACCGGTGGGATGCCGCCCGGGCAGAAAAGGCCTCGCAGGAAGTATTGGGCGAGCTGGAGCAGACCATGCAAAAGACCATTACGGAGCACCGGCAGGAAAACGAGACCGCAGCCCCGCAGCCGGTGCTGGACCCGGCGCAGGAGATGACCACCGTAGAGGTGGAGGGGCATGACTACATCGGGGTGCTTTCCATCCCGGCGGCAGGGCTGGAGCTGCCGGTGATGGCGCAGTGGAGCTACGCCGGGCTGAAGGTCGCCCCCGGACGGTACAGCGGCACTACCTATGCCGATGATCTGGTGCTCTGCGGCCACAACTATGCAAAGCATTTCAGTCCCATCAAGTGGCTGGCGATCGGCAGCCCGGTCTACTTTACGGATGCGGATGGTTTGCGCTGGAGCTACGAGGTGGAGAGCGTGGAGACTTTGCACCCCACCCAGATCGAGGAGATGACCACCGCCACCGAGACAGACAGCTGGGATCTGACCCTGTTCACCTGCACCTCCGGCGGCAACGCCCGGTATGCGGTGCGCTGTGTGCGGACGGGCTACCCCGTCCGGGTGACGGATGCGGCAGAGTGATGCCATCTTTTGCGGGGCGGGACGATTTGGAATGCCCGCCGCGTGTGCTTTGGGCATGATCAGCGGAAAATATATTTTTATCGCAATTTTCAAAAATAGTGCCAATCAAAACGGCAGCTTTGCGATATGCAGTTTGCGGATGTTGCTTGTGCATTAAAAACGCAAACTGCTATAATTTCGGGATAGCGGAGCGTCTGCGGACGCTCCGCTATCCCATTTTCACGGGAGGGGGTCGTGACGGAAAACGGCAGCTCCGGCGCCTGTTTCCTGCGGAAATGCGGCGCTGCGGAGGGGAACTGCCAAAGCCCCGATTTCCGAGGGGGTGGCTGCGGACAGGGGGGAGCAGACCGTGGGGTATCATCCGATTTTTGCGCAAAAAGTCTGCAAAAACATTTGAAAGTCCTTTTTATAGTATCCTTATTGTGCGATACTGTGTTCACCGGGGAAGTCCCGGGAATAAAACAGACACACAGGAGGGAAACACCATGAAGGATTTTGAGTTGCGTTATGTGGGCAGTCATGTGGAGGTATACACCGGCAGTGGTGTGTTCCTGTTTTCGGCCGATACGGTGCGCGAGGCCATGGAAGAGCTGGCCGGGTAAGCGGAGGCATACCGCATCCGAGATGGTATAATGTAAAATGTATGTAAAATAACGGAAAGCTTTTTGTTTGTCACCCGGAAATATGTTGCGGAATGTGTGAAAAAAGTAATTTTCGTGTAAAATAAACCTTGTTGAGACGCCCCCTTTGATGGTATAATAAAAATAAGCGGCTGCCGGAACAGGGCAAGTGCTGTGCACGTGCAAGGTTTCGGCAGCTGTGTGCTGTAAAGGATAAAAAGGGAAGTTTCATATTAGGAGTATCGTTATGGATATCACACACATTACCTCTCTGCTGGGCGGCGTTGCGCTGTTCTTGTACGGTATGTCCATCATGGGCGCCGGACTGGAAAAGCTGGCAGGCGGCAAGATGCAGGGCGTATTGCAAAAGCTTACCTCCTCTACCATCAAGGGCGTGATCTTCGGCACACTGATCACCGGCGTCATCCAGTCGTCGGCTGGTACGGTGGTTATTTGTGTTGGTCTGGTCAACTCCGGTATCATGACACTGACGCAGTCGGTAGGCGTGATCATGGGTGCAAATATTGGTACTACGGTAACAGGTCAGTTGATCCGCATGGCGGATATCTCAGGCGACAGCCTGTGGCTGACCTTGATTCAGCCCAAGACCTTTGCCCCCGTGGTGGCGTTTATTGGCTGCATTTTTTATGTGTTCCTCCGCAATGCCAAAAAGAAGAACATCGGCCAGATCATGCTGGGCTTCGGTATCCTGTTTACCGGCATGAGCCTGATGGATACCGGCGTAGCACCCCTGCGGGAGAGCGCAGTCTTTCAGAATCTGTTCGTCACCATGACCAACCCCATTCTGGGTGTTCTGGTGGGCGTGGTGGTCACCGTGATCATCCAGTCCTCCTCCGCCTCCGTGGGTATTTTGCAGGCACTGTCCAGCACAGGGCTTGTCACCTTCAGCTCTGCTATTCCTATCATTCTGGGCGCGCATATCGGTACGGCGTTCACCCCGCTGCTCACCATCGGCGGCTCTTCCAAGGATGGTAAGCGGGCAGCGCTCATCCACCTGTACTTCAACGTCATCGGCAGCGTGATCCTGCTGGCGCTGATCTATGCGGTGCAGTTTACCATCGGCATCCCCATGTGGGGCGATGTGATGAACAAGAGCTCCATTGCAAACATCCATACCATGTCCAGTGTATGCGCTATGCTGCTGTTCCTGCCTTGCAGCGGGGTGCTGAGCCGCTTGGCGATGCTCACAGTGCCCAGCAGCGTGGAGGAAGCACAGGAACTGAGTATGCCGGTGCTGGACGAGCGTCTGTACAAGAGCCCGGCTGTGGCTCTGCAGCAGGCTAAGAATGCGGTGATCAAGATGTCCCGCCGTGCCGCCCGCAATGTGAGTCTGGCCGCGCCGCTGCTTTTGAAGATGGACGAGGAGACCGTGAGTGCCATCAAGGTGCGCGAGAATCTGATCGACCGTATGGAGGTGGAGATCACCAACTACCTGATCAAGCTGACCGACCAGGAGCTGGGCGATGACGAGAGCCACGCAGTGACCGAGCTGCTGAACTTTGTCACCGAGTTCGAGCGCATCGGCGACTATGCCGTGAACATCATGGAAAAGGCCGAGGAACTGTACGACAAGGAAGCCAGCTTCAGCGAGAGCGCCAAAAAGGAACTGCAACTGCTGGACGCCGCATTGGAGCGCATTCTGGTTCTGACGGACGAGGCCTTTGAAAACGATGATACCCAGAAGGCTGCACAGGTGGAGCCGCTGGAAGAGATCATTGATGTGATGGTGGAGCGCCTGCGCGACCAGCACATCCGCCGCCTGAAGGACGGCATTTGCTCCATCGACACCGGCGTGGTGTTCCTCGATGTACTGAACAATGCTGAGCGTATCTCCGACCACTGCTCCAACATCGCAGTGCGCATGGTGGGCATGGAGGCCGGCGATGATTACGACTCCCACACCCTGAAAAGCATTATGCACCACAACCCCAGCAAGGACTATATGCTGGAATATGAGCAGTGCCGCAAGGAATACCTTGTGCCGCTGGAAGAAATGGAAGCCTGAATCATATAAATGCAATGAGCCGCTGCACATCATGTAGCGGCTCATTGCATTTATTCCCCTAGATCCTCCAGCAGCAAGTCCAGCTCCCGGGGGCTGTTGACCACAAGCCCGCGCTTGATGCGCAAAGCGTCATTTTCCGGCAGAAGATTGGTGTAGATGCCGGTCACGCGGATCAAAGTGCCCGGGGTGCCGTCGGCGCGGCAGGTGTACACCGCCACCCGCCCGCCGCTGTCCCGCAGGCAGTAGCGGGCAGCGTCCGTCTGGGGCGCAGCCTGCGCGGCAAGGCTCAGGGGAGAGGCGGGATCGGTCTCGGATCCGGCGGGGCTTTGGGACAGCGGCAGCTTTGGCAGCGCCATCCAGAACAGACTGAATACAATGGTGAATACGCAAAGCCCGTAGAACAGGCAGACAGACAGCTTGCGCATAAAAAACACTCCCTTCCCCCGTAAGTATGCCCCATTTGGGCGGATGGCAGACAATTTTCACACACGGGCACTGTACTTTCCGTGGCGGAGTGTGCTATACTATTTATATCTGCTCAGCGCGCAAAGATTGGTTCTTGCCCGGCTGGGGCGTGCGTGCTATAATATGGTATTGCAGTTTGAAGTTTCGTGTCACAAACGATGTGGATAAAGCCCGGCGCAGCAATGCCCGGCAACAGTCTTGAAATGTCAGGAGGCGATCCCTATCTCCAACAATGAGATGAGAAAGATCCATCGGGGCGGCGAGGAACAGCCTGCCCGCCCGGTGGGACGTAAGGTCAATGTTTCCCAGAGCCGCCGCGAGGTACACTCCGCAGCGGAAAACCGTACCCGCGCACCCAAAGCACCCAAAACTCCCAAGCCGCCGAAGGAAAAGAGCAAACACCCACTTCTGCGGTTCATTGGCCGCACCCTTGCTACGGTGCTCTGCCTTGGCATCATGCTGGGCAGCGTGGTGGCCGTGGGCATGGTGTTCTATGTGGTACAGGCTACCGCCAACGACGGCGACCTGCTGGATCTGGACAATATCCAGTTGAGCCAGTCCAGTATGGTGGTGGCTACCGACCCGGATACCGGCGCACAGGTGGAGTATGCCACCCTGCGCTCTTCCAACAGCCACCGCGTGTGGGCAGACCTTGAGCAGATCCCTTCCAACTTGCAGTATGCGTTCATCTGCACCGAGGATAAGGACTTCTACTCAGAGCCCGGCGTCAACTTCAAGCGCACCATCGGCGCAATGATCAACGAGTATCTGCTGCCTATTTACAGTTCCAAGCAGGGCGCATCCACGCTGGAGCAGCAGCTCATCAAGAATCTGACCGATGACAACAGTGCCAGCGGCATCGATGGTGCACTGCGCAAGGTGCGCGAGATCTACCGCGCCCTCTGCCTGAGCCGCAGCTACTCGAAAGAAACCATTCTGGAAGCTTATCTGAACACCATCAGCTTTACCGGCACCATTCAGGGTGTGCAGACGGCTGCCAACGAGTACTTCAACAAGGACGTCAGCCAGCTGAGCCTGTGGGAGTGCGCCACCATTGCATCCATTACCAAAAACCCCACCAACTATAACCCCTATACGAACCCCGAAAACCTGATCAACCGCCGCAACTTCATCATGTACAATATGTGGCAGCAGGGCGTGATCAGCGAGGAGGACTACCGCAACGGCGCTGCGCAGCCCCTTGTGCTGGCCGAAGAGGACAGCGGCAAAAAGCCCAGCACCGTCACCTCCTACTTCACCGATGCACTGTTCAACGAGGTCGTGCAGGACATTATGGTCAAGGAGGGCATCAGCGAGTCCGAGGCGCAGAAGCTGCTCTACACCGGCGGCTTTACCATCGAAGCCACTGTCAACACCAAGCTGCAGTCCCAGATGGAAAACCTGATGCTGAACACCGACGATGCCTACTTCCCGGCGGGCTGGCATGAGGAAGAGGTCACCTCCATTTCGGACGATGATGTGCAGGTGTTCAACGAGGACGGCACCCCCAAGACCCGCACCGGCGAGGACGGCACCGTCTACTATTACCGCAACGTGCGCACGCAGGCGGCTATGGTCACGCTGGACTATGACGGCAACGTGCTGGCCATTGCGGGCGGCCTAGGCGAAAAGACCAAGAGCCTTTCCCTGAACCGCGCCTACAACGTGGAGCGGCAGACCGGCTCTACCATCAAGCCCATCGGTGCCTATGCACTGGGCATCGAGTACGGTCTGGTCAACTGGTCCACCATGCTCAACAACTCCCCCCTGTACCAGAAGCAGGATATGATCATCCGGGACGAGGACTACTGCCGCAAGAACGGCCTGATGGGTCTTTCCGATAAGCAGCTCCGCGCTTACCCCAACGCATGGCGCAGCTGGCCGCGCAACTACGGCGGCAACTACGGCGACGGCAGCGATCTCCCGCTGTGGAACGGCCTTGCCCGCTCGCTGAACACCATCGCGATCCGCGTGGGCGACCTTGTGGGCGCAAGCAATATCTTCAACTTTGTCTACAACACCTTACAGCTGAATACGCTGGATCCCACCAACGATGTGGGTCTGGCGCAGATGGTCATGGGCAGTCAGACCAAGGGCGTTACCCCCATGGCGCTGGCCGCAGCCTTCCAGATCTTCTATGATGGCGAGTACACCACCCCGCATCTGTACACCCGTGTGCTGGACCGGGACGGCAACATCTATCTGGAAAACAACGCCACCAGCTATCAGGCGCTGACCCCCGATACTGCCTATGTCATGAACCGTCTGCTGAAGAACGTTCTGTTCTCCAGTGTGGGTACTGCCAGCGGCCGCTACCCCAACTCCAACGGCATGGAAGCCTTTGGTAAGACCGGTACTGCCAGCGACGAAAAGGATCTGTGGTTTGTGGGCGGCACGCCCTACTATGTCACCGCTGTGTGGTGGGGCTACGATGCACCCTACGATATGACCAAGACCCTGTCCAAGCAGCAGGCCAAGACCCGCACCTGTGTGACCGCGTGGAAGGCACTGATGGAGCAGGCACAGGCAGACCTGCCCTATAAGGCATTCCCCACCTCCGCAGGCGTGGTAGAGCGCCGCTACTGCACCCAGAGCGGCCTTCTGGCCGGTGCAGGCTGCCCGAGCACTGCCGTGGGCTACTACCGCGCCGATGACCTGCCCGATACCTGCACCTATTCCCACGCAGCTCCGCAGGCTGCTGCCCCTACCGAGAACACAGACGATGCTGTGCCCACCCAACCGGTCGTCCCCACCGACACCAGTGCGCTGGATACGGAATAAGGGCAAAAATCGTACTTTTTCGCCCCTTTGCTGAAAAATCCGGCAAGGGCAGGGCGCACTTTACAAGACAAAACTGGACAAAGTGACAAAATAGCATCCGGGCTCTTGCATTGCAGGGGTTCGGATGCTATTATATTTTCTGCAAGAACACTTGTGTTTGAGAGGTGAACAAGTT
>OLGD01003665.1_pt1 | contig 14009 bp, 15 predicted proteins | sample 1605311 | NCBI WGS metagenome assembly OLGD01 (sample SAMEA3888917, study PRJEB22519) | human gut metagenome | biome: human gut; feature: human-associated habitat; material: faeces | place: Denmark | collected 2010 | reverse complement strand
GCCTTCTAAGCAGTAGGTCAGGGGTTCGAGTCCCTTTTGGCGCGCCATATGGTGGGTATAGCTTAGCTGGTTAAAGCGCTGGTTTGTGGCACCAGAGAGCGTCGGTTCGAATCCGACTATCCACCCCAATATTTTTTGATTTTCGTTCAGCATATGACTGTTCGTATGCTGAAGAAAATTTTTTCTGGGGTGTAGCCAAGCGGTAAGGCAACGGACTTTGACTCCGTCATCTCGCTGGTTCGAATCCAGCCATCCCAACCAATATGACTCATTAGCTCAGTTGGCAGAGCACTTGACTTTTAATCAAGGTGTCCGGAGTTCGAATCTCCGATGGGTCACCAAACTTCAAAGGCAATAGGTGTATACCTATTGCCTTTAAACAATATTATCAAGTTCCATAATAATATATCTACGAAACTTGATTTTGGATATATTTGTCAATAAAAATTTATAATTAATTATCCATTTATTTTTACAAACAAAATTATAACTGGGACTTGAATTCTCAGTTATGCAAAAAAGCCGTAGCATTGCAAGTATTTATTTGTGCAATGCTACGGCTTTCTTTATAATTTATGTTTTAAATTTCCAACAATAAGCTAATTCTTTTCTTACTCTTTCTTTTTGTGTATTATTAGAAATTTCAGAAATATTAAGCATTGTTATACATTGGTGAGGAATTGGAAGCATATATGCAAATCTCAAAGTAGCATATTCTTTACAATACTTATCATTTTTTGGTTTTATTTGAATATCATCTTCTCTATTGTGTTGTTTAGATGATATAGGCACAAAGTAATCAATCCTTTGGATATTTAAAACAGTTCCATAGAAGAACTTATTGTTTCCACTTCGATATTGAACATTTGGAACTCTGGTAAAACCACGATGAGCAGATTCAAACTTTTTTAAATAATCAATATAATCTAAATCAACATTATAAAATGCAATTTTCATTTTATGTAACCTCAATTTTCTAAATTAAAAAAGCGGGTAACAATACCCGCTTTTGATTACTTTTGCACTCGCTCTTTTACAAGTGGCGAAACACTCAACGATAAGATGAGTAATCGAACATCATTAATATTATATTCCACTTATCTTCTTGCTCATATTTATTAACAAGCTTATAAAAAGTGGTTCTTTTCAGATTTAAGATTTCCATAGCTGTATTAGCTCTGATTTCTTTCTTTTTCCATCTGATGTAAACCTCAAACCAATTTGGGGGAAAGTTTATTTCTTGTCTGCCAAGATGCTGTCCTCGCTTTCTTGCTGCGGCTATTCCTTCGGCTTGTCTTTTTCTCGTTTCTTGACGCTCTTGCTCTGCAACAGAAGATAGGACTTCAATAATGATATTATTAACCATTTCGATAATCCACTCTTGTCCCTCAAGGTTAATCATAGTTGTAGGCATATTTATGACTTTTACACGAATGCCGTTTTGCTTGTAATACTCAAGCTCAGATTTTATGTCAAGCTTATTTCTGCTCAGGCGGTCGAGAGATTTTATAACAAGGGTGTCACCGCTTCGGAGTATGTTGTTTCTCAAAATCTGATAGTTGGTTCTTTCTAAGTTTTTTCCTGATTGCTTGTCTGCGAAGATATATTTTTCTTCTGCACCAAGCTGATGAAACGCTTCAAGCTGTCTATCTAAACTCTGCTCATTTGTGCTGACACGAGCATAGTAATAAGTTCTTGTTTCGCTCATTTTAATATTTCCTCCAATATATCCGTAAAGGTATACCTTTGCGAATACCTAAATTTTATGTAAAAAAGGCACTTTTTAGCTATGTAATCTGATTTTCTCCATAAAAAATACCGCCCTCTGTAAAATGGTCAACATGAGAGAACGGTATCATAACTCCGGCGGCATCACTAAGGAGATATGTTTTTATGTTATTATTAAACTTTGTATTAAATTTACTTAATGCAAATGGTGTGACAGCATCAAGAGCTTTAGCTTGTTGTCCTGTGAGAGTGTCGAGCACCACTTGATGTGACTTAGCCTTATTCTGCACATAACGGGTAAGTTCATTTAATTCTTCCTCTGTTTTTGCAGTAACAGCTACGAAAATTGATACTTCAAAAAGCTCACAACCTGTTCCGCCAAGACGGTCTTGTAGGTCTTTAAGTTCCTTTTCTCTGTCACTTAATGAATATGGAATAAAATTAGTACCATTCTTATGATTTATCTCCATACGCTTTTGTATGCTGCCCTCAAGGCTATTTAAATTCTTTTTAACCATATCTGCAGCTTCACCCTTGTCTACCCTGCGTAAATGTTTAGATATTACTATTTTTTCATTATTATCGTGTAAGTCATGAATAAATTCATCATCGATATTACGGTCATAGCTTTTTACAAACAGCACACGAGTATAAGAATCACCTATTTCAATGCACTTCTGTCTGAATACGAATATTGACGGAGCAATATAATCCTTAATTCTGCCACCTGTCGATAAGACATTTTTAGGAAACATAAACGGAATATTGCTGAATTGGTGGTACAGCTTGTATAGAATTTCAAACACTTCCTCAGCCCCAAGTTGGTGCGTTTCTGAATGAAGATTTGTAAATAACTGCTGTAAATTTTGATAATACTTAAAAAGTATATTTGCGTTATCTATCTTGTTTTGAGGTGTATAGGTCATTGCAATAAGCATAATCTTTTTGGCCGCAGCAGCGGAAGTATTTTCAATATAGCTTCCTATGACTTTCTTATAGTCCTTTGCAATATCAGGATATTTTTCTTCCGAGTCTTTATTCGGCAAGAGTGTTCTATAAAGCACATCAGAATCAACCTCGGTATTCATAGTAAATTCCTGATATTCTATATCTGACGGCAGAGTATTGAGTAAACGCATATATTTTTCATAAATATCTTCTTTTTCGTCATCTCTGAAAAGAAAATAATCTATGTTGTTATAAGCGAAAATCAATGTGTATGTATTTTCGCCGGTAAGAAAAAGTCCATTCTCATAGGCTTCTATGAATGGTATAGTATCTTGAGCTGTTTTTGGTACTTTTGCTTTTATATTGCCAAAAATGTTATTTTGCTTTTTAGAAAATATATTAGAAAATAGATTTATCATCGTTAAATACTCCTTTTCTATTAAATGGTTGTGTGTCTTTTTGTTTGCCGAACAAAAGATTTAATACACCTACTCCGTTTATCTGTATTCCTAAAGAAACAAATAGTGCTATTTCTGCAAAGACTATCCACATAAGTGCATTGAACTCTATACTGTCTTTTAACGCAAAGAATGTTGCAATAGCAGCAGCTAAGCCAAGTACAGTGCATACAATCAATCGTGGAGTCATTGCACTTCCAAGAGGGCTTACGCTTTTGTTAATGACATTCTTTGTGATTTTTACTTTTATCATATGTACCTCCTTTGAACAATAAAAAGCACAGCCAAAGCTGTGCAGTCGAATGATGTATTTGACATATTTTAATATGTAGTGTATAATATAAACATAGAGCATACCGATAAGCGGTTGTTCCCGATAGTTTTGTCATAAAGATAACCGTCCTATTGGAGAGCAGGGCGGTTATCTTCTTTTATTGTTGCGATATGAATTTATGACAAGCAGTATATTTGTAACTGCAATAATCATCTGGAAGAAATCATTCCATTCCATCATCGTATCCCTCCTTTCATTAAGAAAGCAGGGATAAAAGAAAATTTTATGTATCCCTGCACCTCAAAGAGGTTAAGGGAACAACCGCCTACCGTTATGTGGTATGCACTATGTACACACTTTCGTGTGCGAGTACATTATACCAAAATCTATATATTCCGTCAATCTTCTGACGGGCATAATAAAAGCACAGCTTGAGCTGTGCTTTTATTTTTGGCTTTATTCGTATGATTCCTCTGCTAAGTCGTGCCATACACTTATCAAAATTCTTGCCTGTATAACTGCTACCAAGAGCATTGAATACCTTACTGCAACCCTGTAAGCCAAATAAGCGTTGTTTAGGAATAGTTTTATCAGACCTGAAATAGCAGTAAATATTAATAAGTTTGTTGTTATATGTATTATACTTGGCATTAGGGTCTGCTTTCGGAAGGATTTTGCCGTCTTCAATCTCACAGTCAGGATTTAAGATTACAAGTTTTTCAAGGTTTGTACAGCCTGTAAAAGCTCCCTTTGGTATTTTAGTTACTGTTTCAGGAACAATGATTTCTTTAATTGTGCTACCGTTTACATTAGGACAAATTGAAAAAATAGGTTGTATAGTTACAACACTTTCATTTCCTAAATAATAATATTCACCACTTGCAGGATAATACTTATAATTAGGAATTTTTGTATCTTGAAATTCAGTTTTTTCTTTATCACTATATGAGCGTTCCTCAACAACAGGGTCAACAGCAGAACTATTGCTACTGACACTACTTTCTGTTGCACTTGTTATTTCGTAGGATATTTCTGCAGACGATTCAGAAACACTGGATTCACCAATAGAACTTTCGATAGATGATTCTATGGAAGAATTGCTTGATACACTTGCTTCTGCACGTGTTGAACTGTTATTAGAACAACCGACTATACTTGCCATAGATACTATCAAAGCTAATGTTAAAGCAGTTATTTTCACTTTGTTTTTCATATAATTAATCCTTTCAAATACTATGATTATTATAATATCATAAAGTGATTTTTATTCCAATACTATGCTACTAAATTTTTGAGAACTCTTGGAATTTTAATCATAAGTATAAATGCACCAATCGAAACAAATATAAAAGAGAAAAATCCCATTTGGGTATTCAATATATCATCTGGTTTTGCTATACTTATATCTGTAATGAAACCATTTAAATATTGTGCGTAAATATAGAAAACAACAGCTGTATATTCCTTATTATTTTTATCCTGAACAATAAGGCGATAATTATATGTGCCAATATCTTTTGAGGTAGAGAGAAGCTCAATCTGGGTACTACCGCTATAAGTCTTGAAATCACTTATATTAACCTGAAATCTTACATTCGGATACCATTCGTCATTTTGCGTGTAGCTCATTTCCATAGTTGATATTGAACCTTTAACGCTTCTTGATTTCAGGCTTATTGTGCTTGTTTTTGTCGCAGTTTTTTTGTTTTTATCCCTTACCTCAACCCTTATCGTATAATCGCCGGCAGATAGGGAAGAGGTATTCCAAGTTGTTGAGGTTTTACCAGCTGTATAAGCTGTAATTATATGTTTTATACCTTTAGCATCATCATAGCTGTATTGATACTCATAAGGTGCTGTTCCGCTTGAAACAGAAGCCTTGAGAGTAACCGAATCACCAACATAACCACTTTTTGAAGCACTAAACGATGATATATTGACATCAGGGTAAGTAATCTTTAAAGATTTCATCGTTAAACAGTCTTGAGAACACACTAGTTCTATCACTGTCTGTGCCTGAGATTGAGATTATACCAGCAAGCATAAAGTTTGAGATTTTTATGTGGCTCAATGTCAATAGTTTGGGTAAAAAAGAGCCTACAGATAAAAAGTAGAGCATATTTTACCAAAATCCGTTAAAATATAATTGCTTATAAGCCTGAAGCGGAGAACAAAATATGCTCTACAAATATTTTGTCAGCGATATGCGGAAACCGTTTGCAAATATCGGCTCGATATGGTTTGAGAACGCTGAACAAATTGTTGATAAATACCACTGAATATGCCAGCTTTTCTGGGCTTTTGAAGGTGTCAGAAAAGAAGAACAAAAGAAATTCAGCAAATCATATTACAGATACTTTAAAAATTCAAGAAAATTACTTCTTAAGAGATTTGACGAAAAAACAAGCGACAGTTTAATTTTCTGTCGCTTGTAATTATACTTTATTCTATTTTTCGTGTTACCATAACCATTGACATTAAGCCAAAAGTTTACATTTTTATGACAATTTTAATTTTATCACTCTTTGCTTTCTGTAGAAGCATATGCCTCTTCAGCAGTTTTATAACCAAACATAACATCAATCATAGCATCGCCAAACTGTTCAAACATAATAGCAGGAATCATCATACTATCTTCTATAACAGCCTGTGATGGAATGCAATCCTTGCAGTTTGTTGCAATCTTATAACGAACTTCGCCATCATTGAAATCCATCTCAAAGTTACCAAGCAAAAGACCATAGTTTACCATAGTAAGGAACTTAGAAAGCTCTACTCTATGCTCCTCATCACAGTTAAGACTGATAAGACCAAGTGAAAGATACTTTGTTTCATCAATGTCTACAATTATACGGCACTCTTTAAGGCGGTTTCTAAGGTTAATTCCGCATCTGATAACTTCTCTTTCTTCATCAAATGTATAGTTCCATTCGTCATTTTTAAGATACTGTTCTATTGCGGCTCTTATTTCTGTGGAATATGCCATTTTACTACCTCCGAATATAATAAATATAAAATAGTATAACACTTAAACCTTGTTAAAGTCAATATAAAAAAGTAGATATTCATTGACAGTTATGTATAATTTAATAGTTATGACTCTAAATTGCGACTATCTACACGCTTATTTTCAAGGCTACGGCGATATTCTTTAGGTGTCATATTATATTTCTTTTTAAATATTCTGTTGAAGTATGAGAGATTAGTTATACCTATGCTTGTTGCAATCTCTGTAATCTGAGAATTTGTTGTCAAAAGCATATTTGTAGCAATATTCAAGCGATAATCATTGATATACTCAATACAAGTTGTTCCCATATATTTCTTAAAGAACCTCATAAAATAATGCTTGCTAAGATTTACACTTGCAGAAAGCTCCTCTATTGTAATAGAGTTCATATAATTTTCGCTGATATAATCAAGAATAGCCTTGATATTCTTAGTTGTATTATTTTTGAGAGTAGTATCATAATCAATCTTTTCAAAGCATTCTGCGAAAAATACATAGAAAAGTTCATAGAGCTTAGATTTGATAGTAAGCTCATAGAAATCCCTTTTCTTATCATAAGTATCAACTATTGAAAGATATATATCACGAATCTTGCTATAAGATGGGTGGTCACGCTTTATTATATAAGGCATAGAGAGCTGTCTTTCATAAAAAGGTGTAAAATATCTAATAGAGCAAGCGTCTGTTGAATTATTTGTAAGCATACTCATATTAAACATCATAGTAAGCATATGTGCTTCATTACCATTATATTGCTTAAAAGAATGAAGAACACAAGGAGGAATAATAGCAATATCATTTTCCTCTGCAACATATGTTTCAAGGTCAATGTTAAATTCAACATATCCGCCTTTAACATATACTATCTCTATCTCCTCGTGCCAGTGCATCGGAAAGGAGTTAAAGTATTCAGGCATTCTTGTCCTATAAATATCAAAAGGAAGGAGAAAATCTCCGTGTTGAACTGCCTCTTTTAAAGACAGTATTTCTTCGTTAGTGTATTTTTCGTTAGTTTTGCTCATTTTTACCGTCCTTTAGTCATACAAAAGCTTAGTATTAAGATTTCTACAAAATTTTTAAAATTCAACTCAGTCTGATTATAAAATCAATGAATATCTGAAATTCTTATGGTTAATATAATGTTATTTATTTTAAAATAACAAATTGAATGTAAAAATCCATATATATCACAATAGTATTATAATACAGAAAAAACAATTCATCAATAGCAATAAAATGCTCTTTTATCTTTAAAAGTAACACATATCAGTAAAAAGCATCAATTTAAAAATTCGCACAAAAGTACAAATTGTAAAATTGAGTTATATTTTAATATATATGCTTAATTCATAGTTCAAGCTATAAATTAAGCAGGTGACATTTTTACTCTGCTCACCTGCTTAATTCAGTTATCTAAAGATTATAATTATCTTGATGAATACCCATTGTTACTATTTCCACGAGAACCTCTGCCAGAGCGTCTTGAGCTACCTTCATTAAAACGCTTGAGGTCGGACATTTTTTCATCGCTTGTCTGTTTAAATTTAGACATCATATCTTCAAAGCTTGTTGCCTCAGGTCGCTTAGAACTCTGCCATTCAAAGTTTCCTGGTCTGCCAGGACTTTGAGTGCTACCTTGTCTTTTAGAACCGCCATTTGGCTTAGGAGCTGGTGGCAAAGCCTTTTTCATAGAAAGACCTATCTTACCCTCAGGAGTGATAGACATAACTTTAACCTTGACAACCTGTCCTATCTTAACAAAATCGCTAATTTCTTTTACATAAGTCTGAGCGACTTCAGAAATATGCACCATACCTGTTTTTCCTTCTGGTAAGTCAACAAAAGCTCCGAATTTAGTTATTCCGCTAACTTTACCCTCAAGAACATCTCCTACTGCAAGACCCATAGTGAAAATTTTTCCTCCCCTTAATTTCCGGCTATATTTTGAAAAACACGCACTCCGCTTTTAGCATAGCCGAGTCGCAATGCTTCCTGCCTTAGATACTCCTCACATTCTTTTTCCTCATCAGTTTTGTTTTCAGCAGTTGTTTGCTTCTTCTTTTCTGGTTGAGAAGAAGCTTGAACTAAATTCTCATTTTGGCTTGATTCTTCATTACTGCTTGATTCTTCAACTGGATTTGCAACCTCGCTCACTGTGAGTTTGCTTGCCTGTTCAGCAAGCTGTGATTTTTTTTCGAGGTCAAGAGTTTTCATTTGAGCCATTTCAAGCTTATTATTAACATTTTCAAGCTCAGTACGGCTCTGCTGAATTTTAATCTGCTGGTCTACTATTGTAACCAGAATAAAAATAAAAAACGCCACAACCGCAATTCTGAGAATGTAATTTTTCTTTGGTTTTATTCTGTTTTTTACTTTTCTTTTTTTCATAGAAAGCACCTTTTAAAATACTATCATAAGTCACTATAATATAAATTATTATACAATAAGTACCAAATAACTTTCAAGTAATTTTCAAAATTTTTTACGAAATATTTAAAATTTAAGTGCTTTTTTAGAATAAAGGCACTTTTATTTTGCTTTTTTTATTGAATATTGCAAGTTTACATAATGTAAGTTCTATGATAGCTACTAATTACCAATCAAATCCCAAATCCTCATATATTTTTTTCGCTTTAATTTAAGCTATTCATATGATATAATATACTTAAAATAGATTTTATGGAGGTATTTTTCATGTCCGATTTTAAAGAAATAAATATTACCGAGCTCACTGCAAGTCCTTATAATCTTTTTAATAAAGATTGGGCCTTGCTTACAGCAGGAAATTCAGAAAAATTTAATACAATGACTGTAAGCTGGGGTGGCGTTGGTATCCTTTGGAATAAAAATGTTGCAACTGTCTATGTCAGAAAATCTCGCTATACACTCGAATTTATAGATAAATTCGACCATTTTTCACTAACCTTTGGCGGTGACGCTATGCGCAAGGCTTTAACTTTCTGCGGGAAAAATTCTGGCAGAGATTATGATAAGGTTAAGGAAACAGGTATCACACCTTTATTTGATGAAAAGGTTCCATATTTTAAAGAAGGCAAGCTTATCTTAATCTGTAAAAAACTCTATCGTCAAGAAATGAACGCTGAATCCTTTATAGATAAAGACATTATAGATAAATGTTACAGCGACAATGATTATCACATTATTTTCATTGGAGAAATTGAAAAAGCTCTTATTAAGGAGTAAAATATGCGTTCTATTATCGTAACAGGTGGCTCAAGAGGTATTGGTTCAGAAATTTGTATTACACTTTCAAAGGCAGGCTATGCAGTTGCAATAAACTATAACCATTCTGCCGAAAAAGCTCTTGTACTTTGCAAAGAAATTCAAGAGCAAGGTGGCACAGCTATCGCCATTCATGGTGATATTTCAGATACAGCTGATGTAAAAAACCTCTTTGAACAAACATATAGAAGCTTTGGCACACCTTATGCTCTCATAAATAATGCTGGAATTGCTCTGCAAAATAGCCTTATCCAAGACATTAGCGATGAACAGCTTGAGGCCGTAATATCAACAAATCTTCTTGGCGCTATAAAATGCTCTCGTGAAGCAACACGATATATGGTTTCTGAGCATTGTGGAAGAATTATAAATATATCGTCTATTTGGGGAGAAGTCGGTGCCTCTTGTGAGGTAGTATATTCCGCATCTAAAGCTGGAATAATAGGTCTTACAAAGGCTCTTGCAAAAGAACTTGCACCAAGCGGAATTACCGTAAACTGCATAGCTCCTGGAGTTATAAGCACAGATATGATTTCGTGCTATACTCAGGAAGATATTGATATACTTCGTGACGAAACACCTCTTGGAAGAATAGGCACTTCTAAGGATATTTCTAATGCAGTGGAATTTCTCATATCTGATAAAGCTTCATTCATTACTGCTCAAGTTCTCGGTGTAAACGGTGGATTTGGTATATAAAATTTAATATTCTATTTAAAGATAAAAAGTGGTGGAGCTTAAGGTCCATCACTTTTATTTTCTATCAATGTTCATTTACAATACTACTGCTATTACATATATATTAGTGAATTTTTTGTTCATCATTAGAAGTTATAAATTGGTTTATGCTTGAATATTTTTTATTGCTACTTTCATAATAATTAGATATTGAACTTTCTAAATTTTCAACTACACTCGTATTACTTGTCATATTATTGCTTAAATCATTAACAACATTACCTTTATCATCGAACTTAGTTCTAAAAAGCTTAGAACTATTATAATCATAATATCTTGATATTGATTGTTATAAGAAGAAGCATCAAGCACAATATAGACAGAGTAGATACATCTAAACCAGAAGGCTTAGAAATTGGTACATGGTTATTTGAATAATCTACAGGCGCCGAAAAAGCTCTACTGAAATAATTAATTATATATATGAGAGTAGTGCTTGTATGAATTTACATTTTAAAGTAATTGTTCAATTTTTTTAATTTTTTATCAAATATGCTTGAACTGTGATTTCTACTCTGATATAATAAGACAACACAAGAAATATAGGAGTACGGATTTAATGAAAACTTCAAGTACAGCATTAAGACTTAATGAATTTATGCAGAAAAATGGTTTAAAACAAATTGATATTATAAATCTTGCAAAACCATTTTGTAGTGAATATGGTGTAAAACTTAGTAAATCTGACCTCAGCCAATATGTTTCTGGAAAGGTAGAACCAGGACAAAATAAACTCTATATTCTTGCAAGAGCATTAAATGTATCTGAAGCGTGGCTTATGGGATACGAAGTTAAAAACGCAACCAATAAAAACGAATCTCAAAACATACAAACAAACTCAGAAGTAAAAGATGAAATACTTAGTATGCTGATTAGGAACTATGAAAAAATGACAGAATCAGCTAAATACGCACTTTTTGAATATTCAGAATTTATGATAAGTAAGTCTGAAAATCTATGTCCACAATAAAGCATAAACATTACAGAAAATAGTAAGCTTTTATATTAAAAATTTGACATTTTATTTTGAAGAATATACAAATATATCAGTTTTACTATGTGTCAATATTCTTTTGGCATAACGAAACCTCATATGACAATTTTTATTCTGCCGTAGGAGGTTTGTTTTTTTAATGTCCATTTTTTACGAACTTTTTCAATTTTCTGCCACTTGTAATTATACTTTATGCTATTTTTTCGGGTTACCACAATTATTGATATTGAGCCAAAAACTAAAAGCACTTGGACTTCGTAAAGAAGTCCAAGTGCTTTTTGATGTGCTTAATTATATTTTATCGTTCTTGTGAGCGAAGTATATAAATAGCAATTATAGCTTTTGGGACTGATGGTTCAGAGTTGCGTTCACAAATAGTTGCGATTTACTCTCTGCCAAGTAAGTAGTCTATCGAAACCTCAAGTATATCAGCAAGTGCAACAAGCTCAATATCTGTGACAGAACGAATCTGACCTTCAAGCTTAGAAAGACCAGAGACATTCATATCAACACCATTGACCTGCAACTGTGCAAGTAATTCCTTTTGTTTAATGCCTTTGCTTTTACGAGCAGCTTCAACTCTTGCACCGATAAGGTTACGATTGCCCAGTGCCTGCTTACGCAATCTCATCAAATATCCTCCTAACCATTTATTATACTATGTATTATACTTTAACTTATGCTAAATAACAATAGCTAATTTGTAAGAAATGACAAAGAGGTTTTAGTTTATATTGCACAGCAAATAAATATTAAAATTTACAAGTAGAAATATGATAGAGGTAAAATTAAGACAAAATTCGCAAATAGAAAAAAACAAGTGCTTATATTTAAAGCGAAAATTCGCAATGATATACGCAATAATGCGGCGACCGAGCCTATAAGCCGGGTTCTGTCGTGAACAGCCATCTATCTTGGCAGGGCGTTACCGCCACTGCTCGATGCCACCTAAGCGAAGCCATCGGGCCGATGTTGAATGCTTCTGTGCGGTGTTGCTCCGAATAGGGTTTACAGGGCCACACAGTCTCCCGTGTGCCGGTGAGCTCTTACCTCGCCTTTCCACCCTTACCTGAAAGACTCAGGCGGTATATCTCTGTTGCACTATCCCTGGGGTCGCCCCCGGCGGCCGTTAGCCGTTATTCTTGCCCTATGGAGCCCGGACTTTCCTCGGGTGAAGCCTTTCGGCTTTCATCCGCAGCTGTTCAGCTCGCTCGCAAAAGATATTTTACTATATTTTTAACCGAATGTCAAATGCTTATGCTAATCAAAGCTTTGCAACGCCTGATTTTCTTGCGGCCTCCATAACAGCCTCAGCAACAGCCTTGCCTACTCTTCTATCAAATGCTTTTGGCAGAATATATTCATCATTAAGCTCATCATCAGAAACGAGAGAAGCAATCGCATAGGAAGCAGCAGCTTTCATCTCTTCGTTGATTTCGCTTGCACGACAATCCAAAGCACCTCTGAAAATTCCTGGGAAAGCAAGAACATTATTGATTTGATTTGGAAAATCTGAACGACCTGTTCCTACTATTCTTGCACCTGCTTTCTTAGCAGCATCAGGCATAATTTCAGGTGTAGGGTTAGCCATAGCAAAGATAATTGGCTCATCTGCCATAGATTTCACCATTTCTTCATTTACGATATTTGGTGCGGAAACACCGATGAAGAGGTCAGCATTCTTCATAGCGTCTGCAAGAGTACCAGTCTTTTTAGAACGGTTTGTAATTGTAGACATATACTGCTGTTCTGGGTTGAGTCCGTCCATACCCTCGTAAATAATGCCAGCTCTGTCTACCATTGTAAGATTTTTAAGACCGAGGTTGAGGAGGTGCTTTGCAATAGCTATACCTGCTGAACCTGAGCCATTGATAACGGCATTGATTTCGCCAAGGTCCTTCTTGACAACCTTCAATGCGTTGAGGACAGCAGCCGCAACTATAATTGCAGTTCCGTGCTGGTCATCGTGAAAAACAGGAATATCGCAGATTTCTTTGAGCTTTCTTTCAATCTCAAAGCATCTTGGAGCAGCAATATCCTCAAGGTTGATTCCGCCGAAACTTCCAGAAATAAGATATACTGTTCTTACAATTTCATCAACATCTTTGGAACGAACACAAATAGGGAAGGCGTCAACTCCTGCAAATTCCTTAAATAAAGCACATTTGCCCTCCATAACAGGCATACCAGCCTCAGGACCTATATCGCCAAGTCCGAGAACGGCTGTACCATCGGTTATAACAGCAACTAAATTGCTTCTGCGTGTAAGTTGGAAAGACTTTTCATAGTCCTTTTGTATCTCAAGGCAAGGCTCTGCAACGCCAGGAGTATAAGCGAGGGACAAATCTTTTGTATCATTGACGGCAACACGAGAAACAACCTCGATTTTTCCTTGCCATTCGTAGTGTTTTTGCAATGATTCTTCTCTGATATTCATCATAGACTTCCTTTCAAATTAAATATCTTAATAAATTTTAGTACATCAAGGAGTTTTTGTAAAGTGCTTAATTGCAAAATCCGACATTTTTCCCAATTAGCTAGCTAACTTCCCTAAGACAATTAAAGTTTAGGTCAAGCCTTTTTAAAGGCTTGCGGTTTCCAAAGGCGGAGCCTTTG
>OLGD01003663.1_pt1 | contig 14016 bp, 10 predicted proteins | sample 1605311 | NCBI WGS metagenome assembly OLGD01 (sample SAMEA3888917, study PRJEB22519) | human gut metagenome | biome: human gut; feature: human-associated habitat; material: faeces | place: Denmark | collected 2010 | reverse complement strand
TCTCGCTGGCGGCCGAGGTGTTGCCGAAGCCGTAGCCGATGTTCCAGCCGAAGGGAACTCCGTCCACCGCGCCGGAGGCCGAGCCCCAGTACCATGTGTTTTTGTATGTCCACACGCCGCGTCCCCAGTCGAGAACGGCGAAGCTGTCCGAGGGGTCAAAAACATAGGTGTGTCCGTCGTAGGTGACCTCGCCGCGTGCGCGCATGCAGTTTATCTTTTGGTTATAGTAAAAATGCCCCGGTTTATCGAACGGAGTTGCTATGACCATGCTCTCCTCCGGTTCGTCGAAAAGCTCGACCTTTGCGTAAAGCGAGCCGGCAGGGCCGAAGCGCTTCATCTGCGCTATCAGTGTGCGCACGCCCGATCCGTCGTTTTTAAAATAAATGCTGTAATTTTTGCCGATGGCGGTCGTGTCGCCGGTCTTGCTCGTTTCGGGCAGCTTGCGCTTTCCGAGCGGCATGAAGCACATGGGGCTCGTGGTGATCTCCCATCCTTCTTCGAAGTTGAGAAGGCTTATCGAGTCCAGACCCATGTAGCCGTTATCGTCGATGGTGAGGGCAAGGGCAAAGCGGCCGTTGTTTATGAGGTAATAGTCCCATTCCTTGATGCGCATGGGGCTTGCCTTGATGTCCGCGCGCCTGTAAACCGGCAGAAGCTTCTTGGCGTAGCCCGGCTCCGTTAGCTCGCCGTCGGCGTTTAGCAGGGGTATTTCGCGAGTGATCTCGTGCTGATCCATTCCTACATCTCCTTTTTCAATTTGCGTATATCCGTTCCGGCAAACGGGAGCTTGAGAAACTCGCCGTCTATCCTCGAGCAAATCTGCGGAGTGTATCGCCGCGCAAGCTCCGCATCGGTGAGATTTGTGCTGATAATGGTCTTCTTGCCCTCGACAAGGCGCGTGTTTATAAGCGTGTACAGTGCCGAGATGCTTATCTGCGTGAGCATTTCGGTGCCCAGATCGTCAAGGATCATAAGCTCGCACTCGAGCATGCGCTCGACCCGTGTCGAGGCCTTTTCCGCAGCCTCGGCGTCGCGCGCGAATTTTTTCATTTCAAACGCCTCAAGCGCGGAGGCCGCGGTGTCGTAGCACACCGAGTGACCGTTTTGCGCAACGACGCGCGCTATGCAGGCCGACAGGAACGTTTTGCCCAGCCCTGTACCGCCCTGAAACAGCAGGTTCATCGAGCGCTCCGAGAAGCTGGAGGCGTACTCGCGGCAGGTGTCGTAAACAATGCTCATCGCTTCCCTTGCCTCGCCGTACAGCGAAAGGTCGAAGTTTTCAAAGCGCTCGTCGCTGTTTTTAAGAAGCGTGCTCAGCTCGCTTGTAAGCTGGCGGTTGTATTCCTCGATGAGGCAGGAGCACATTTGGCTTCCGATAAACCCGGTGTCTTTGCATTTCGGGCATGAGTAGATATCCTCAAGATAATCGACCGGATAACCGGAAGCGTGCAAAAGCTCGGCCTTTTTTGCCTGAAGCGCAAGGCTTTCATCCTCCAGCGTCTTAAGTGCGTCGGAAAGATCCGCGCTGCGCTTTATCGTAAGTCCGACAAGCTCGGACATCTGCGCGCGAAGCCGATCGTCGATGCGGCGAATCTCGGGTATCTGCGAATAAATCTTTTCCTGCCTGAGATAATGCTCGGCAACATTGTTTGCGTGCGTGTGACCTATCTGCTCTCTGGCGCGCGCCAGAATTTTTCCGTCCAGTGCCATTGTTTAACCGTTTTTAACCTTTTCGTATATTGAGCGCAGACGCTTGAGCTCATCGCCCGAAACGTTGCTGCTATGCTGATTTTCCGCCTTGACCGCGCTTGCCGGAGAGCGGCTGTCGCGCTCGGCGACGTCCCGTGCCGAGTGTATGCCCTTCTCATGCCACGAGAGCATGATCTTGTTCATGTATCCCCATTTTAAAGCGCCGGTGTTTGTCACCGTGCGGTCGTATGCTATGAGTATGGCCTCGTTATCAAAGCCCATGTCGAACCACGAGGTCATGTATTTGCGCTCGGTCGGCGTGAGCACGCGGCTGCCGAGCCCCATTGAGGTCTTAAGCTCGCCTGCGCGCGAGCGCTTCTCGGCGGCATTGCGTATGTATTCGTCGGCCTGCTCGATGGTGATGATCTCCTTATTTGCCCATGAGTAGGCTTCCTTTTCGATGCTGCGCATCGAGGGCAGCCGGCCGGGACCGTATTTTTCGGTGAAAACGTCGATGCAGTAACCGATGAGCATGAAAATAACGTCCGCCGGCAGCGCAAGGTAATCGTAAATGCCGAAAAGCGTTTTCAGATCGGCTGTGGAGAGAACTCTGCCGAGCTTGTGCTGCGCCTGGGCGATAACGGCCTGAAAGCCGCTGTCCTCCTTCGAGCGGCGCACGATATCCGCCGAGGTGTATTCCGGAAGCTCCTCGGCAGGGGGGAGCTTTATCCCCTGCTCCGGCTTCGCGGCCGGGCGCGAAAGACCCATTCTCAGCAGCTTTTCGTGTGCGTTTTTTATCTCGGCCTCGGTGCGGCAAAGCTCGCGCGCGGCTCTGTCGGCGTTAAATCCGCCGTTAAGATCGAGCCAGATATACAGCAGCGCAACATCGCCGTCATGTGCGGCAATAAGCTTGTCCGCGGTGCTGTGCGGTATTGAGTTTTGCTCTACTGTGGGCATGACGATTCCTCTGTTCATTCAAAGTTTACACAATGGACTTTAACAAGAAGAATTATATCATTAAAATTAACTTGTAGCAATAGCCATGTTTGTGGTATAATTCAACGATAAAAGTAAAATGCCAGAGGTATGGATATATGCTTGAGCTGCTTTCTCCCGCAGGCTCGCCGGAGGCGGTCGTTGCCGCCGTTCAGAACGGCGCGGATGCGGTGTATATGGGACTTGGAATATTCAATGCTCGCCGCGGAGCAAAAAATTTCAGCGACGAGGAATTTGAAAAGGCGGTCAAATACTGCCGTATACGCGACTGCAAGGTCTATGTCACGATGAACACGCTCGTCGGCGACAGGGAGATGGAGCAGGCTGCCGAGCTTGCAAGGCGCGTGTCGGATCTCGGCGCGGACGCCATCCTTGTGCAGGATCTCGGCCTTTTGAGCGTTTTGAAAAAAGCCGTGCCGGATATTCCGCTGCACGCGAGCACCCAGATGAGCATCCATAACCTTGCCGGCGTTGAGGCAGCGGCCGAGATGGGACTTACCCGTGCAGTCCTTGCGCGCGAGCTGAGTTTCGAGCAGATAAAGTTCATAACAAAGCATTCGCCGATAGAAACGGAGATATTTGTCCACGGTGCACTGTGCTTCTGCCATTCGGGGCAGTGCTATATGTCATCGCTTATAGGCCGCCGCAGCGGCAATCGCGGCATGTGCGCCCAGCCCTGCCGCATGGAATACACCATGGGCGGCAGACTTGAGGACAGCCATCCACTTTCCCTCAAGGATAATTGCCTTGTTGACCGCCTGCGTGAGATCGAGGACGCCGGCGTTGCCTGCGTGAAGATCGAGGGCAGAATGAAGCGCCCCGAGTACACGGGCATAGTCACGGGCATATACTCAAAAATCATCAAAGAGCGCCGCGAGCCGACGGCAGAGGAAATGCAGACCCTTGCCGACGCATTCTCGCGCCAGGGTTTCACGCAGGGCTATTTTAACGGCGATAAGGCCGACATGTTCGGCGTGAGAGCCGAAACCGACAAGGTCGGCGAAAAAATGTTTTCCGATGCAAGGAAAGAATACATCGGCAAGGAAGAGCGCCGCGTTCCTGTGAAGTTTTACGCCGTCGTAAACGCCGGAGAGGCGGTCAAGGCGGCAGCTATAGATAACCGCGGAAACAAGGTAGTCGCTTTCGGCGCCGAGCCGCAGAAGGCGATACGTCAGGCGATAAATTCAGAGGTCTTGAGTGACAGGCTCGGCAAGACAGGCGGTACGCCGTACTACTGCGTGGATGCGCAGAGCCGCGTGCAGAGCGGACTTTACCTCTCTGCGTCGGAGATAAACGAGCTGCGCCGCAAGCTTGTCACGGCTCTCAACGAGCGCCGCGCAGTGCCGCAGCCGCGCCGCAGCCTGCCCATGCCGCAGATGCCCTCGGGGCAGAGTGCCGTGACCGATCCCGTTATGATCTATCAGGTGCGCACGGCAGAGCAGCTTACCGAGGAGCTTGCCGACACAAGACCCGATTATATCTACATTCCCGTCAAGGTCATGCACGATAATTTTGACCTTGTGCGCATGTTCAAAGAGCGCGGAGCGGTGCCGGTCGCCGTTTTGCCGCGCGTTATAACCGACAGCGAGACGAAGGATATATTCGTCATGCTGCGAAAGCTGTTCGACCTTGGCATAAACGAGGCGCTCGTCGGAAACCTCGGACATGTTATAATCGCGCGCAAGGCAGGAATGAAAACGCGCGCCGATTTCGGCATGAATGTGTTTAACTCGTATTCGATGGATATGATACGGAAGATGGGCTTTTTGTCCGCAACGGCATCGTTTGAGCTGCGCCTTGCGCAGGTTCGCGATATGGCAAAGTGCGTGCCGACGGAGCTTATCGCTTATGGGCGGCTTCCGCTCATGGTGTCGGATCAGTGCGTGATAAGTCACAGCCTCGGCGCGTGCAATTGCCAAAGCCCAGCTCAGCTTTCCGACCGTATGGGCTCGACCTTCCCCATCGTGCGCGAATACGATCACCGCAATGTGATATACAATTCCCGAAAGCTGTTCATGGCCGATAAAAACGATGAGCTGTGCGGCGTGGGGCTTTGGGGAATAAGACTGATGTTCACGACCGAGGGCGCGCGCGAGTGCGTTCAGGTCGCAAAGAGATATAAGGGCGAGGGAGACTATCAGCCGAACGATCTGACCCGAGGCCTTTATTACAGAGGAGTTGACTGACACTATGGATATCGTGCTTGCCTCCGGCTCGCCGCGGCGAAAGGAGCTGCTTGAAACGCTGGGGCTTGATTTCGCCGTCGTTCCGGCAAAGGGCGAAGAGATAGCACCGCGCGGCGCAGGCCCTGCCGAAACGGTCGAGGCTCTGTCACGGGCAAAGGCCGAAGAGGTTGCGAAAGGCTTTGCAAATGCGCTCATCATCGCGGCGGACACCATCGTTTGGGCAGACGGCAGGATACTCGGCAAGCCCAAAGACGAGACCGACGCAAAAGCCATGCTGCACCTGCTGTCGGATAATACGCACGAGGTTTACACCGGCGTGACGGTCATGTACGGCGGCAAAATCGTCGTCGGCAGCGAGTGTACGAAGGTTTTCTTCCGCAAGCTGTCGGAGGGCGAGATCGACCGTTATGTTCAGACCGGAGAGCCGATGGACAAGGCCGGTGCTTACGGCATTCAGGGCAGAGCCGCGCTCATGGTCAGGCGGCTCGAGGGCGACTATTTTAACGTAATGGGCCTGCCGCTGTGCAGGCTTGGCCAAATGCTCGAAGAGATCGGGGTGCATCTTTTTTGAACGTAAAAAATTATCTTAAGAAAAACGGAATAAAGCTCGGCGTTATCGTGCTCGTCATAGCGCTCGTCGCCGGGGCGGCATCCTATCTTCTCAAGGGAAACGCAGGACTTATACAGAATGTGTCGGGCACGGTCAAAGCACCGGTGCAGCGCATGGTAAGCTCCGTTGCCGACTGGCTGGAGAGCCTTTACGGATATCTTTACGACTATGACCAGCTCGTTGCCGAAAACGAGCGTCTGCGCGCGGAGCTGACCCAAGCTCAGGAGGAGGCACGAAACGGTGCCGCCGCCATCGAGGAAAACGAGCGCTTCCGCCAGCTGCTTAACTTCAAGGAAAAGCACAGCGATATGACGCTTGAATCTGCCAAGGTCGTCGCGTGGACGACGTCAAACTGGGCAAATTCGTTCACGATAAGCAAGGGCACGAATGCCGATATCGCCGTGGGTGACTGCGTTATCACCGAGTACGGCGTCATGGTCGGACAGGTGACCGAGGTCGGCTCGACATGGGCTACGGTTTCCACGGTCATCGACCTTAACACGAATATCGGCGCGCTCGTTTCCGAAAACGGCGCTTCCGGTCTGCTCGTCGGCGACTTTGCCATGATGCAGGAGGGCTGCGTGAAGCTCAGCTACCTTGCCGACGGCGCGCAGGTTTTCTCGGGCGACACGGTCATGACCTCCGGCTCGGGCGGCGCATTCCCTCAGGGCCTTGTTGTCGGAACGATAAGCTCGGTCAAAACCGAGGCCGGCGGTCAGATAGAGTATGGCGAGGTCAAGCCCGGCTGCGACCTCAACGCGCTCGTGCAGGTTTTTGTAGTAAAAGATTTTGAAGTGGTGGAATAATTGCTCAACAGACTGATTCAGGCTCTTGAATGGAAAAAAGTCCGCATGGTCATCCAATACGCGGTCTATATGCTGCTTGTCATGCTGCTGCAAAGCGTGCTGTTTTCAAGGATCAGCATTTTCGGCGCGAAGGGCTTTATAATCCCGGCTGCCGCAGTTGCCGCAGGCATATATCTCGGCGGAGTTCGCGGCGCGGTTTTCGGAATTTTCCTCGGACTTTTCACCGATATGGCCTTTTCCGAAACGACGGTGCTGTTTACGATACTGTTTCCGATGATCGGCTTCGGAGCGGGCTTTGCCTCGGAGTTTTACATCAATAAAAGCTTTTTCGCGTTCATGATATTCAGCGTGGCGGCGATACTGCTGTGCGGCATAGTGCAGCTTATCCACGCGCTTATCGGCGGCGGAACGGAGCTTGCCGCAGGATTGATCACGGTGCTTTTGCAGACCGTTTTGTCCGTGCTGCCGGTCATGCTGCTGTATCTTCCGTTTAAAGAAGGCGGAATAATGCACGCGCAATACTGATTGAGGATACCCGATGAACATTATTAAGAAAGAAAGACTTATAGCGCTTGCACTGGTGTTTGCAATGCTGATCACGGTGTATATCGTTGCTCTGTATAAGCTCCAGATAATCGAGGGCGAGAAGTATTACGAAGAAAGCCGCAATAATATGGTGACGACCAGCACCGTTACCGCCGCGCGCGGCAATATCCTTGACCGCTACGGCAGAGTGCTTGTTACCAATAAATCGTGCTATGACCTGACGATAAACACAGATGAGCTTTTCCCGAATGACGACAGCGTTGACTCAAACGCCGTTATCTTAAAGCTTGTCAACATGATCCGCGATTACGGCGACGATTACATCGACGATCTGCCGATAACGAAAAGTCCTCCGTTCGAGTTTGAAAACGTCAGCGAGCAGGATCAGGCGCGGCTTGACGCTTATATGAAAGCAAACAAAGTCAAGGAAAACGCAAGCGCCGTCGAGATACTCTCGAGCATGCGTGACCGCTATGAGATCGACAGCAACTACACCGCAGAAGAGGCAAGGATCATTGCCGGCGTGCGCTATGCTATAAACGTGCGATATCTCATAAACACCTCGGACTATATTTTCGTCAAGGATGCGGATATGAAGCTCATAGCCACGCTGCGCGAAAACAACATTGAGGGTATAAATATCAAGGAATCCTACGTCCGTGAATACGCAACTTCTGCTGCCGCGCACATCCTTGGCTACACCGGCGCGATGAGCGACAGCGACTATGCAAAATATAAGGATCAGGGCTATTCCGCCGATGCGACCGTCGGCAAGGACGGCGCGGAGTACGCCTTCGAAAAATACCTGCACGGAACAAACGGCACGGTGCGCACGACCTCCGCATCCGACGGCACGGTCATAAGCAAGGAATATATCGAAGAGCCGGAGCCGGGCAACAATGTGTATCTGACGATTGACATTGCCCTGCAGGAGGCCGCCGAGCTTGCGCTTGAAAACGGCGTGGCCTCCATCCAGGCAAAGATAGACTCAAAGAAAGAGCAGCAGATAGCCAGCGGAACATACACTGAAAAGCAGGATGTCATCGACGGCGCCTCCGTGGTCGTCGTAAACGTCAAAACCGGCGAGCCGCTTGCCATTGCAAACTGGCCGACCTATGATCCGTCCGAGCTGCTGGAAAAATACAATGAGCTGCTTGAGGATAAAAACGCTCCGCTTTATAACCGCGCGCTCCAGGGCGGCTATGCGCCCGGCTCGACCTTCAAGCCGTGCACGGCGATAGCCTCGCTGACCGAGGGCATAATAAACACCGGCACTACCATCCAGTGTACAGGCAGATATACAAGATACGAGCAGTATGGCTATGCGCCGTATTGCTGGATATATACGCAGAACAATCAGCACCTGACTCACGGCTATCTGAACGTCACCGGTGCTATCCAGAACTCCTGCAACATCTTCTTCTATTCGGCAGGACATGACCTCGGCATAGATAAGCTCGATAAATACGCGGCTCTGTTCGGCCTCGGCGAGAGCACCGGCATTGAGCTGCCCGAATCCACCGGAAACATGGCAAATGCAAAAAACCATGAAGAGCTTACCGGCGAAGTTTGGACGATCGGTCAGACCATGCAGGCCGCCATCGGCCAGTCCGACAGCTTGTTCACGCCGCTTCAGCTTGCCGAGTACTGCGCAGCCGTTGCAAACGGCGGCGAGCGCCACAGCGCATCGATACTCAAATCCGTGCGCAGCTACAGCTACGGCGAAAATGTGTACGAGCGCGAGAATGAAGTGCTCAGCAAGGTCGAAACCGCGCAGTATAACTGGGATGCCGTCCACGAGGGCATGCGCCTTGTCGGTAAATCAAGTCTGCCAAACTACACCATGACGAGTATCGCGGCAAAAACCGGCACCGCCCAGAAGGGCGAAAGCATCGCAAACGACGGTATCTTTATATGTTATGCACCCTTTGACGATCCGGAGATCGCAATGGCCATCGTCGTTCAGAAGGGCGGCGCGGGCGCAAACTGCTCGGTCATCGCACAGGAAATACTCGAGGCTTACTTCAGCCTGAAATCCGCAACCGACGTTACCGACATCGAAGGCGAGCTGCTGCAGTGATAAAAAACCGCGCTTTTTGTCAAAAAAGGCGTTGAAAGAAACGGCAGCATTGTATATAATAAAACAGTAATTATAAAAAGTGTTTTTTATAATAGGAAATTTCGCAAACAGAATCGAGGGAAGCTTATGAATATTGCACTTATGGCACATGACAGAAAGAAGGAACTGATGGTCCAGTTCTGTATAGCTTATTGTGGTATTCTGGCCGAGCATTCAGTCTGCGCAACCAACACGACGGGCAAGCTTGTATCCGAAGCAACGGGACTTCCCGTGACGCTTTATCTGCATGCCGACCAGGGCGGCGCCCAGCAGATCGGAGCAAGAATATCATATAACGAGATCGATCTTGTACTGTTTTTCTGCGATCCGTCAAACCCCGGCGGCTTTGACGATATCAACAAGATCGAACGCCTGTGCGATCAGTATCAGATCCCGTTTGCAACCAATGCGGCAACCGCGGAGGTGCTCGTTCAGGGCCTGCGGCGCGGTGATCTTGACTGGCGCAATATCGTCAATCCAAAGCGCAGGTAGGCTGCATCGCCGAATTAAAACTCGAATGCTGTTATTGCTCAAGCAATAGCAGCATTTAGTGATTGAAAGGAATAAAATTTAGTATGGCAAAAGTTGCGCCGAGAACCCTGTCGGGCTTCATGGAGCTGCTTCCGGCAGACCAGATAAAGATGGAAAAAATGATGGAGACGCTCAGAAAGAGCTACTCCGTTTACGGCTTTGCTCCGCTTGACACGCCGGTGATCGAATCGGCGGAGGTGCTGCTTGCAAAGGGCGGCGGCGAGACCGAAAAGCAGATATACAGATTCAATAAGGGCGACAGCGACCTTGCACTGCGCTTTGACCTGACCGTTCCGCTTGCAAAATTCGTCGCGGCAAATTACGGACATCTGACGTTTCCGTTCCGCCGCTATCAGATAGGCAAGGTCTACCGAGGCGAAAGAGCACAGCGCGGCCGCTTCCGCGAATTTTACCAGGCCGATATCGATATAATCGGCGACGGTAAGCTCGATATCATAAACGAGGCGGAAATCCCTGCGATAATCTATCGCACCTTCACCGCGCTCGGCCTCAAGGGGTTTAAAATAAAGGTCAATAACCGTAAGCTCTTAAACGGATTTTACAGCCTTGCCGGCATGAGCGAAAAGGCCGGCGATATAATGCGCACGGTCGATAAGCTCGATAAGATCGGCCCAAACAAGGTTCGCCAGCTTCTTATGGACGAGCTGCACATGTTCTCGCACAAGGCCGACGACGTTATGGACTTCATGGCCATAAGCGGCACGAATGCCGAGGTCATTGCCGGACTTGAGCGCTATAAGGGAATGGACGAGCTGTTTGACGAGGGCCTTGAGGAGCTCAAGACCGTCACAAGATACCTTGCCGATTTCGGCGTCCCGGAGGAAAACTTCGCAATCGACCTTTCGATAGCGCGCGGCCTTGACTATTATACAGGCACGGTTTACGAAACCGAAATGACCGCCCACCCCGAGATAGGCTCGATCTGCTCCGGCGGCAGATACGACGATCTTGCCGGATACTACACCGATAAAAAGCTGCCCGGCGTCGGCATATCCATCGGCCTTACGCGCCTTTTCTATGTCCTCAACGAGCAGGGCATGCTCTCGGACGAAACCGTGTCGGCTCCTGCCGATGCGCTCGTTATCCCCATGGCTGAGGATCTCGGCTACGCCATTGCCGCCGCAACGGCGCTGCGTGATGCTGGGGTGAGAACTCAGCTTTACTGCGAGCAGAAAAAATTCAAGGCAAAAATGAGCTATGCCGATAAGCTCAGCATTCCCTATGTGATCCTCATCGGCGAGGACGAGATCGCGGAAAACGTCGTCGCCGTTAAGAATATGACCACCGGCGAGCAGACAAAGCTCGGCTTTGCCGACGCTGCGTCGCTCATAAAGAAAGACATGGATGATCGCGCCCGTGCCGCGGTTATCAAAGAATAATGGAGGCAGAAGAAAATGACACAGTCAAGAACTCACACCTGCAATCAGCTCCGTATTGAAAATGTCGGAGAAAAGGTCAAGATCGTCGGATGGATGGAGAACGTCCGCGAGGTAGGCCAGAACTTTGCGTTTGTCATTGTCCGCGATTTTTACGGCACGACGCAGGTCGTCGTCGAGACCGAGGATATGATGAAGGTCATAAAGGGCATAAACAAGGAGAGCACCATCTCCGTCGAGGGCACAGTTCGCGAGCGCGCGAGCAAAAATCCCAAGCTCCCCACCGGTGATATCGAGGTCGTTCCCGAAAAGATCGAAGTTCTCGGCCGCTGCCGTTATAACGAGCTGCCGTTTGAAATAAACCGCAGCCGCGAGGCAGACGAGACCACACGCCTTAAGTACCGCTACCTCGACCTGAGAAATCCGGCCGTAAAGCAGAATATCATCCTCCGCTGCAACGTCGTCGCCGCCCTGCGCAAGGCGATGATGGAGCACGATTTCCTTGAGATAACAACGCCTATCCTCACCGCTTCCTCTCCCGAGGGCGCGCGCGACTATCTCGTTCCGGCAAGAAAGCACCCCGGCAAGTTCTATGCTCTGCCGCAGGCGCCGCAGCAGTTCAAACAGCTGCTCATGACCTCGGGCTTCGACCGCTATTTCCAGATAGCGCCCTGCTTCCGCGATGAGGACGCGCGCGGCGATCGTTCACCCGGCGAGTTCTATCAGCTCGATATGGAGATGTCGTTTGCCGGCCAGGAGGATGTTTTTGCCGTGATTGAGGATGTCCTGCCCCCGATTTTTGAAAAGTTCGGAACATACAACATATCCAACAAGGCACCCTTCCGCCGCATCGGCTATAATGAGTCGATGGAAAAGTACGGCTCTGATAAGCCCGACCTGCGCATCGACCTCGTTGTTGAGGATATCACCGCACTCGTATCCGGTACCGATTTTGTGCCCTTTGCCGAGGGAAACACCGTCAAGGCAATCGTCGTGACCGGCTGCGACCTTACCCGTAAGCAGATCGACAAGGTCTGCGCGGATGTTGAGGTTCAGGCAGGCATGAAGCCCTACTGGTTCAAGGTCGACGAAAACGGCGAGCTTGCCGGCGGTGTTGCCAAGTTCCTTCAGGATAAGAAGGCTGCCCTCACCGAGACTCTCGGCCTAAAGCCCGGCTGCCTTGTCGGCGTAACGGCAGGCAAGAAGGGCGAGGCGCAGAAGACCGCAGGCGTTATGCGAAAGATGCTCGGCGCGGCGGTTCCCGGCCATATGGATAAGGAGCGCTACGAGTTCTGCTGGATCGTCGATTTCCCGATGTACGAGATCGGCGAGGAGTCCGGCGAGCTTGAATTCTGCCACAACCCGTTCTCCATGCCCAACGGCGGCCTGGAGATCCTCGAAAAGGCCGAGCGCGGCGAGGTCGATCCGCTTTCGATCACCGCGTTCCAGTACGACCTCGTGTGCAACGGCGTTGAGCTGTCCTCGGGCGCCGTGCGTAACCACGATCCCGAGATCATGATAAAGGCGTTTGAAATGGTTCGCCTCGGTGAGGACGACGTTAAGGCCAAGTTCCCGGCTATGTACAATGCCTTCTGCTACGGCGCACCCCCTCATGCCGGTATCGCCCCGGGCGTTGACCGCATGGTTATGCTGCTTGCCGGCGAGGACTCCATCCGCGAGATCATCCCGTTCCCGATGAACAAGAACGCGCAGGATGTCATGATGGGCGCACCCTCCACGGTCGAGCAGAAGCAGCTTGACGAGCTGAACATAGCGATAACCTGCCCCGTCGAAGAATAAGAAAAATTATAAAGGGACTGCATTTAGCCAAAGCCCCGTAAGGATGTTTTTTTCAGAGATACGGTGTAACCCCCATTTTCGGGGTTGCACCGTTTCCTCTTTCAGGCTGTAAGCCTGTATTCCTGCGGGTTTGCCTGTATTTTCTCCATCAGACTTTTGATCTCGTCCTCAGTGGGAATGTCAATCAGTCCGATGGCTGTGAAGTAGATGTCCACCCTCACATAGCAATGACCGCCTGACTTATCGTTGTTGTGAACCTCGATCCTTCTTATCAGCGAGTTGACAAGCGTTGGCGTCAGTTCCTCAAACGCCGTGCTGCTTCGCAGGACTCTCAGCAGGGTTTTCAGATCAAGGCTTGTCTGTTCGATGCAGGCAAGCCTTTTCTCGTCCTCATCGACCCTTTTGACAAGCTCCCTCTGCTCATTTTCGTAATTGACCGACATTCTTGCATAGCGTTCGGCTGAGATGTTGCCGAGGACTTGATCCTCATAGATGCGCTCTATCAGCTTGTCAAGGTCTTGAATACGCCGCTTTCCGCTTTCAATGGAAGTCTTGAGCCTGTTCGTTTCCGTCCGCTTGGATACGATGTCTTTCTGCGCCATCAGGTACAGGAACACCGGCTCATAGCATCTAACGAAGTCTGCCAAGCTGTTGATGGCTTCCAGTACGATCTTTTCCAGCACTACATTACGGATATAGTGTATCTGACAGTTCCCTCTGCCGCTTTTGTAGTTGGCGCAGCGGTAATGCTCCTGATTGGCGTTCAGGCTCTTGGCGGCGCAGAAATGGAGCTTTGAGCCGCAGTCCGCACAGAACACTTTGCCGGAGAAAAGACTTGTCCTACCCGTTGCTGTCGGACGGATGCGGTTCTCACGAAGCTCCTGTACTCGTTTCCAGGTGTCCTCGTCGATGATGGCAGGCTGAGTGTTCGGGATGATCTGCCACTCGTCCTTTGGCTTATACACGGTCTTGTGAACCTTGTAGCTGACCGTGGTGGTCATAAAGTTCACGGTGCAGCCCGTGTACTGCTGATTGGCGAGAATACCGGCGACGGTTTTCTGATCCCAAGCGTATGGGTGGGTATACTGCTTTCTTGTTTTTCTGCCAAGCGAAGCGTAATAGGCGGAGGGGATGAGAACCTTTTCCTGTTCAAGCTGCTTTGCGATCTGCAACGGACCTCGCCCGTCAAGGCAGAGTGCGTAGATTTTCCGCACAATATCCGCTGCCGGTTCGTCTACCAGCCAGTCCTCCTTATCCTGTGGGTTCTTGACATAGCCGAACGGGACGGAGGAACTGACCCGCTTGCCGTTTGCCGCCTTGTTCTTCCATACCGCGC
>OLGD01003662.1_pt1 | contig 14020 bp, 9 predicted proteins | sample 1605311 | NCBI WGS metagenome assembly OLGD01 (sample SAMEA3888917, study PRJEB22519) | human gut metagenome | biome: human gut; feature: human-associated habitat; material: faeces | place: Denmark | collected 2010 | reverse complement strand
GAACCTTCTGCCTCTTTTTTCATCCCCCCAAATTAAAAACTTTTGAAATTACCTCTACAATCTGGATTTGAGACCGGACGAGGAAACCGCCAGACGCCTGAAAGGGTATCCCATCCTGCAGATGTCGGGGGACAACCCGGCCTACAACAACTTCGACTTTGAACGACAGGCCGCCTTCGAGCAGGCGATCGAGCTTTTCTGTCGGGAGGGGAGACGCAAACTTGCCGTGACAGTCGTGGCAAACTATGGCGACTGGGGCCGCTGCATAACTCGGACATGCAGGGAACATGATCTGGAAATTGTTTATATTCCGGGTAATGTGGCAGACAATCCGAAAAATCTTTTGGAAATGCTCTCCGCTTCCGGAGCGGACTCTCTTCTCTCCTACTCAAGCACCATTGTTGCGAAGATGCTGCATTTCTGCGAACAACATGAAATTGTCACGCTGCCTGCCTGCATCTACTGTTACACGCTTCCCACCGACTACATTGCCCACCCGAGCATTCGCGGCGTCATTGTCAATCCATTCCGGGAGTCAATTTCGGAATGCATGAAGCGGATGATTGAAATGATCGACAACCCGGCGGGGCCGGCGGAACACCGCAGTCTTCCTGCAAAATTTATGAATGTGACCGACTTGGCGCAATTTTACAACACACAACTGGAGGACCCCTACTATGAACCCATTCTCGTTGCTCACTGAACGGCAGGAAACGACTCGGCGTCCGAAGACCACGGATGGAACTGCTAGATTCACCCTTATAGAACTTTTAATTGTAATAGCGATCATCGCCATCCTTGCCGCGATGCTTCTGCCGGCATTGAATCAGGCGCGGGAGCGCGGAAAGTGCGTCTCCTGTTCCAGCAGACTCAAATCCCTCGGGCAGGTGGTTGCCATGTATGTAGCGGACAGTCAGGATTTTCTGCCGGCATGCAGCCCGACGGACACCAATACCTGGGTCCATCAACTCAAACGTCACAACAAGTCGTTGACCAACAAGCTGTTTCTCTGCCCGGCGAATGATACGTTGCGTTTTTCCTGGATTTCTGATCCAAATAATTTCTGGAATACGTCTGTTAATCCGCAACAAACAGAGTATGGCTTCAATCTGGGAATTGTAGACCCCTACAGTCCCTCGAAATATGGGAAAATAACTCGAATAAAAAATCCATCGACAAAGGTATTTTTAATGGATTCTGTGACCAACGGTTCTCTTACCAATCCCGGTAATGTCAACGGGAAATGGCGTATCGCGCCGACCAATTACATCGGCAACTGGCAAACGACCGGAGGCTGGGGGCGTCCTGCCGTACGTCACGCCAAGACGGTGAATGTGCTTTATGGCGATTATCATGTGGAAGGTGCGAAAGTGCCGAACTCGGTAGTCGCTTTCAATGTTGCTCCGTTCCGCTGGCTTGGCGAAAACTCCAAGTGTCAGATGTACGGGCTGAAATAATGGAAGGGGCTCCCATGAAGAATTTGCTGCCGCTCTCTCTTTTGTTGTTCCTTTGCCTTCCCGGCGGCGCGGCGGAGCAATCCATCGCAGATTATCTCCCCGATCCGGGATTTGAAAAGGCGCATGCCGCCAATGCCCAGATCAATGCGAAAGGCACAAAGGAACTGAACGGCTGGAGTGCGTTCCCTGCCGGCGGCAATCCCTGGACCTCGGTCAGCTACGTGGATCGCGGCGGGAAGACTCTCGGCGACAGGCGCCCTGCCATCGAACCTGCCGAAGGGAAAAGTTACCTTCGCATGTTCACTTTCAAATCGTGCAGCTGGCTCTCGCTCAAGTCGCCGGAATTCCCGGTCAGGAAGGGGGAAATCTACAGCGTCACGTTTCAGATCGCTGCCGACTCCACCACGCCGATGGCGAGAATGCGGCTCTTTCTGGAACGTGGCGGCAAGTCTTATGCGCTTCAGGAATACGATCTCATTACGCTGGAAGACGGCTGGAATACGATCGTCTACCGCATGAAATACGGCGGGCCCGACGGCCGTGCCCGGTTTGTCGTCAACTGCCTGAGAGAAAATAAGGCGACCGGCGGCTCGTTGAATTTCGACGATTTCCGTCGCGTCACCCCGAAAGATGTCGAATATGCCATGGAGCCCATGAAACCAAAGAAAAAGTAGGTTGTCATCATGTCTTTTCGTTTTTTAACCGTTACTGCAATAATTTCAATGGTTGTTCCCCTTTGGGCGAATCGACCGGAAACGGGCGGATTCCGGCCTGAACTGCCGCTGGAGGAGTCGGATTTTTCGGTCCGTATCGTTCCGCTCCGGCAGGGGGAGGCACGTTCCTTTCGCCTCGGTGCTCCGGCCGGGCGTTATCATCTGATGGTGAAGGTAAAAAGTTCGGATCGTTCCGGCAACGAAGGTGATTCGATGTTCGGCGGCTACACCTACTGGATGCCGCGGAACGCCTACCGTTTCCGGCTTGACGGCAAACCGCTCCAGCCGGAAATCAGCGCCCGCATGGTCCGCGCAATCGGCCGCGACAAGGAGGAGAACGGCATCTATACCGGCTGGCTCTACGTTCCGGAGAGCGTGCAGGTGACGCCGGATTCCGTTCTCTCGGTGGAATGCGCGAAACCGGACGGCTTCATCACGCAAATTGCTCTGCTCAATGAACCGCAGTGGCGGGCGGAAAAACTGCGCATGTCAAACCTCTTCGGCACAGCACCCGGTAAGGGATTCGGCAACGCCTGGGTTGCTGCCGTCGAACGGCCGAAACGGTTCTACCCGGTCGATTCTCTTCGCTATTTTCTGCGCGGTCTGGAACGTCTCTCCCAATATCGCGAATTCGGACTTGACTTTGCCGGATTTCAGCGGGATGGAAAAGCGCTGGCGGATCGGGTTGCCGCCTTTGTCCGGCAGAAACGGGTGACGCTCCCCAAGGTGGTTGCGACGGGCGACAAACTTGCCGGAGAATGGGAGAACTTCCGAAGCCGCCTTTTCTCCGCTTTGACGGAAAACCTTGTCCCGGCTGCGGTTCAGAACTGCACTGCGGCCGACAAGCTGACTGCGGCGGCCAATCCGAACTGTCATGCGGGGCGCGAAACGCGGTTCTACGCCGACGTCGCCCGGCGCTACTTCCATGCTGTACAGGAGGCCTTGAACGACAAGCCGGAGGGCGAAATTCAGGATTTCGCCCCGCTCACCCGCATTATCACCAATATGGATAACGGGATGCGCTATCTCGCGAAAGCACGTGAATTCGCCGCGAAGCCGCAGCGCACCGTGGAATTCCCCGCGTTTTTCGTCGAACGCGATTCCGCCTTGCCCGCTGCCGAACCGAATGGCGTCCAGCCGCTGCTGCTCAACGGCGTCTGGCAGTTCTCCCCCGGAAAAGCGGATGTGCTGCCGACACGGTGGATGCCCGTGCCGATTCCGAATGATTCCCCTTTCGTATTCTACAATATGGGCAATGTCTCAGATGAGGTGTTCGGCAAGCAGGCCGGCGCCTACTGGCGCGCCGCGTCGATTCAGGATGCCTGGTTCAAAACCTCATTCACCATCCCCGCCGAATGGAGCGGTGCGAAACTGGCACTGCGGTTTGACGAGGTCATGATGGCCGCCGAGGTATTTGTGAACGGCCGCTATGCCGGGAGTCACCATGGCGGATTTATTCCGTTTGAAATCGATGTGACGAAGCTGGCCGTACCGGGCAAGTTGAACCATCTGCTGGTTTTCGTTTCCTCTGCAAAGAAGGTGTCGATGGGAGCGGAAAGCAGTGCGATGCGGTACCATAAACTCCGGGCGCACTATCTCTACCCGGTGCCGGAGATGCACGCCTATGCCCTGCGTATTTCCGGCGACGTGAATCTGCTGGCAAAGCCGTTGCTGCGCAGTGAAGAGCACTATGTGCAGACCTCGTTGAAACAGAAGAAGATCATCGTCCGGACCACCGTCGTCAACGACACCGCTGAAGAGATGGAAGCCCGGCTATCCGCCGAGGTGCTCGACGGCTCCGCCTCCGTTGCCACCCTGCCGGAGCAGAAGGTCACTCTCGCACCCGGCGAGCGCAAACGGGTCGAGACGGAGGTCGCTTTCCCGAATCCGAAGCTCTGGGGCATCGGCGGCGATTACGGAGATCCTCACAACCGCTACCTGTTGAAAAGCGTCGTTGCCGCGGGGGAAAGAAGCAGCACGGAATTCACGCCGTTCGCCTTCCGCGAAATGACGATCGAAGGGCGCAAGATGTTTCTGAACGGAAAAGAGTTCCGTCTGCAGGGCAGTTCGCCCAGCCTCACGGAACGGGTAACGGTCCGCAACAACCGGTATGCGGAACTCTTCCTCAACCGCGCCCGGCGGGAGGGGCACATCAACTTTCTGCGCTATCACCGTTTCAATTTGCAGAACTGGCCGGTCGCGGCCTGTGACGATGCGGGGATCGTGAGTGAAGGCGAAGGCCCCTGGTGGGGGCTCTTTGCTCCGACCGACATCAACGGCGAAAACAATTACGACGACCCGGTCTGGCTTGAAAACTGTTTCGAATACTACACAAAGATCATGCGGAAATTCCGCAACTCCCCCTCGATGCTCTTCTTCTCGCTCGAAAACGAGACGATGACTGCCGCGAATTCCCGGACCGTGAAGAAGTTCCGCGAACGGGCGCAGGCCGAAGCGCCCCACATGATCCTGATGAACCATTCGCACAGTTCCGCGCTGGCACCGGACGCTCCGGTTGCGGTTCTGCACGATTACGATCTCGGGGTGAACCGCATCCGCGAATACTGCTCTCTGGCGGAAAAGCCGGTGGTGATCGGGGAGTTCTGGAATCCGGAGGTTTCGAACGCGCTGTACAATCCGCAGCAGGCCCGCGGCGCGGAACGACTGATGAAACTCTGGCTCGAACGGCTGGTGAAGAGTTACTACGACGCGGGCGTCGACGGCGTCATGCCCTACACTTTCATCGGACTCGGCGCCATCGCTTCGAAACGGGACTCCCGCGCCTGCGGGCCGTGGAGCGAATTTTACACTGCGACGCCGCAGACCGTATTCAGCGTTCCCGTGGTCTGGCCGTCGATGTCCGGCTCCGGCGGAATCCGGGCGGAAAAGCTCTATCTGGACAGAATGACGTTGCGCCGCGGGCCGGTCAATTTCTTCGATCCGGAGCGCCCCGCCTATACCCCGACCGCGGTGATGGAGGCGTATCGCAACATCTTCCGGCCGCTGCCGGAACTCCAGATCAGGCGGAGCCCGGAACTGCTCGTCGAAGTGGTCCGCGACGGGAAGCCGGTTCCGCATGGAAATGTCTTTTCTACAAGTGAGATCGGTTGCCCGCGGGGCGTTCAGGCAGATGCGCAGGGCAGAGCGTGGTTCTGTTACGACCTTCCCGGGCGGCAGACCATCACCGTCACGGCGGACGGCAGAACGCTGACGCACGTGGTGGATCTGGTCTGCACGCCGCTCGGAAAACCGGGCTGGGACTACCTGCCGAAACTGCGGTTCGATCTCGGCACCGGCACGGCGGAATTCACGCCGGGCAAAGTCGATGCCGCCGGAACTGTGGAAAAGTCCGCGCCGAAGAAATCCGTCCGCCCCCCCCTTCGCCGGGAGAAATCTGCCTTCGCCGGACTCGCACCGGTCGGCCCCTCCGGGTTCATCCGCCGCTGGCTGGTGCTCGGTCCGTTTCCCAACTACGGCAGCCGGCAGAACCGGACCGCGCAGTGGATGAATACCGATTTCCTCGGCGGGGAGGCGACGATTCTCCCCTCGCTCGATCTGCCGTCGCAGCAGGTGGAGTTCAAGCGCAACCCGGAGGCGTACTGGGAGCCGGGCCGGTTCTCCATCCGCTGGGACTGGCTCACCTCCGACAAGGATGTGGTCGATCTTTCCGGCGCCTTTCTGCTCGATCACCCCGGGCTGGACGGGATCATTCAATTCATTTTCGGTTACGCCGCCTGCTATGTCAAAAGCGATTCCGACCGGGAGGCCGTGCTGACGATCGGCAGCGACGACGGTTACAAAATTTTTCTCAACGGCGAAATGGTCGGCTCCCTGCAGACGTACCGCGGCTGCAAGCCGGATGAAAACCGCCATCCCGTCCGCCTGAAAAAAGGGTGGAACCGACTGCTGGTGAAGATCGAACAGGAGACCGGCGGCTATGCGTTCGCCCTCCGCTTCCTCGATTCCGACGGCAGGCCGCTCCTTCTGGAAACCAGCCTGACCCCGCCGGTTGCGGGTACGGAGCTGCGGCGAGGGGCGTTTCTCCGCGACTGGATGGTGATCGGTCCGTTCCCGAACGTGGGCGGGCGGCCGAAATGCGCCGGATTTCAGCGGGACTTCCTCGGCGGGGAAGCGGATGCCGTTCCGGGAGGCGGAGAGGTTCGAACCGAGTTCCCCGCCTATGAAAAAGCCTATTATGAAGCGGGTACGCTGGTCAACCGCTGGAAGCCGTATCGCGCCGCCAAAGACGCGGTCGATCTCGGCAGCGCACTGCTGCGCAGCGACGTGCCGGGGCTGGATGTCTCTCCGCTGCAATATGTCGCCGGATACGCGGCCGCGACGGTCGAAGTTCCGGAGGCCGGAGAGTACACGCTGGAACTCTCCACCTTCAACGGGGTCCGGGGCTGGCTGAACGGGAAACTGGTCATCGACGACCACAATCATACCTTCAACCGCGATCCGAATTCCCCGGTTCTGGCGCCGTCGCACCGGAAAACGCTCAGACAGCGGGTTTCCCTTCTGCGGGGGGTGAACCGGCTGCTGGTGAAACTCGATGTCGATTACGGCCCGATGGATTTCACGCTGAAACTCGAGTGAAGACGGGGAAAAACCGCGTGTCCGCCGGAGCGAGCGTCGCGGAGTGATTCGCGGGGGCGGAACGTCAGCCGGAGCGCTTTCCCTGAGGGGCTCCGGGGCGTTCCGGGCTGTCCGGGATGGCTCCGTTGCGCAGAAACGCTTCGCGATACTCCTTCGGGGTCATTCCGAATGCGGCCTTGAATACCCGGAAGAAATAGGCGTGGGTCGAAAATCCGCAGTAGTCCGCGATCTGGCCGATCTGAAAACTGGAGTTTTCCAGCAGGAGACGCGCTTCCGTCAGCCGGATTTCATTGACCAGCTCTTTGAATGATTTTCCCGTCTCCTGCTTGATCACATGGTACATGCGGCTCGTGCTCAGATGGTAGTGATGTGCGAGCGACTCGACGTTGAACCCATTGTTTCTGTAGCGCCGGTCGATGAGAAGCCGGAGCCGTTCCGCCTGCGACAGTCGGTTTTCTCCAATGTTTTTTTCACACTCCCGATGCCCGAGCTCCTGAAGTCGCGCCGCCAGCTGCCGCAGCCCCTCCATCACGAACTCATCCTCACTGTTTTCTTCGTCGACCGGCGGGAGCGATGCCGCATCGCAGCCGGTCGGCAGCTGCCAGGGCGGAGCCGAACTCTGGTAAACCGGATATTTCCGGGCAAGTTTCGAATTCGCCCGGCGCCCTCCCGCCAGAAGCATGCCGAGCAGATCGTCCTGCCAGTAGACGGCATGAATCCACTCCCATACGCCGCCAGGACACAGTTTGACGCCGCCATTCCGGAATTTCCAGGCATTGGCCAGCAGCCGTTCCTGATCAAAGCGCTGACATATGCGCTCATAGCCGCAGAGTTTGATGTTTCGGCAGACGTTCTCCTTGTGAATGCTCCGGTTGAAAGGAAACATGGCGGTCAGGCGTGTATCATTATGATAGAAGACGACGTGTGTTCGGCTCCAGCGTTCAAAACACCGAACCGCATTTTCTGCTTCCTCGCTCATTCCGGCTTCTCCATGCGACAGTTTTTGATATTAGAACGGCAGAATTTGATATTTGCAAAATGGCCGTTTCCCGGTATAATATACTCAAGCGATGGTGAGATTTCAACAATGAGCAGTTCCTTACGGGGAACCACAAAGGCAAAGGATATGAGTATGAGGAACAAATTTTTCACCCTTATTGAACTTCTTGTCGTAATAGCGATCATTGCGATTCTGGCGGCGATGTTGCTGCCGGCGTTGAACAAAGCCCGGATGCGGGCACAGATTTCAAGTTGCAGTGCCAGACTCAAGCAGATCGGCACGGCGGTAACGCTCTATTATCAGGATAATGCTGACTGGTTCCCGCATCGCTGGTATAACAGCAATGCTTCGGTGCCGGGAGCGAACTTCCCCTATCCGGTCAGTCCTTATCTGGGATTGAAGTGGGTGACCCGCACAGCGGAGAATACCGCCAATCTGAAGGCGTTTGCCGTCTGGCTCTGCCCTTCTGACAACGGAGCCAAAGCGGAACAGTGGGGAGTGCCGTTCAGCTACGATACCACATCGGTGATCACCATGCCGAACTATTACGGCGGGCGTCCCGGTGCCATGATCGGGATGAAGAGCCAACACTTCGTTTCACCCTCTGCAACCTGTATTGTCGGTGAACCTAGGGCGATGCTCTCACCGAATTCCAATAACTTTATTTACGTGTCGCTCAACAACGGTGCCACCAGCGAAGCGTCGCCGGGGCCGGAAAAGTTCGGCTTGCAACGTCACAACGGAGTCAATCTGCTGCTCGCCGACGGGCATGTGAAATTTTATCGGATTCCGCCGCGCGTGGCAGAGGATGAACGGCTCTGGAAGCCGTGGAAGTGACCGGGACGGAAGAGAGGAGAACCTTTGAAGATGAAGAAACTGTTTGTAATTCTCTGGACCGTTGCCGTGCTGTTTGCTCTTCCCGCCCGGGAGATGGTGAAAAACGGGGATTTTCAGAATGGAGAGCAGCATTGGCGGGTGCTTCGTCAGCGCGGACTGAATCAGCAGAACACGCCGGTCTCCTTTGCCGATCATCAGTACCGCTCGGTACTGCCGCAGAGATTTGCGGATAACAACGGTCGCCTTCAGCTGGTGCAGTCGATGGTACTTGATCCATCAAAAGAGTATCAGGTCCGTTTTACCACCCGGCGGCAGACGCGCGGCTCCATCTTCGTCTCCTACCGGACCGGCCGGAACCCCCGACGCAATCTCGGGCTGACCCGGACGGTCGAACTGCCGCAGGGGGAAGCGAGCCATTCCTTCGTGTTCTCTCCCGGCGGGGTGCCGAAGGCGGGGGAGGGCGGTGAATTCTGTTTTCAGATCGGCGCGGCTTCCGGTGAAACGGTGATCCGTGATGTTTCCATTCAGGAATTCACAACGATACCGCTTCGGTTCGGTTCCCGCTGGGACATATTTTTCAAGGATCCCGGCACATATCGGGCGATGCCGGACGGGAAACCGGATGTTTCTCTGAAGATCCCGTTCGATGCAACGGCGGGCAGGCGGCACACGATCGACTTTGTCCGACTGGGGCGGCGGGTCGGTTCGGCGCCGGCTGTGGTCTTTTCCGAGATCGACGCTCCGGAAGCGGGAATGATGCGCGCCGGGTTCGCCGCGGACTGGTTTTTCGAAGCGTACCTCAACGGCGAGATGGTTTGCTCCACCATGGAGAAGGGAAACGGCAGCAACGCCTTCTCCCCCGGAGACAACGAGGTGCTTCTCCCGGTCCGGAAGGGCCGGAACCTGCTCGCGGTCAAAGTGCGCAGCGGCAGCGGAGGCTGGAAGCTGGTCTGGGGTACCCCGGAACCGCCAGTCCGTTTCGTCGCCGATGAGAACTGGAAGGCGATCGACGCGAAGAAGATTCAGATCGAACCCGGAACCGCGCTGGATCTCTCCGCAATGATCGAGGCTCCCGCCGGAAGGTTCGGCCGGGCGGTGGTCGGCCGGAACGGATTGCTCGAATTTGAAAAACAGCCGGGAAAACCGGTCCGCCTGCACGGATTTACCAGCTTTCTGCCCGACGATGTCTGGAGAACGCCGGACGACCGGGAATTTCGACAGATTGTGACGCGCTTTGCCGGGGCGGCCCGGCGGCAGGGATACAATCTCTTTCGCATGCACGGTCTCGACCAGTGGCTGATGCTGGATTCGCAGCAGGATATGAAGATCTCTCCGAAATTCCTCGACCGCTGGGACTACATTATCTCGGAGTTCAAGAAAGAGGGTATCTATGTGCAGTTCGTGGTTTTCTCCTTCAATCTGTACAGCAGATCCAGCGGCTATCAGGCGACCTTCCGGCGGCGGAACATGCACAAGATGCGTCTCTTCATGGGGGGCGAACTGGAGAAGGAACGGTTCCGCTACGGCGCAACCACGCTGCTGAACCACGTCAACCCCTACACGAAACTGGCGTGGAAGGATGATCCGGCGATTGTGCTGGTCGAATATTACAACGAACAGTATCTCGGCATGGGGCGTTACGCGGAGGCCGCGCGGCAGTTCCCTGAGGATCACAAGTTCGTGCTCTCCGTCTGGAACGACTGGCTGAAGAAACGGTATGCGAATGTTCCGCGCGCCCGGTGGCCGAAGGCGCTGCGCGAGGCGGGCAACAAACTGGTGGAGATCCCCTCCCGGCGGAGTGCGCTCACCAATGACTACTCCATTTTCTGCTATGAGCGGATCAAGGAGACCAACCGCTGGTGCGAGAGCGTCATCCGCGCCGCCGGATACAAGGGGCTGACCACCGAAAACTGCGAACGGCAGCTCAACAGCGCCGCCGCCGGATGGGAGACGCTGCAGGTGACCGACAACCATGTCTATTTCAGTCATCCGACCAACTGGTTCCAGGTTGGGTCGAGCGTGAATCAGTCGAGTGCGATCGGGCAGGCTGCCGGATATTTCCGCAATCTGGCCGGGGGGCGGCTGGCCGGGAGGCCGCAGTTTGTCGGCGAGTTCAACTTCTGTTTCTGGAATCCTTACCAGTACGAGGCGGGACTGGTGTTCAACGCCTACGCCGCCTATCAGAATTTCAGTTCGCTTGCGATTCATTCGCATCCGGTGCTGAATCGGGGCGGCGACATGCAGATCCAGAATTTCAGCAGCGGTTCGAATCCGATTCTGCGGGCGGCGCAGTTCCTTTCGAATATGTTCTTCCTGCGGGGAGACGTGACGCCGTCGAAAAAGCTGGTGGCGCTGACGATTCCAAAGGAGTTTCTGGAGAGTGACGGCAACGGCATGCGCGCCCCCTCCGGCGAGCAGACCAAACTGGCGCTGATGAGCGGATTTGCGTTGGCCTTCCCGTGGGCGCCGACCCCGGAGGGAATCTCCGCCGGGCGGGTCCCGGATCTCGCGATCCTGCCGTCGGGCGCGGCGGACGTCGAAATTCACGGCTGGTTCACCAAGGTTTCCGAACGGACCGTCGGCGGCAACTTTTCTCTCGACCGGACGGTGCGGGAGATGAAGGAGCGCGGCATTCTGCCGAAAGACAACATCAGTGTTCCTTCGAAGGGAATTTTTCAGAGTGACACCGGAGAGCTTACCATGCGGGTCCGCGAGAAGCTGCTCAAGGTGGTGACGCCGCGCACCGAGGCGGTCGCCATGTCGGGGGGGAAATCGGAGCGGCTCGGCGCGGTTTCGGTGTTGAAGAACTCCACCCGGGGGTGTCTGGGCGTCACTTCGATCGACGCGCTGCCGCTGCCGGAGAGCCGCCGGATGGTGATCGTCTATGCGACAGAAGTGGTCAATTCCGGCATGGAGCTGGGCGGCGGCCGTGCCAGACTGGTGAAGCCGGGGACCGGACCCGCGCTGCTCAAAACCGGCGAGTTCGCTCTCTCCATCCGCAACCGGAACCGCGGGACCTGGAAGTTCTACGCCCTCAGCCTGGCGGGGGAACGGAAGGAAGCTCTCCCGGTGGAAGAGCGGAACGGTGCACTTTTTCTGTCCGTCGACACGGCGAAACTCCGGAGTGCCAATACGCCGTTCTTCGAGCTGGTTCTGGAGCATTGACGTTGCGGAGAACCTTCCGACTGCATCCTGCGAGGAGATTCGGCCGGGGTCAGAGAGGGTCCGCTCCGGAATCCGGTTCCGGTTCATCTCCCGGTACAAGCTCCGGAGTGGCGATGATTGCAACGTTGTCCGCCCGTTCCGCCGCGCCGGAAATGCGTCTTCGAAGCTCTTCGAGCGCCAGTTCCGCCAGCATCCTGGCGCCCAGGTCGATCGAAGCGGGGCGCGGATAGAGGCCGGCAAGGTATTCCGGCGTGTAATTGCACGAGATGATTCTCGGCCAGCATGCCGGACGCAGGCGGCACAGCGCCCGGTGAAGCAGCGCGGTCAACCGTTCCTCCGGCGAAAAGATTCCGTCCGGGAACGGGACGCGCTCGACAAAAGCCGCCAGCAGGAGCGGTTCCAGTTCCGCCGGAGTGCAGAGCTCGAACTCCCGGGGCGGATGCAGATCCAGTCGCCTGCATTCCGTTTCCCGCGCGAAGAACTCAAAACGGAATCCTTCAATTCGCGAGGCAAATCCCGGATTGATGCTCGGCGCCGCCAGCACCAGCGGATTCCGACAGCCGGAGTCCAGCAGATAGCGCGCGGCGATCCTGCCGGCAAACTCGTTGCCCATCAGAACGGAGTGGCCCCCTTCGCGGAGCTGGTGGCTGTTCAGCCAGACATGGGGAATCCGGGTCAACACTTCCGCCAGTTCCGGAGAGCCGCCGCCGTGTCCGGCGAGAATCAGGCCGGCCAGTTCTCCGTGCAGGTGGCGACTTTCCAGTTCCAGAGGCAGTATCCCGGCCGGGAGCAACTGCAGATTCCATCGGTGCGGCAGGCGCTCCACCAGCGCCGCCAACTTGTTGACGATCACCCGCGGATCACCCTCCGAACCGGGCAGCAGCAGCATGCCGATCGTTTCGCCGCGCCGCCGCGTCGAACGGCTCCGCTGTGGTGCGCCGAGCCGTTCCAGCTCCGCCAGAATTCTTGCTCTTTTCTCCGGCGCCACACCGCCGGAACCGTTGATCACCCGGGATACCGTGGCCGGTGAAACTCCCGCTGCTTCGGCGATCTCCCTTACTGTCCTGCCCATGTAACCTCCTGTCTGCTGGGGATAATATAGAAACATTTCAGAATATTTCAATGATTTGTTTCATTGATTTTTCATGAAAAATATTGTGCCGTTTCCGGTCGCCACCTATATTGATTCGAATCCAAACAGGAGAGAGATGAAAATGCAGAAAAAACTTCAGGGAATCATCGTGCCGCTCATTACACCGCTGGAAACTCCGGAAACCATCGATCGTGCCGGAACCGAACGGATGGTCAGGCGGGTGATCGAAGGCGGAGTCAACGCCCTGTTCCTGCTCGGCTCGACGGGCGAGGGGCCGGCGCTTACTGCCCGCGCGAGGTGTGAGTTCATCGACGTTGCGGTTGCCGCTGCCGGCGGTGCGCTGCCGGTGCTGGTCGGAATTTCCGGCGCTTCGGGGGCCGAGGCGGTGGAAGCGGGGAAATTCGCCGCGCGGGAAGGTGTTTCCGCCGTCGTGGCGGCACCCCCCTGTTACCTTCCGGCAACGGAGGCGGAGCTGGTCTGCTATTACGAACGGCTGGCCGGTGAGGTCGGTTTGCCGGTCTACCTCTACAACATGCCGGCACTGACCAGTGTGAACATCTCTCCCGAGCTGGCGGCAAAATTGGCCGACAGGGAGAATATTGCCGGATACAAAGACAGTTCCGGAGATCTGGCCGCGTTCCGCCGCGCCGTGAAACTGCTCGGCGGTCGACCGGATTTTTCACTTCTGATCGGACCGGAGCATCTTACGCTTCCGGCGCTGCAGATGGGGGGGGACGGCGGCGTCAACGGCGGAGCCAATCTCTGTCCGGAACTTTTTGCCGCGCTCTTCCGGGCAGTGAGGGAGGGGGCGCCTCAGGAGCGCCTCTCCGCAATCCAGCGCGAGATCGTCCGGTTGGGGGAGCTTTACGGCTCTCTTCCCGGTGCGCCCGGGGTGATTCGCGGTCTCAAATATGAACTTGCCCGGCTCGGCGTGATCCGGAACGTTCTCGCCTTTCCCGCGCTGCCGTTGCAGAATGATCCGCGTTCCGGCCGGCCGGGGTGCTGAGTTTGTCCGGCGGAGGGAGGGGAAAAATGGGTGGGGAGGAAGGAAAATATATGACGAAAAATCCGAAATAGACTTGACAAATTCGGATTATGGTGGTACACAGCCATCCCATAGGAAAAGAAAAAGTTGAAAGATGATGGTTCTGGATGCAAC
>OLGD01003650.1_pt1 | contig 14059 bp, 9 predicted proteins | sample 1605311 | NCBI WGS metagenome assembly OLGD01 (sample SAMEA3888917, study PRJEB22519) | human gut metagenome | biome: human gut; feature: human-associated habitat; material: faeces | place: Denmark | collected 2010 | reverse complement strand
TCTGATACTCCCCTATAAAAATGGCTATTTATCAACTGTTTGTTGTGACATAGCCTAAATTTAATAATTTTTCGGAATAAATTTTGTGCGCTTCTTAAAAAATTTATGGAATTGCACATAATCGCTGAAACCGCATAACTCAGAAATTGTTTCCAGAGAGAATTGTTTTTGGCTTAACAGTTTTTTTGCAAGCTCCAATCTCTTTTCTTGGATGTACTCTTTGGGATTGAGTCCCACAAACTGTTTGAACAAGATACGAAAATGGTCACTGCTGTAATTACTTAAAGCGGCTAATTCGTTCAGATCTATTTTTTTGGTAAAATTTTCATCTATATAAGATTTAGCAAATTGGACGGAACTATTTTCAAAGGGCTTTACTTTATAGGCTCGTCCTATGTTTATTAAGATATATTTTATTTGACATTCAATGACATTATTGAAGTATGCATTGTGTTTTATGTATTCTTTTTCAATTAATTTCAGATTGTTCAAAAATTGGGCGTCTTTATCCTGAAAAACTTTCGGACGTTCAAACAGATTAAAAATCTCAGAGGGAAGGTCTAATATGGATAAAGAAAATCCAAGAGCTGTTAATTTCGAGGGCTTTGTATGATGTTCGTTGTGCAGGGTATTGGGAGGATAAATAATGAAAGTATTATCATCAAATTCTAAATTTTGATATTGACCTGTTTCTATCGGTACAAATTTTAACGCATCCGGGCAGTCGACGGAGGAAGGTTTCCACTGTGAAATCCCTTTTGCATAATGGTAGTAGACGATTTCGAAACAGCTGTGAAAGTGCATATTGATTTTTACGGGTTTGTCATAATTATCCAAAAATGCGTACTTGAATTCCATAAGGCAACCTGACAAGCAATTTGATTACTTAAAGTATAATGCCGGTTGCCGTGGATGTCAAGATGTTTAAGATATAAATCTCGGAAAATGACAAAACTTCGGCTGAAAAAGATATTGACGGTAAAAGCTGCTTCCAGTATAATGAAAAAAAACATTTTAGAGGCAGTCAATGGAAAGAATGAAAATACTTTTGGATACAGATGTCGGAGATGATATAGACGATGCGTTGGCAATTGCACTGGGGTTATCCAGTCCTGAAATAGACTTTGTCGGCATAACGACCGTATACAAAAATACGAATATGCGCGCCCGGCTTGCGAAGAAATTGCTTTGCGGATACCCTGCAGATATTCCGGTATATGCCGGATACGGGCACCCTTTGGAAAAAGAAGCCGATGTTACGGAATATATGAGTCAATATACGGAAGATCTCCGTGAACAGCAGTTTGCTCCGTTGAACGAGGAGGAAGGTGTTCAGGGAAAGAGTGCTGTGGATTTTATAATTGAAAGCTGCTATAAGTATAAAAAAGAACTGGTTTTATTGGCGATCGGACCGTTTACAAACCTTGCAAAAGTGATAGAAAAGGATAAAGATGCCTTAAATCAGATAAAAAAAGTTGTCATTATGGGAGGATGTTTTTACACCACCTTTCCGGAATGGAACATTTTATGTGACGAAAAGGCGGCGTCGATTCTGTTTAGCGGGGTGGTTCATCATTTGGAATGTATAGGGTTGGATGTAACGAGAAAGCTGCAATTGACAAATGAGGAAATTGAAATAGCATTAAAATACAGAGGTAAATGGTGCAGTGAAGCGGTTTCCGGGTTATTGAAACTTTGGATGGACAGAAAAAAGGAAAGGCCGATCTTGCACGATCCGTTGGCGCTGTATTATTGTATGGATCCTTCTGTCATCGAAATGGAAGAAAGATACATAGATGTCGTGACAAAAGGAGAAGCCAACGGGTTAACGCTGGATATGGATCAAATGATTCCTTGGCGGGACAAGAACAAGGTATTGGTTGCAAAAGAAGTAGACAGAAAGAAGTTTATGAAAGCATATTTTAACCGGGTTTTTGATTGTAATGCCGAACAGGACAGGGTAATCACATAATCGATCCGAGTCGGTTATGTAAAAAAATAAAAGGGGATAAAAATGAAGAAAGGTATTTTGTTAGGTTTGAGCGTTGTTTTTGCAATCATGCTCAGTTTGTTGGTCGTTGTAGGTTGCGGTACGAAAGGTGTAGAGTCCGTAACAATTTCCAACAAGTCGGAATTAACCGCAGAATGGGTGGTGGGTGACGCAGATCGGACTATAAAAATCGATATCAATCCGAGTACCGAAACTGTTTCAGATGAAGAGATCAGCATTGTGTCGGATGATACTTCCGTCATTGCGGTTACGGGAAAAACCTTGCAGGCAGTCGGGGCAGGCACGGCCGTGATTACCGTGACGGTACAGGAGAAAAGTGATAATGTATCGATTACGGTAAGCGCGCTGCAAGTGCAGTCGGTAAGTATTGAAAATAAAGAGGCGTTGACAGAAAAATGGTACTTGTATGGGGAAGATCGTGAGGTTACGGTAAAATTATCGCCGGATTCTTTCAATTTGGAGAATACCGAAGTGAAACTTACCTCGGACAGCGAAGCGGTTGAAGTGGACGGGATGATTTTGAAGGCGAAAACTGTCGGCCATGCAGTCATAACGGCAACGGCGGGAGAACTGACAGATACTGTGGAGATCACTGTATCCGATCTGGATGCGCCGTCAATTACCATGGAAGGTGAAACGACTGTTTCCGGTCTTGCGGGAGAGAGCATTGTTTTGCCCGAGGCAACGGCAAAGACATGTTACGGGACGGATATTACGGATGCGATCGAGATCACAGAAAAGACGGGCAGTATCTCTGTGTCAGACGGGATTTTTGTTGCGCCCGAAGCTGGTACGTACGAGCTTGCATATACGGTAGCAGATCCCAAAGACGGGACGAAAATTTCTGCACAGACCGTGACGGTAAATGTGTACCGAAAGGTTTTATCCTGGGATGACGGCAGCTTTTTCGTAGAAAACGAACTTGACACGGATGCCGAGCAAGTCGTGAGAGCGACCTCATCCGGGGCGGCAATTGCACAATTCAATCTCGCACCAGGGAAGGTATATTATGCAGAAGCTGTCTTTACGATTTCGGGGGAAACCAATCCTGTCAATCTGGGGATGGTACATTTCTCGGAGGGTAATACCAATCGTTTTCTTGGAACAATCATGGATCGCGGCGACAAAAATCTGAAAACGAAAGATATTGACATTACGGAAGGATGGCAGGATTCGACACTGGCAGACGGAGGGCCGTTTTCCTGGCAGATAGCAGGATACCGCGGGCTGAAAGATGATGATGCGGCAACCGTAAAATATGCAGTGGCCAGGAATGGAAGTTATTTTTATGTATTTGTCAATGACCAATATGTGAATACTGTGACCTATACATACTATCGTGACAGGAATACTGTTCCCGGAATTATCGGCATTGCTCTGAACAATACAGCTATATCCGATGTTCAGTATTATGCAGGTGCTGCCGCACAAGAAAAAATCGAAACACTTCTCGGGGCTGATGTCGGATACGATAAGATGTTCAGCCCGTATATTCCGTATATAGGAAACAGGTTTTCGCAGAGTTCGCTCAATGACAACAATAAAAATTATACGGTGAATCCGTATAGTGAGACGAGAGGCATCAACTTTGACTTTACAAATAATTCTTGTGACTGGGATGGCGGGAATGTGAGCCCTTACATTTATTTTGACGGTGATTTCACGTTTGAATGGGAATATAAAATGACGAGCGGTTCGGATTTGACGCAAGAATCGAGAATGATTTTGGAAGTCGGCCCTTGGAATAGTTTTGATGAAAGCGCAACAGTTTTACAGTTCGGAACAGATTTTATTCAAAGCAATACCAGATCGCTGCTGAATGTTCCGAATTTCCCGGAAGAGCAGAAGTGGAATGAGATCGGTGGGGAGTTCGATCGTTCAGCAGGAGAACGTTTTACCCTGACAAGAACCTTGACAGATACTTGTGCGATCTATATAATGACTATTACCTCCATCGCAAATCCGCAGCAGGTTCATCAACGGACAATCGAGTGGAGCGGCGATAAGTGGAACGAACAGGTGATCCTGCATTGGAAAAATAAGAAAGTTGCAGGGGAATTTTCGAATATCAAATGGTCGCTTGGGGATTCCAGCGTTGGTTAAGTAAAAGGTATATCGGTTTGCAGAGGGGCGAGAGCAAAATATGCTCCTGCCTCTCGTTCAATAAATTTTGTTATAGAGGAAACAATGAAAAAAGCGAGAACATTTTTCAGTATACTTGTCATATTATCCATTTTTCTTTCCGGCTTGTCGATGGCCGGCTGTACAGCCGAAACGGATGTTACAGAAGAATTGACTTTGATATATGACTTAAATTATGAAAATGCCCCCAGGAAAGAGTTGCAAGTAAAACCCGGAATAGCAGCGAAAAACTGGACTCCTTCTCGCAAAGGATACTCCTTTGTGAATTGGTTTACTGACCCCGGTTGTGATGTTGCCTATGATTTTTCGGAACTTATGGAAGAAGATACAACTCTTTATGCGGGGTGGAAAGATAATCAAAGCCAATGTGTTGTGTCAATTAATCTGAATTATGAAGGAGCAGAGGAAGCGGCGTCGGTATTGGTGGATAAAAATCAGAGGATAGACGTTTCGGCTTTCCCTGAAAGTCCGAGGTTAGGTATGGAAATTTCCGGCTGGTACCTTGATGCGGAATGCACGCAAGCATGGAATGCGGATTCGGATATCGTTACGGAAGACATAACGCTGTACGCCGATTACACATGGGATGACAGTGTTCCGCGCGATTCAAACGGGAATATTGTTTTTGAAAATGTAGTGGTCGATCTGTGGACCATCAACGTGGGAACAGAATATATGGAGGCGTTGGCGGGGAAATTCAATTCACGATACAGCGGGAAGATTACCGTAAACGTAACGACCAATCTTTCCGATCAAAAGAAATTTGCAATGCGCATGCAGCAAATTCCTGAACTGAATCGTACCATAGAAAATCAATATTACACGATCGACGACGTGTATAACTTTGCGGGCATTTCTTATAGCCATGACGATTGGTTTGAAAACGCGATGCGTGACAGTTATTGCAACGACAAATTATATTCTGTGCCGTTGATGATGGGCGTTCCCTTTATCGTTTATAACGAATCGTTGATGAATACGTATAATGGGGCCTCTTCGATGCCGGATTCTTTTTCACAATTTCAGGAGCTCTTAACAAAGGCCAACGCTGCGGAATCGGAAAAAAATCCGGAATTTGATTCCATTACCTCGGCGGGGGATTGGAGTTTTAAGGAGGCGACAAGTTATGCGGCTTTTGTGCAAAACGGTGCGGATTATTATATCGAGCAGAACGGAGAATACGTAAATACGTGGGATGACAACGGGTCGGCGAATGCAGGACGGGCGTCTTTGGCAATGTCCAACCTCTATGAGTTGTTCGGCGTTGGCGGCAGCTGCGGCGGAAGGTTGCGCGGGTCCGAAGGGACAAACGAAGAAACGATCGCTCTTGTTTCGGAAGGGAAAGCCTTTATGGGACTCGTGAATTCGTGGGGCGGTGCCGTGGGAACTGCCGCAAAGACGGACAATGTCGGCATTTTGCCTTTGAGCGGATTATTTTCAGACGATTCTGCCTACAAGGACCTTATTCCCGTGCACACGATTGGTTTTCAGTTTTATAAAGCGGAAGACGTTTCGCCGCTTCAAATTGCGGCGGCGGCGGTTTTTGCCGATTTTGTCAGTAAAAATTCTGAATCATTCGGGAACGGAGGATGTTACCCCATGAGGAAAGATGTCGCAGAAAGTACGGCATTCAGGAATTCGGCGAATGCTTCGACGCGGGCATTGCTGCAAGCAGGTGATTCCGAAAATTTTTACACAATGGCAGGAAGTACGCAGGAAAAGCAGATTTTTAACAAGATCGCCGCGGAAGACCATTTAGTTCCCTTCTTGCAATCAGCCGATAGCTCGCTGTTGGATTTTTATCTTTTCAGCCTGAAATATTCTATTATGGCGCAGTTATTATCGTAAGGGGGGGGATCAGATGAAAAGATTTACAGTATGGATTTTGCTGCTCACATTTTTCTTTGCATTTAGCGCTTGCAGCGGGAAAACGAATTTAGTACGGGCACCGGAAAATGTCCGGACGTGGAGTGTGGAGTCGCCGGATCGAGCGTTAAAAGTAGACCTTGCATTGGACGAGCTGGGCAGTGTTTACTATACAGTATCAAAAGACGGGAAGAATGTCATCGAACGGTCGTCATTGGGGTTCAGCCTTGAGGAAGACAGCCTTGCTGTGCTTACGTTCAAAGAGGCTGTATCAAACAGAGTCACGGGGCAATACTCTAACATTTCCGGCAAACATTCGGTCGTGGAATATGATTGCAACGAAACGATCCTCACGTTTGAAGGCGTAGATTTTCTGTTAGATATTACAATGCGGGCATATGATGACGGGTATGCGTTCCGCTATGCGATCAGGTCGCAAGACGGGGGTGTCGGAGAAATTACGGTTCAGAGTGAAAATACAGAGTTTACCTTGCCGCAGGGGTCAGTCGTATGGATGCAGCCTTATATTTCGAATACGACCGGGCAGGAATCTTTCTCTTACGAAGAAGCATATACGCGAAAAAACATCTCCAGCCTTCTGGATACGTACATTGCGATGCCGCTGTTGTATAAGGCCTCCGATACGGACATTTATTCTTTGATTACGGAATCCGGTCTGATCGGCAGCGGGTTTTACGGTTCATTTTTGATAGGCAGTTATGAGGATGGGGTGGGCGTTGTACGCACGGTGCATTCGCCTGCCGGGGTTGCCGACCCTGACAATGTCATCAGTTATCCATTTGAGTCCCCGTGGCGCGTGGGGATTGTCGGTTCCCTGAAAGAGGTGGTCGAAAGCGAGTTGGTTGAAAAAGAATATGATGACGCCGGATATTGGAGACCGGAGAATTATGATGAATTGACGCCGCAGGAACAGGAAACTTATAATTATGAATGGGTAGAAACGGGCTTATCAGCGTGGAACTGGTTAAAAATGGAAGGTCAGAACGAGCAATATGACTATGATATGCAGAAGGAATACGTGGATCTTGCCTGTGAAATGGGCTGGAAGTATACGATTCTCGATGCGACATGGGAACTGAACCATACACCTCTTGAAATCAAAGAATTTATGGATTATGCGCACGCTCGAGGGATAAAAGTGATCGTCTGGTGCAATGCATTGCCCTCTTTTGCCAATGGCAATGCGGAAGTATTGCGCAGTAAGCTGGCGCGGTGGAAGCTGTATGGGATCGACGGAATCAAGATTGATTTTTTTGATGGACAGGGTGCCAATAATCCGCCCCACAGCAACGAGGATATACAGACCATTCAATGGTATGAAACGATTTATCAGGAAACCGCAAAACAGCAGATGGTTGTGATCTGCCATGGAAGTAACAAACCTACAGGGGAGCGAAGAGTGTATCCCCATGTTTTCGGGCGAGAGGCGATCCGCGGGAACGAATGGCCAAGTATCGACAGTTCCGTTATTATAAATTTTATGTTCACGAGAGGCATCATCGGACCGAGTGATTTCACACCGACCGTTTTGCCTGTCAACGAGGGCTTATCTATGGGGCTTCAGATGGCTCTTGCGGTCCTTTTTGAAACGGGTTGTCCGGTTATGGCTGATACGGCTGAGGTGTATCGTGATCCGCAAATCAATTCCTTTTATCAATCTGTTCCGGCATTGCGGGATGATACGCTGTTTTTGTGCGGAGAACCGGATATGTATTATTGTGCGGCGATAAAATCCGGCGATGATTGGTTTGTTGCGGGTATCAATACGATCCTGCCGACAGAGGTGTCCCTTGATTTTTCGTTTTTGGATGGCGGAGATTATACGGCTACATTCTATGTAAATGCGGAAGATATCAACCAGGTAGACAAAACAACAAAGATCATCAACGCACAATCGGATGAAACAATACAAATGCGGAGAAACGGTGGCTTTGTAATACACCTGACGCAAAATGAAAATTAAGGAGATGCTTTTATGAAAAAACTGTTGGCTATATTGTTGAGCGCTTTTATGCTGATCGGATTGTTTGGCTGTAGCGGGGGCGGAAATCAGAAGGAAGACAATGGCACGATCGGCACGCCGTGGTGGACAACGACCGGGGAATTGCAGAAAGAGGACGGAAAGGTCGTGTTTGATAATATCGATATCAATATGACCACGGTTGTGACAGGAGATGATATCGGGCCGTTTAATCAATTGATCGCCGAATTTAATGCATTGTATCGCGGACAGATCAATGTATCGGTCACCCCATTGGGGCAGGGCGCCTTTGAAAGCGTTGTTTCGAACCAGATAACCAATAATTCCAATCCTCCGGATTTGATCATGTCTCATCAGAAAGGACATCGTTCGTTTTCGCAGAACAAATTGATCCAGCCGTTTGACGAAGCCATGGAGATATCCGGGATTGAAATTTCCCTGGAGGATGTTCAGGAAAATTTGGCGGCGTATTCCTCGCTCGGCTATGAAGGATATACGTTCAACATACCAGTCGATTTTCAAAGCTGTGTCGTATTTTACAATAAAAAGCTTTTGAATGAGTTTGGCGGTGAACTTCCGGAAAATCGCGAGGAGTTGATTGCGCTTTGTACCGAAGTCGCAAATGCAAAAGGGATTGTACCGATCGCATGGCCTACAAAACTGGATTTCTTTTACAATTATGTATTTCCTACGGCCATTTTACAGAACGGCGGGCATCTGTTTGATCAGGACACCTATTATGCCGATTGGTACTCGGATGCGGACAATCTGACGGCGGTAAAAAAAGCAATCAAATCAATACGCGATTTGATGACGTCCAGTCCTCAGATAGCGCCAGAAGGTTTGGGTGAATCGGATGCAACGTCGAGGTTCGTCAACAATCAAGCGCTCTTTTATGTCGGAATGCCGTGGAGGATCGACCTGATCGTAGAGAGTTATGCAAAGCAAAACGGAAATCTTGACGAAGAAACCGTAAAGGCAGATTATATCGGTGCGTATTCTCTGTCGAATTGGTTTGCTTTGGATGGAGAAACGGAAAGCGGCAAAATCATATTTGGGGATTCTCATGCTTTTGCGATCAGCAAAACGGTTACGGATATAAATAAAAAAGCGGCGATCTGCGAGTTTGTAAAATGGTTTACGCAAACAAGTTCAGTCGGAGCGACTTGGGCTGCTGCAGGGCATATGACTCTTTCTACCAAAATTGCCGAAAGTGAGGAGTATAAAACAAACGAAATCGTACAGGATTTTCTGAATGAGTTTTATCCGTATCCGGACAGTATAGAATGTCCGGGAATAACACCTTATTATACTGATACGTTGCAGCAGTTGACGCAACTGCTTTCGGACGCGTTGATTCAGACAAACGACGCAAAGGATGAAGATATTATCAAGTCGGCGCAAGACAGCTTAAATTCCATCATAGACTTTATAAATATGTAAGAGAGGCGACAAATGGATCTTGTCAGGGGCAAAAAAAAATATATGCGTAAGCAGGCAAGGCTTGCTTATCTTTTACTGAGTCCATATGTAATCGTGTTTGTGCTGTTTTCGGTTGTTCCGGTTTTTATGGGGATCGTATTTTCTTTTATGAAATATAATCCCTATATGCCGGAAGGCAGTGAATTTGTAGGGTTTCAAAATTATTTGAATGTTTTTAATTTTAACTTAGAAATTTCAAAAACATTTTGGACCTCTTTTGCTACAATGTTTTTGTTTGATCTTGTCGCTGTTCCCTGTATTATTATAATTCCTCTGATCCTTGCTTATCTTATAAATCTGAAACCCAGGGGATATAAAATTTTCAGGGCAATCATTTTTCTGCCGAGTATCCTCTCTGTTACGGTAGTTGGCATTATTTACGGAAATATGTTTGCGGGGAGCAGTTCAGGATTGGTAAATTCCTGGCTGGGAACAGAGATTCCGTGGCTTTCCGGTAAGCCGTTTGCAGGGGATACTTTGCGGTGGTTTGTTATGTTGATCGCCAGCATTTGGTGGCAGACAGGGACAAATTTTGTTATTTTTTCAGGGGCGCTGCGCGATGTGCCGGCATCTCTTTATGAGGCTGGGGAGATGGACGGTGCCACCCGTTGGCAGAAAATCCGATTCATCACCTTGCCGGGAATAAAAACTGCATTAACCATTTGTGTCTTTAATTCTCTGATCGGTTATCTGAATTTGTATGGTCAGCCGGTGGTGCTGAATGAAATCGATAATGAAAACATACTTGTTTCGCCGATGATGTTTATTCAGAAATATCTGATGGGCGGAACAATTTATGCAAAACAAACGGGATATATTTGCGCCTGTGCGATCGTTTTTGCTTGTGTCGTCATTCTGTTCAGTTTGCTGCAGCGCAAAGCAATGGCAGAAAGGAAAAGGAAGGCTGTGTACAGCTCAGAATATGTACGGATCAAAAGATGTCAGATGGTTTGCGCGCAGGTAGAAAAGAACATGCAAGAGGTGAGCAATGAAAAAAGGGAAGAACAGACTGTTGACTAAATCCGAGCGGACGAGCAGAAAAGAAAAGGCTGTATCTTTTATCATTTTGTTTTTAGTCTGCTGTGTTTGGATGCTGCCTCTGCTGTATATGTTCGGCACATCTTTCAAATCGGAAATTGATTTGCAACTTCATCCGGAATTGTTATTCCCTTCCGACTGGCAGGAATGGACATTGGATCATTATAAAGAGATGCTTTTTCAAAACGGGCAAGTCGGAAATATCGTCTATTGGATATTGAATTCACTTTGGTCGACAGTGGCTTCCGTGGCCTTGACGGTGATCCTGGATCTGATTACGGCATATGCGGTGGTTTTTTTGAAATTCAGAGGAAAAAATTTCTTTATGAAATTTTTATTGCTGTGGATGGCTGTACCGGGTGTGATGGGTACGGCGCCTTCCTTTGCTCTTTATGCCTGGATACGGAATACATTTTCTATTACGGGGGGAGCATCCAGTTATTTATATATCTATTTTTGGATCATTGCGCCCAGTATTTCCGGAATATTCAATTTCTTACTGATGAAAGGATTTTTTTCTTCGATTCCGAGCGATATCATAGACAGTGCGCAAAGTGACGGAGCCGGCAATGCCAAAATATTTTTCAAAATCGTGTGTCCGTTGGCAAGATCGACCGTAATGCTGATTGTACTGTTCACGTTTACGAGTTGTTGGAATAATTTTATGTGGCCGCAACTGCTGCTGTCCTCGGAAGATTTAACATGGCAAACGCTGACAGTTGTCCTGATCGGTTACACCGGGGGAAGCAGTTGGGGTGCGAACGGGATTGCGATGGCGACGGGAATTTTAGCGATGATTCCGATCATCATAGTTTTTATCATTACGCAGAACAAGATGATCGACGGGCTTGCATCAACAGGTATAAAAGGGTAAGGTGGCTGACATGGATAAAATTTCAGAAAAAGACAGAGCGTTCTTGTCATTAAAGCACTTGGTGAAGATATATCCGAACGGCGAAAAAGCTGTTTATGATTTTGATCTCGACATAGAGAAAAATGAATTTATAGTGATCGTCGGGCCTTCCGGTTGCGGCAAGTCGACAACGCTGCGTATGGTCGCCGGATTGGAGGATATTTCTTCCGGCGAAATTTACATGGAAAACGAGTTATTGAATTATAAGCCCTGCAAGGACAGAAAAATGGCTATCGTATTCCAGAGCTATGCACTTTATCCGCAAATGAACGTATATGAAAATATAGCATTTCCCCTGACGATCAATAAATACAATTTCCCGAAAAGGGATGAGATTCTTTTCGGCTGCAACGAAGCTCAAAACATGATAGAAACCGTTGACATGAAGGACTTGTTGGATTCGCTGTTCGGATGTTTTCATAATAAACAGTTTAAGTCGGATTGCATATTCAATATTTCTGCCATTCTGAGCGTTTCCATCAGTGCGGCACAGCAAATTTACGAGCTGTTTTTGCCGTATAAGCGCAAGAATATTCACGAGTTGCATGGAGATCGGGGAAGGATAAAAGAAGAGTGGCTGCGTCTGTTATCCCGGAAAATCGAACAGGAGAAACAGAATAATATTCAAAAAAATATTGTACTGGATGATGAGTATTTCGTTTTGGATCGGGAAGGAAATCGGGAGACCGAATTTCGCAAAATGACGCCGCATGAAATAAAGGCAAAAGTATATCAGACGGCTGAAACCTTGGATCTTGCCGCCTATCTTGATAAACTGCCCAAAGAATTGTCCGGGGGACAAATGCAGCGGGTGGCGCTGGGCAGGGCAATCGTTAAAAATGTCCCCATTTTTCTGATGGACGAGCCGCTCAGCAACCTTGATGCAAAATTGCGCGTCACAATGCGCAGTGAAATTGTAAAACTGCATAACAAAATCAACGCTACGACGATATATGTTACACATGATCAAACGGAAGCCATGACAATGGCAACAAGGATTGTTGTCATGTCAAAGGGATTTGTGCAGCAGATTGGTTCTCCGGAAGAAATATACAAGTCTCCTTCCAATATTTTTGTGGCCAGGTTTATCGGATCTCCCGCGATGAATTTCTTTGAATTGACTTTCGATCGTGACAAGATGATCCTGGAAAATAATGATTTGCAAATTCCTGTTTCGGAAGCCTTTGTGAAGGGGCATGATCAATTTTATCATCAGAAAATGGCTGAGTTGGAGAATTACAAAAACAATTTTGACGAAAAGGCAAAGGAATATGTTCTGAAAATTCTTTCTGTCACAGGAGAGAAGATGGAAATCGCCGGACCGAAAAAAAGGACAGGCTTTTCACTTTTCAAAAAGGCGGCAAAAGATTCTGTTGCGGATGTTGTATCTGAGGAAGAAAAAATACTTCAGGACAAGTTGGCAGGGATGAAAGAAGCTGCAGTATCATCTCATCAGCTCTTGGTCGGAATACGTCCCGAGAATATACAGATTGAAAAATATAACGATACAACAGAGCCGGGGGAAGCCATTGTTTTGAATCCGACGGTTTGTGAGCTGCTGGGGGGTGAATATCACGTGCATTTTGACTTTTGCGGCAAAGATATGGTCGGAAAAATAGATGCAAAAAATAAAATTACGCCCAAAGACAAAATTGCAGTTCGGTTTTCACTGAAAGATATTATACTTTTCGATCCGATAACGGGCGATACGATCAATGGGTAAGGAGATGTCATGCATTATAAAGAGCGTTTGGAAAAATATATAAGTCTTTTGCATGAGCACACGGTGATCTATTCTGAGAGTATCAAGGGAATATATTATTTGCCTTGTGATTATTGGGATGGAACAGAAATTCCTGCTCTTGAAACGTTTCTTCCCTTCGAGGAGGGTGGCTATTGGGGTGGCAGAAAAGACAGTCATGCGTGGTTTGCCTTCCATGTCAACCGTCCGGAGAACGGAATTTACAGATTAAAAATCAGTACTAATATATCAGGTTGGGCATCTGAGAACCCGCAAATGCTGGTATACATAGACGGAAAACCGAAACAGGGGGTCGATTTGAACCATCTGTATGTGGATATTCCAAGCTCCTGTGATGTGATGCTGTATGCCTATACCGGGCCAAATGTCAGCAAAAAATTACAACTTTTTGTCGAATTGCAAAATATTTGCGAGTCTACCCAAAAGCTTGCCTACGATCTGGAAGTTCCGTATCAGACACTTTTATATTCGGACCAGGAAGAGAAGGGATATGCCGATACAATCGCAATTTTGAATAAAGCGGTAGATTTGATTGATTTTCGTCAGATTCATTCATCTGCTTATAAGATATCGGTAGAAAAAGCGTCTGCATTTTTGCAGCGGGAATTTTATCAAAGGTTGGGCGGCAAAGATACCGTAACGGTCTGTATGGTCGGGCATACGCATATTGATATCGCCTGGCTTTGGACAATGCGTCAGACGAGGGAAAAGGCGCTGCGCTCTTTTTCTACGGTTTTGGCATTGATGGAAAAATTTCCTGAATTTGAATTTTTTTCTTCGCAGCCGATTTTGTATGCGATGGTAAAAAAGGATTGTCCCGAACTTTATAAAAAAATACAGCAG
>OLGD01003649.1_pt1 | contig 14059 bp, 14 predicted proteins | sample 1605311 | NCBI WGS metagenome assembly OLGD01 (sample SAMEA3888917, study PRJEB22519) | human gut metagenome | biome: human gut; feature: human-associated habitat; material: faeces | place: Denmark | collected 2010 | reverse complement strand
CGTAGGAGGAGTAGCCCGCCGCGGCGGTCTGGGCGAGCTTGCGCTGGGGCAGCTTGCCGGACAGGGTCTCCGCCACCGGCGTCCGGGGGTCGCCGCAGCCGGTGAGCCGCATGGCCTGGTGGACGTAGGCCCGGCCGGACAGGGGATCCCGGATGCAGCCGCCGATGCAGGTGGCCGCGCCGCCGAAGGGCTCGATCTCCGTGGGGTGGTTGTGGGTTTCGTTCTTGAACATCAGCAGCCAGTCCTGGGGCTTGCCGTTCACCTGGGCGGCGACATGGATGGAGCAGGCGTTGATCTCCTCACTCTCGTCAATTTCCGGCAGAAGCCCCCGTCGCTTCAGCACCTTGGCGCCGATGGTGGCGATATCCATGAGGGTCTGTGGCCGCTGGGCAGCTTTCTCTGTCCCATAGACCTCCTCCCGGGCGGCCAGATACCGGTTATAGGCGGCCTGGACCGCCGGATCGTTGATCTCCACGTGGTCCAGATGGGTGGAGAACGTGGTGTGGCGGCAGTGGTCGGACCAGTAGGTGTCCACCACCCGGATCTCCGTCAGGGTGGGGTCCCGGCGCTCCGTGTCCCGGAAGTATGCCTGGAGGAACGACAGGTCCTCCAGGTCCATGGCGAGACCCAGCCGCGCCAGCAGGGTATCCAGGCCCGCCCGGTCCAGGGCAGTGAAGCCCGTGACCGTTTCCACGTCTGCCGGGACGGCGGTCTCTGCCGCCAGCCGCTCCGGCAGGTCCAAAGACGCCTCCCGGCACTCCACGGGGTTGAGGACATACCGCTTCACCGCGTCCACATCCGCCGCCGTCAGGGGACCGAAGAGCAGATAGATCCTGGCGGTGCGGACCGTGGGCCGCTCCTCCTGAGTCATCAGCTGAATACACTGGGCGGCGGAGTCCGCCCGCTGGTCGAACTGTCCCGGCAGGGGCTCCACGCCGAAGGCGATGCAGTCCCCGGCGGGCAGGGCTGCGGCAGTATCGTCCACCTGAGGCTCAGAGAACACTGTCCCCACCGCCCGGCGGAAGGCGGCCTCGTCCAGGCCCTCCACGTCATAGCGGTTCAGCAGACGCAGACCCGTGACGCTCTTAATTTGCAGAATATGGCGAATCTCCCACAGCAGCTGCTTGGCCTCCACGGCATAGGGGGTCTTTTTCTCCACGTAAATGCGTTGAACGCTCATGCTTCTTCCTCCTTAGTGCTGTGCGGCCAGCGCCCGCTGACCAATATCCCGGCGCATATGTAAATCGGTAAAGCTGATTTTTTCCGCAGCCTGATACGCTTGCGCGATGGCTTCCTCCAGCGTATCGCCCGTAGCGGTCACGCCCAGCACGCGTCCGCCGCCGGTAAGAACGGTACCGTCTGCGTCCAGCTTCGTGCCCGCGTGGTACACCGTCGCGCCCGCCGCCTCCGCGTCTGCCAGACCGGTGATTGCCTTGCCGCTCTCGTATTTTCCGGGATAGCCGCCGCTGGCCAGCACGATGCAGGCCGCCGCGCCGCCCCGCCAGCGGATCTCCGTCTCCGCCAGCCGCTGCTCGCGAACGGCGCGCATGATGGCAAACAGGTCGCTTTCCAGCAGGGGCAGAACGGCCTGCGTCTCCGGATCGCCGAAGCGCGCGTTGTATTCCACCACCTTCGGCCCCTCCGCCGTCAGCATCAGCCCGACGTAGAGCACGCCCTTGAACGTGAAGCCCTCCGCGTTCATCGCGTGGAGCGTCGGCAGCAGAATCTCGCGCTCCGTCCGCTCCGCGATCTCCTCGGTGTAGAGCGGGCTGGGGGCAAACGCGCCCATGCCGCCGGTGTTCGGCCCCTTGTCGCCGTCCAGCGCGCGCTTGTGATCCTGACTCGCCTTCATCGGCACGATCGTCTTGCCGTCGCAGAAGCAGAGCACCGTCACCTCGCGCCCGACCATACATTCCTCGATGAGCACCCGCGCGCCGCTTTGGCCGAATTTGCCGCCCTGCATCATCTCCACAACGGCCTGCTTTGCCTCTTCCACCGTCGCCGCGACGACCACGCCCTTGCCCAGCGCCAGCCCGTCCGCCTTGACGACAATCGGCGCGCCCTGCGTGTCCAGATACGCCAGCGCCTTGTCCATCTCGGTGAAGATTTCGCTCTTCGCCGTGGGGATTCCGTATTTGCGCATCAGGTTTTTGGAGAAGATCTTGCTCGCCTCCATCTGCGCCGCGTAGGCCGTCGGCCCAAACGCCGGAATGCCCGCCGCCTCCAGCTTGTCCACGCAGCCCAGCGCCAGCGGATCATCCGGCGTGACGCAGACAAAATCGACCTTTTCCCGCTGCGCCAGCGCGACGATGCCCTCGATATCCGTCGCCTTGACCTCAGGGATGCACCGCGCGACCTGCGCAATGCCCGCGTTGCCCGGCGCGCAGAGGATCTCCGTCACGTCCTTCGATTCGCTCAGCTTTTTGCATACGGCGTGCTCGCGTCCGCCGCCGCCAATCACCAATACCTTCATAAACATCCTCCTCAACGCAAAAACAGCGTCCCTCCCGCCCGCTCGGGGCGACCCGAAGGGACGCTGCTGTTTAGTGTTTAAAATGACGCATGCCGGTAAAGACCATCGCAATGCCGTACTTGTCGCAGGCGTCGATGGAATCCTGATCGCGGACGCTTCCGCCCGGCTGGATGATGCAGCTGATTCCCGCCTCCGCGCAGGCCTTCACGCAGTCGTCAAACGGGAAGAAGGCGTCGCTCGCCAGCGCCGCGCCGCGCACCTTGTCGCCGCTGCGCTCGATGGCCATCTGCGTGCTCCAGATGCGGTTGACCTGCCCCGGCCCGATGCCCAAACTCTGGTGATCCTTCGCAATCGCAATGCCGTTGGATTTGGCGTGCTTGACGATCTTCCACGCCAGCATCAAATCCTCCATCTGCTTGGCCGTCGGCTGCGCCTTGGTGACGACCTTCAGTTCGCCGTCCTCCGGCAGCAGCTTGTCGTCGATCTCCTGCACCAGCAGGCCGCCCGCCACCTTGCGCATCACGCGCTCGCCCTTGGGGTAGGCGCGGATCGTCGTATCCAGCTCCAGCAGGCGCAGGTTCTTCTTCTTGGTCAAAATCGCCAGCGCCTCGTCGGTGAACTTCGGCGCGACGATGATCTCAAGGAAGATCTTGCTCATCTGCTCGGCCGTCGCCGCGTCCACCGTGCCGTTGGTGACGACAATGCCGCCGAAAACGCTGACCGGATCGGCCTCATACGCCAGCCTGTAGGCCTCGCTGACCGCGTCCGCCACGCCCACGCCGCACGGGTTGCCGTGCTTGACCGCGATCACCGCCGTCGTGTCAAACTCGCGCAGGAGCTCGAGCGCGCCGTTCGTGTCGTTGATGTTGTTGTAGGAGAGCTCCTTGCCGTGAAGCTGCTTCGCCGCCGGGAGCGTGCCCGCCACATCGCCCAGATCGCGGTAGAACGCCGCCTTCTGGTGCGGGTTCTCGCCGTAGCGCATCTCCTGCACCTTTTCAAAGGTGACGGTCAGGTTCTGCGGGAACGCCGGCGCGTCCTCCAGCTGGCCGCGCAGGTACTGCTGAATCATGCAGTCATACTGCGCGGTGTGCTCGAAGACCTTGTATTGCAGATAGCGCTTGGTTTTGAGCGAAACGTCGCCCGTCGCCTCCAGCTCATTGAGCACAAGCTCGTAATCCGCCGGGTCGATGACAACCACCACGTCCTGCGCGTTTTTGGCCGCCGCGCGGAGCATGGTCGGCCCGCCGATGTCGATGTTTTCAATCGCCTCGTCGAAGGTCACGCCGGGCTTCTCGATGGTCGCGCGGAAGGGATACAGGTTGATGACCACCATGTCGATCGGCTCCACGCCGAGCTGCTCAAGCTGCTTCATGTGCTCGGGATTATTGCGCACGGCGAGCAGCCCCGCGTGAATCGCCGGGTGCAGCGTCTTCACGCGCCCGTCGAGGCACTCCGGGAAGCCGGTGACGTCGCTCACGCCGGTTACGGGAATCCCGGCCTCTTCAATCGCCTTCATCGTTCCGCCGGTAGACAGCAGGGTTACGCCCTGTGCCGCCAGACGGCGAGCCAGCTCGACAATGCCCGTTTTATCCGATACGCTCAAAATCGCACGCTTTACCATGATGCGTTCTCCTCTCCTCACATGTCTCTGCCCAAAAGATACTCCTCGGTGCGCACCCAGTCAAAGCCGCTGCGCTTAAAAAACTTCATCGCGCTGGCGTTGCGGCGGACGGCGCGGGCGACGATGTGCGGCACCTGCTGCTTGCTCAGCTGCACCAGCGCCTCGTCCACCAGCGCGCTGGCCACGCCGCGGCCGCGCCACTTCTGCTCCACGCAGATCATCTCCAGCACGGCCTCGGCCTGCGTCCCCGTGACCAGCATGCTGCCCACGTAGTCGCTGCCGAAATACATCGCCTTCGCCATGAAGACCGGGCCGCGCATGCGCTCCTCCAGCCATTCGCTGGCGTGCTCCACGCAGCCGAACTCCTTCAGCCCCAGCAGAAATTCCTCGCGCCGGGTGCGGGTGCGCAAATCCACGTCGATGGATTTCGTGCCCACCGGGCTGTAATTGCGCCTGCGCAGGGAAAGATCCTGCGGCACATTCAGCACAAACAGCTCCACGCCGTCGAAATCGTCAAACCCCATCCGGGTAAAATACTCGTGGCGCTCCGCGTCGTCAATCGCGCAGCGGGTATACAGCCGCGCGGGCAGACCGCCCTCTTCGTCCTTGATGCGCTCGGCTCTGGCGCTCAGCGCGCCGAAGAGCGTGTCGCTGGCCACCGGATGCGCGCTCATCGTCATCTCGATATCCAGCGGCCTGTCCGGCATCATTTTCTTAATCACGCGGTATTCCAGGCCGCCTTGCCCGATTTCCACGCCCGCGTCGTCGATCATCACAAAGCTGTTTTCCCGCAAAGCGCCGCCAACGCCGCGCACGGGCTGATAAATTCTCATAGTTAGGAAGACACCCTTCATCAAAGCGGTCGGCGCGGAATAGACCCGCCCGACGAATTTGCATACATGAACACTTTATTATAGCACATGTACCTGTCTTCCATCTACCCCCAGTTTTTCCGCGCAGAAAAGTCTTACGCTTTCCGGCAGAATCTCGTGCTCGACGGTGAGCACGCGCGCGGCCAGCGTTTCCGGGGTGTCGCCCTCCAGCACGGGGACGCTCTTTTGCATAATCACGCCGCCGTGATCGACCTGCTCATCGACAAAGTGCGTCGTCGCGCCGGAAATCTTCGCGCCGTAGGCCAAAACCGCCTCGTGCACGTGATGGCCGTACATCCCCGGCCCGCAGAACGCCGGAATCAGCGCCGGATGGATGTTGATGATCCGGTGCTCAAACGCCCGCACGATCTGCCGCCCCACGATGGGCAGGTAGCCCGCCAGCACGACGAGATCGGCGTTCGCCGCGCGCAGCCTTTGGAGGATGACGTCGTTGAAAGCCTCGTCGCTCCCGGCCTGCTTCTTGCTGATAAACTCCGCCGGAATGCCATGCCTGCGCGCGCGCTCAAGGGCGAACGCCTTGGAGGCGTTGGCGAGCACCAGCACGATCTCCCCGTCGATGCTGCCCGCCTCCACCGCGTCGATGAGCGCCTGCAAATTCGTGCCGCCGCCGGAGCAGAGCACCGCGATTCTCTTGCTCACAGCAGAACCAGCCTTTCGCCGTCCTCGCCCGTCTTCGCCACGCGGCCGATGCGGTAGGCCTTTTCGCCCTGCGCCTCCAGCGTCGCAATCAGCTTGTCGGCCTCCTCCGCCTTCACCGCGAACACCATGCCCACACCCATGTTGAAGGTGTTATAGGCCTGCCGGTCGCCCAGCCCGCCGAGCTTCACCAGCTCCGTGAACACCGGCAGCACCGGCCACGTGCCGCGCTCGATCTGCGCGCTCAGGCCGTCGGGCAGGATGCGCGGAATGTTTTCGATGAAGCCGCCGCCGGTGATGTGCGCAATGCCGTGCACGTCGCAGGCCTTGCAGGCTGCCAGCGCGGGCTTGACGTAGATCTTCGTCGGCGTGAGCAGGGTTTCGCCCCAGCTCTTTCCGCCGAAGGCTTCCACCGGCGCGTTCAGGTCGCGATCCGCGGTCAGCACCAGCCTGCGCACCAGAGAATAGCCGTTGGAGTGCACGCCGGAGGAGGCCATGCCCACCAGCACGTCGCCCTCCGCCACGCGCTCGCCGGAGATGGATTTCTCCCGCCCGACGAGGCCGACGGTGAAGCCCGCCAGATCGTATTCGCCCTCGGGATAGAAATCCGGCATTTCAGCCGTCTCGCCGCCGATCAGCGCGCAGCCCGCCTGACGGCAGCCGTCCGCCACACCCGCGACAATCTGCTCCACCTTGACCGGATCGAGGTAGCCCGTCGCGATGTAGTCAAGGAAAATCAGCGGCTTCGCGCCCTGACACACCACATCGTTGACGCACATCGCCACGCAGTCGATGCCCACCGTGTCGTGCTTGTCCATCAGGAACGCCAGCTTGAGCTTGGTGCCCACGCCGTCCGTGCCCGCGACGAGCACCGGCTTTTCAACGTTCTCGTTTTCGATGGAATAAAAGCCGCCGAACGAGCCGAGACCGCCCAGCACGTTCTCGTCAAACGTGGCGGCGACATGCTGCTTCATCCTGCGCACGGCCTCGTAGCCGCGCTCAACGTCCACACCCGCGTCCTTATACGTAATCATGTTCTTCCTCCATCCCGTGCATCTCGCCCGTTTCCGGGTCGATGGGGTAATCGCCGTCAAAGCAGCCCGTGCAGAATTGGCAGCCCGAACCGGCCACCGTCTTGAGCAGATCGGGCAGGGAAAGGAACTTGAGGCTGTCCGCCCCGATGAAGCGGCAGATTTCCTCAACGCTGCGGCTGTGGCCGATCAATTCCTCGCTCGTCGCCGTATCAATGCCGAAATAGCAGGGGTTCAGCACCGAGGGCGAGGAAATGCGCATGTGCACTTCCTTCGCGCCCGCCGTGCGCAGCATCTCGACGATCTTGCGGCTCGTCGTGCCGCGGACGATGGAATCGTCCACCAGAATCAGCCGCTTGCCGCGAACGTTGCGGGTCAGCGCGTTGAGCTTGGTGCGCACGCCCAATTCGCGCATGCCCTGCTCCGGCTGGATGAACGTGCGGCCGACGTAGCGGTTTTTGGCCAGCCCGTCGCCATAGGGAATCCCGCTCTGCTGGGCGTAGCCCATCGCCGCCGCCAGCGCGCTGTCCGGCACGCCGATAACCATATCCGCCTCCACGTCGTCATCGATGGCCAGCCGCTTGCCCGCCTCCACGCGGGATTGGTAGACGTTGATGCCGTCGATGACCGAATCCGGTCTGGCGAAGTAGACAAATTCAAACAGGCACAGGCGGCTGCGCATCGGCGTTTTGACGTGCATGGAGTGAATGCCTTCCGCGTCGATCACGACGATTTCGCCCGGCTGAACGTCGCGGACAAACTCCGCGCCCACCGCGTCGAGCGCGCAGCTCTCGCTCGCCAGCACAAAGCTGTTGCCAACCCGCCCCAGACAGAGCGGGCGAATGCCATACGGATCGCGAATGCCGATGAGCTTGTCCTTGGCCAGCAGTACCAGCGCGTAGCTGCCGCGCACCTTCTCCATCATGGAGCGGATGGCCTCGATCAGCCCCTTGCTGCTTTCCCGCGCAATCAGGTTCAGGATGACCTCGGTATCCACCGACGTCTGGAAAATCGCGCCGTCGTCCTCCATCTGCGCCCGGAGCGCATCCGCGTTGACCAGATTGCCGTTGTGCGCCAGCGCCAGCATGCCGATCTTGCACCGCGCCACCAGCGGCTGCGAGTTGATTACATCCTTGCTGCCGAAGGTCGAGTAGCGCACGTGGCCGATGGAGATGCGCCCCGTCAGCCCGTGCAGAATTTCCTCGTCAAACACCTCCGGCACAAGCCCGAGGTTGCGGTAATGCTTGATTCCCTTGCCGTCCGCCACCGCGATACCGGCGCTTTCCTGCCCGCGGTGCTGCAAAGCAAACAGACCGTAATACGCGGCCTCCGCCACGTTGATGGATTCGTCCTGCGCGTAAATGCCGAATACGCCGCAGGCCTCCTCCATCTGATCTCCGCGTTCCTTAATATCCGTCATGCTGCCTCCGCTTTACAGTTCTTCCTGAATCTGTTTGTCGTCCGCCTCGATCGCCGCCGCCATCCGCTCGCGATGCGCCAGCAGCTTTTCGGCGAGAATCGGGTATTTGATGGAGAGCATCTGCGCCGCCAGATACGCCGCGTTGTCGCCGCCGCCGACGGCCACCGTCGCCACCGGGATGCCCGTGGGCATCTGCACGGTGGAGAGCAGGGAATCCAGCCCGTCCATAAACGAGGATTTGACCGGAATCCCGATCACCGGCAGCGTCGTGTGGCCTGCAATCACGCCCGCCAGATGCGCCGCCTTGCCGGCCGCCGCGATGATCGCTTCAAAGCCGTTTTCGCGCGCGTTCGCCGCGAAGGCCGCAACGGTCTCGGGCGTTCTGTGTGCGCTGGCTACGTGCACCTCAACCTCAATTTCAAACCCCTTGAGCACATCGACGCAGCCCCTGAGGGACGGCCAATCGCTCTTCGAACCCATAATCAGCGCAACCTTTGGCATAACGCTCGACCTCCAAATTCCAAAATCGTCTTTAGTATAGCAAGAGACGCGCCCGTTTTCAATAAAATTCCAGAACTTATTTTTCTATTTTTTAATTATCGTTCGTGTTTTCAGCCCGTTTTGTATTTCTTGACCAGTTTATTCCCTGTTTTTTGCCGTTTTTTCCGTACTTTGATGATATGCTTTGGAAACGCGCGTTTGAAGACGAAAAAAAAATCCCGCCGAAGCGGGCGCGCAGCCTGCCTCGGCGGAATCAGATCGGATTCTGTTTTTTTGATTTATTGAAATTTCTCTTTTCCAACCGGCGTCGGCGTCTGATCGTAAAACACGCGCTGAACGGCGGGCGTCGTCTCCAAAATGCGTTCCACGGTGCGCTCCACCAGATCGTAGGGCAGCCTCGCCGGAACGAGCATCGCGCCGGAGACCGTCACCGCGCGCAGGATGATCGTACAGCTCCCCTTCAGTTCGTCCGCGTCCACCAGCACCGGGAAGTATTTGTAGAGCTTCCTGTGCAGGCCGGCCTCGCGGATTTCCTCGCTGAAAATCGCGTCGGCCGTGCGCAGCGCGGAAAGCCTCTGCGGCGTCACCTCGCCCAGAATCCGCGCGGCCAATCCCATCAGCGGGAAGGGCTTGCGCAGCAGGAGCTCGCCGTCCAGCCCCAGCATTCCGGCGATTTCTTTCACCTCGTCGCGGAAGAGCAGCGCCAGCGGTTCGAGCACCGCCATACCGCAATCCTTCCACGCCGCGTTGTTCGTGCCGCCCAAAAAATCGCTGTAATTCGTGCCCATCACCAGCGTCTTCGCGCCGGGAATGGCCTCCGTCTGCCGGATCATCTCTTCGTGCAGGCAGGAAACGACCATCGCGCGCTTTTCGCCCATCGTCTGCCTACCGCGAAGGGGGGCCAGCACGTCCTTCGCGCGGTCGATCACGCGCAGCGGAATCCCGAGCTGCTCGTAAATCGCCCGTACAGCTGCGCCATCACCCGCGCGCATCAGCCCCGTTTCAACGTAGATCGCCGTCATCCGCTCGCCGAACGCCTGATGCGCCAGCACCGCGGCCACCATGGAATCCACGCCGCCGCTCACGCCGCAAACCGCGAATTCGCCTTCAATCGAGGCCTCCGTCAACGCGCGCCGCGCTTCGGCCAGCGCCGCATCCATCGTGAACCACGGCGTGCAGCCGCAGATGTCGCGCGCAAAGTTTTTGAGGATGGTCGAGCCGTCCGGGTCGTTGCGCTCCAGCTCAAACTGAACGCCAAAAAGCGACCGTTTGCTGTCCTCAAAGGCGACGGTGCAGCCGCCCGCGCCCGCCGTCACCTGCACGTCGGCCGGCAGCATCAGCGTCACGGCCTCCTGAATGTAGCGTTCGCCGCCCTCCACGCCGTTAAACAGCTTGCAGTCCGCGTATTGAACGTTCGCTTTTTTCTCGCTGATGGCCGCGCCTGCGCACGCGCCGCCCATCGCCGCAATCAGCATGTGCGCGGCGTGCCCCAGCGCCAGCACGGGGATATCCAGCTTCAAAATCTCCGCGTCGAACACGCCCGCCGCGCTCTTCGGTTCGCCGCAGAGCACGAGACCTCGCGGCGCGATTTCCGCGACCTGCGCCGCCGTCGTCGTGCCGCTGATGATTTTGCAGAAAACCCGCTCGCCGCGAAGCCTTTTCGCCGCCTCGACGGCAAACTCATCCGAGTAATTGAGAATGAGAATCATGTCGTTCATGCTTCGTTCCCTCCCACAGGGCGGGCGCTCATATGCCCGATTCCAAAAGAAGCTGCTCCGCGTCTCGGCGAAACAGCTTCTTCGGTAACAAAGGGGATTAGATCAGCTCGAGAATGACCATCTCGGCGGCGTCGCCGCGGCGCGGGCCCTTCTTGAGAATACGGGTGTAGCCGCCGGCGCAGTTCTTCTCGGCGTTGCGCGCCTTGTACTTCGGCGCGATCTCGCGGAAGAGCTTCTCCACGCAGGGATACTTCACGTCCTTGGTGCGCTCGGCATACGCCTTCTTGGACTCGTCATCCAGCTTCGGCTCCTTCACGTCGTACAGATACGCCATGATCTGACGGCGGGCATGCAGCTTGCTCGGGGCGTCGTTCTGCACGGTAACGGTCACGGACTGACCCTTATCGTTGTTGAAGGTCTTCTCGACCGAGACCGTGTTGTCGCACTCGCGGATGGCGAGGGTGATCAGGTGCTCGGCGGCGCTGCGAACTTCCTTGGCGCGGGCCAGAGTGGTCTCGATGCGGCCATACCAAATGAGGTTGGTCACCTGATTGCGCAGAAGCGCCTTGCGCTGAGCGGCCGTGCGGCCAAGTTTACGCTGATAAGCCATTTTGTTTATCCTCCTATTACAGCCCGCCTCCTGCAAATACGGTTCCTCACGCGGCACACAAGAAGCCTGCTCCGCCTTTTCGGCGGATCAGGCCTTGCCTGCCGCGCCCATATTTCCCTTAGGCGCGACCTTGATAGCCCCTTTGGGGCAATGTATCGCTGTAAACCGGTTTTGCCGGATTACTCGTCGTTGGCACGCAGGGCCAGACCCAGAGCGGCGAGCTTCTGCTCGACCTCCTCGAGGGATTTCTTGCCCAGATTGCGAACCTTCATCATGTCTTCCTGATTGCGCTGCACAAGCTCGGCGACGGTGTTGATGCCGGCGCGCTTGAGGCAGTTGTAGGCACGGACGGAGAGATCGAGCTCTTCGATCGTCATCTCCAGCACCTTTTCGCGGTGATCGTCTTCCTTCTCGTTGAAGCCGATGGTCACCACCTGATCGGTCAGATCCATGAACAGCTTCAGGTGGCCGTTGAGGATCTTCGCGGCGGTGCTGATGGCCTCATCCGGCTGGATGCTGCCGTCGGTCCACACCTCGAGGGTCAGGCGATCGTAATCGGTCTCCTGGCCGACGCGGGTGTTCTCGACGGTGTAATTCACCTTGCGGATCGGCGTGAAGATCGAATCCGTCGGGATGACGCCGATGGGCGTATTGGGATTTTTGTTGTTCGCTGCGCTCACATAGCCGCGACCCTTTTCCAGAGTCAGGTGCATGATGAGGTCGGCGTCCTCGTTGAGCGTGGCGATGTGCAGATCGCGGTTGACCACCTCGATCTGATCGTCCACGGCGAGGGCGGCCGCAGTCAGCTCACAAGGACCCTTGACGTTGATGGACACCGTCTTGGGGCCGTCGCAATACAGCTTCGCGGAAAGCTCTTTCAGGTTGAGGATGATCTCTGCAACGTCTTCCTTCACGCCGGGAACGGCGGAAAACTCGTGCTGGATGCCCTCAATGCGGATGCTGGAAACAGCAACGCCCGGCAAAGAGCTGAGCAGCACACGGCGCAGGGAATTTCCCAGCGTCTGGCCAAAGCCATGCTCAAGCGGCTCTACGACAAACTTGCCGTAGCTGTCGCTGGCTTCCACACGTTCGATGCGGGGCTTTTCGATTTCGATCATTGGGCAGATTCCTCCTCACAGTTACCGTGAACAGCCATGGATTAACGAGAATAGAGCTCGACGATGAGGTGCTCTTCGATCGGGCAATCAATGTCCTCGCGGGCAGGCATCGCAGCCACGGTGCCGGTGAGATTCTGCGCGTCAAAGGTGAGCCACTTCGGGGTCACAACGCCGGTGCCCTCGCGCAGCGCCTTGAAGGCGGCCTGCTCGCGGGAACGCTCGCGCAGGGTGATCACGTCGCCGACCTTCACGGAGTAGGAGGGGATGTCCACCTTCTTGCCGTTGACCAGGATGTGGCCGTGCACGATGATCTGGCGCGCCATGCGGCGGGTCTTGGCAAGGCCCAGACGATAGATCACGTTGTCAAGGCGCAGTTCGAGGAGCTGCAGCAGGTTTTCACCCGTGATGCCCTTCATGTTGGCCGCCTTGAGGTAGTAACGGTGGAACTGCTTCTCCAGCACACCGTAAACAAACTTGACCTTCTGCTTTTCCTTGAGCTGCGTGCCGTACTCGGAAACCTTCTTGCGCTTGTTGCCGCCCGGGTTGCGAGTAGACTTCTTGTTGCCGTAGCCCATGACGGCCGGAGAGATATCCAGGCTCCGGCACTTCTTGGCGATCGGCTCTTTATTGTTAGCCATGTACTTTCGTCCTCCTTACCAATACCTTACACGCGACGGCGCTTCGGCGGACGGCAGCCGTTGTGGGGGATCGGCGTCACGTCCTTGATCATGTTGACCTCCAGGCCGGCAGCCTGCAGCGCACGGATCGCAGCTTCACGACCGGAACCGGGGCCTTTTACATATACTTCAACGGTTTTCAGTCCATGTTCCATCGCAGCTTTGGCAGCGGTTTCCGCAGCCGTCTGTGCGGCAAATGGAGTCGATTTTCTGGAGCCTCTGAAGCCCAGACCACCGGCGCTTGCCCAGCTGAGCGCATTACCCTGTACATCGGTAATGGTCACGATGGTATTGTTGAAAGTGGACTGGATATGAGCCGCACCGCGTTCGATATTCTTCTTCTCACGGCGTCTGCGGGTGGCTTTTTTTGTTACGGCTTTTGCCATCTCAGTTATCCCTCCCTGATTACTTCTTCTTGTTGGCGATTGTCTTCTTCGGTCCCTTGCGGGTACGCGCGTTGGTCTTGGTGCGCTGTCCTCTTACGGGCAGGCCTTTTCTGTGACGCAGACCGCGGTAGCATCCGATTTCGGTCAATCTTTTGATGTCGAGAGCGACAGAGCGGCGCAGGTCGCCTTCTACCTGCAAATGCTTGTCAATGTACTCACGCAGCTTGGACACATCGTCCTCGGACATATCTTTTACTCTGATATCAGGATTCACGCCGGTCGCTTTCAAAATGGCAGAAGCGGTTTTACGGCCGATGCCATAGATATAGGTCAGTCCGATCTCAATGCGTTTCTCTCTGGGCAAGTCAACACCAGCTATACGAGCCATACTTTTGTTGCACCTCCATTATATCGATTGCCACATCCGTCCAGCGGCCGCTTAAGCGGCTGGACAGTGTGGTTTTCGCGCCATTAGCCCTGGCGCTGCTTGTGCTTGGGATTGGAGCAAATCACCATAATGCGGCCTTTACGCTTGATGATTTTGCACTTTTCGCAAATGGGCTTAACGGAAGGTCTGACTTTCATTTTCAAATACCTCCTTGTACCTTTCCGAAACGGAACCTATTTCGAACGCCATGTAATGCGTCCTTTGGTCAGGTCATACGGGGAAATTTCAACCGTGACCTTATCACCCGGCAGGATGCGGATGAAATTCATTCTTAATTTGCCGGAAATATGTGCTAAAATGACATGCTTATTCGGCAGTTCCACCTGAAATTGAGCGTTGGGCAAAGCTTCGAGGACTGTACCTTCAATTTCAATGACGTCTTCCTTAGACAAGTAAATACCTCCCTTTGGTACGCGCAGGGCTTATGCGTTTCCTTCTGTCTGCCCCGAGGGGTAATTAAAGGAATGCAGCAGCCGCTTCAATTGATTGTTCGTCGCAAAATTTTCCACCTGAACCTGCGTATTGGT
>OLGD01003648.1_pt1 | contig 14060 bp, 14 predicted proteins | sample 1605311 | NCBI WGS metagenome assembly OLGD01 (sample SAMEA3888917, study PRJEB22519) | human gut metagenome | biome: human gut; feature: human-associated habitat; material: faeces | place: Denmark | collected 2010 | reverse complement strand
TTCTGATGTGTGGTGATTACAACCTTCGCCGTGAGAAAAGATACGTCGAAGTGGATGTTCGTTTTACTCCTGACGGCAAGATCCGTCCTCTTGCCATAAACTATGACAAGACTCGCACTTATGGAATTGATCGTGTCTTGGCAGTCAAGCACGGTACATCACGTTTTGGCGTGAAAGGGCATTGCTTCACCTGCCTGATTTGCGGGCAGAAGCGGAATCTTTGGCTTGAAAAGGGCAAGTGGTTTGTGGAAGCCTACTGTGCCACATCAGAAGGTAGGGCTTCATAATGGCAAGATACTTATCGCGTGCAGAACTTTCGTGCATAGCAGGCAAATATATTGAAATGTATTATGCACTCTTCGGAATAAGCAAAAATGACCCCGCTCCTATTAACCCAGAGCAGTTTGCAAATTCTGTTCTTGGACTGAACCTGAAGATGTTGCCGCTGTGTAGCGATGGTCACATCCTTGGATTAACGGTTTTCCAGAGATGTAGCTTCACAGCAACCCTTGAGGATGGAACAAAGCTTGTTGAAGTATTTATGCCGAGGGATATCGTAATCGATTCTGCTCTTGCGGCAGACAGATGCACTGGATGCCGGAATTTCACAATAGCGCATGAAGCAGCACATCAGATTTTGGCTGATCTGTTTCCGAACGACTACGGAAAAGCAGTCAAGTGCCGTGGGCACATTGCCTATCGGGAGAGAAACGGAAAGCCCTCGTGGGAAGAATGGCAGGCGGATACCCTTGCAGCAGAGCTGCTGATGCCAACATTTCTGATCAATGCCGAAATAGAACGTGTAGCGTTGACTCTGCCAAATGGGATTCTGTACAAATCAGTGTCTGACCCTAACTATGAAAAAATTCTGGAGATGGCTCGACGGATTGGGGTTTCTTGGTCTGCAATCAGGATCAGACTGCAGCAGATGCAGGTTATAAAAGGCAAACCCATCCACTGCCATCCATTGGACATCATGCGATTTGGAGAATGAATATGATTCAGTTAAAGAACCGTCCCTTTGCCGGTAAAGCACCGACTACTACACAGCAGGCAGAATTTAGCATAGGCTGGAGATTTTGCCCTGTTTGTGGAAATAAGTTATACCAAAAAATCGAGGGGTGTTCAGGTATACTACAAGTGAAGTGCAATAGATGCAAAGAAACCCTGAGACTTGATCTGGCATTTAGATGCCGGTGATTTTCCAGTCATTTTAACAAATACGGGTGCATTGCACCCTGAATATGGACTGTTCGCTCCGAGCAACGGGCCATTGCCGCAAGGCAATGTATGAAACGTGCTCCAAATAGCCGGGCAACAGCTGATTGAGAGATTTTCTTTGAAGATCTCTCAGTTGGTTGTTGTCCGGCTATTTTTTTAGCCTTCAGGAAGCCTGCTCCCGTAAAAAGGAGCAGGCTTTATGTTTGTCCGTTTTTCGTGGATGCCCCAAGCGGCTAGATATCCGTAGCAACTCCGAGTTTTCGACTTCTCACGCTTTATCGAAAATTTGGAGGTCACACATGAGTTTTGATCCGAATGCTATTGGTAACCGTATTTTTACTTTGCGTACAAATGCGAAGTTATCGCAGGAAAAACTTGCTGAAAAACTTGGTGTTTCCCATCGCCACCTCGGCGATCTTGAAAGGGGAAGCTCCAATGGCTCTGTAAAAATCCTGATCGATATTGCAGAATACTTCCATGTCAGTATGGATTATCTTCTTTTGGGTCGAGATCCTTCTAGGGATCAGTTTCAAAATGAACTGCAAGCCGCTATAGATCATCTTGAAAAAATCAAAGGTCTTTTATAATCACTTCAACAAGAAACGCTCCTGCCAGTTTTACACCGGCAAGAGCGTTTCTTGTGTTATTCAAAAATATCGGCAAGGGTAAGCAGCTGTACTTCTCCGCGTTCCTGTGCCTGAAGTAGTCCGTCCGTAAATCCGCCTTTCGAGAAAATGTAGTAGTGGTAGTTTGTTCCCTCCCCAAAGTGTATTTATCGAATTTATATACTCGTAAGTTAGTTTCTTACGAGTATAATACTTCATTTCTTACATAAAGTCAGGAAATATATTTTTGACGGCTCATCGATAAACAGGAACGATACTTCCTATTTCCCTCAAAAATTGTGAACTCTGAGTTCCTGTTCATTTCGTTCCGCATCGGTTACAATACAGCCATAGCTTCTGCAAGCGTTCAAAGCGACCCTCAAGCTATCCTGTCCCTTGAAAACTGAACAAGCATTCTTCAGTCACGTTCCTGTGATGATGAGCCACGTCCGTAACAAATGCGATGATCTCCCACTGAGGGAATGAGCGGTAGGTTGACGGTAAATGGATGACAGCTTCTCCATAGCTAAGAGCCATCACAGAATAATGATACTTCTGCCTTCGGGCAGCTCGGTGAGAACCACGGAGAGGTGAGAACCCTATGGATTCGGTACGCTGCCGGACGGCTGAAAGATTTCCCACACGAAAACAGAGTTTTCGGTTTCCGGGGATGTCGGGGACAAATACGGAAAGGTATAGAACTATAAATCACAGCAATTTGCTGTTTGAGATAGTAGGGTGGGCTGTGCGAGCAGCCCACTGTTACATATACGGATAGAAAGGAGAAATCCAAATTGGCCACACGAGGTAAAAAAGAGAAAGAGTATCCGCCTATGCCCGCAAACTGGATGTACAAGCGCGGGGATGTCTACATGATGGATCTGAATCCTTACAGCGGTTCCGAGCAAGGCGGCATCCGACCTGCCATTGTTGTCCAAAACGATGACGGTAATTTTTATTCCAATGTTCTTCTGGTCGTTCCGCTGACAACACAGATCAAAAAGCGAAATATGCCAACGCATTTTATTCTGCACAATCGTTTTTTGAGTGCGCCATCTATGGCGATTTGCGAAAGCCCGCGCCCCGCAGATAAATCCAGAGTGTTAAGCTACCTTGGGCACCTGTCCAAATATGAAATGCGGCAAGTGTCAGTGTGTCTGCAATACAGCTTTGGGTTCATTGGATACAAGTCATTCCGAAAATACCTTACGGCTCCTCCGCAGGAGGATGTTCTCGCCGCTGCAAAAGAGCTGCTCTCCCAGCAGTTTCAGAATCTTCGGGTGCTGAACAGTCAGCCCCCTGCTCTCGCCAAGCACACAAAAGGCGATCTACATAGCATCGAGCAGATATCGGAAAAGATGCTCTCCACCCCGACGGAATCTTCTGTTGAGTTCATGGTCGCAGAACTGGATGATGCACTTCAATCGCTTATGTTCCGCTGGAATATCTGTTATGAACGGTATTCCAGTTTCCGCTTATCCGATAACGAAAAGAAGAAAATCGGTTTGATTATCCAATCAGGAATTGATTTTCTGCAAAAGAAGAAGGAGGTTCCTTTATGATGAACGCAGTTGTAAAACCTTACCATGAGATGTGCCTGAACAGCAGCGAACTGATCGTGCCGCGCGACACTTATCAGCGTGCTCTTCACCCCGCTCGTGTTGCCCGCATCGCAAAAGAATTTGACGAGCGGGTTGCCAATGAGCCGAAGATCAGCTTCCGGGATGGTCACTACTATGTGATGGACGGACAGAACACCATCGCTACCCGGAAATTTCTGAACGGCGGCGAAGATTTGCAGATTCGCTGCAAGGTTTATTTTGGTATGACAGAACGAGAAGAAGCCCTCCTGTTTGCACAGCAGACAGGCATTTCGGAACGGCTGAGTGCAGGGCAGAAGCTCCGTGCCCTGATTTTTGCAGGGGAGCCTGCTGCCGTTGCATTCCAGCAGGCCACCGAATTGGCTGGCGTTCATCTTTCTTTTGAAGAAGGCCGAGGCAAGCAGCGGATCAGCTGCATTGCAACCGCCTATCACGAATTCATCCGGCTGGGTCCGGAACTGTATATCGAATCCCTTGATGTTTTGCTGAACGCTTGGAACGGCGAACCTGATTCCATGAGTTCCGCAAACCTGCTCGGCATCTGTCGCTTTGTAGAACTGTATCACTCCGAATATAACAAAGGCCGCTTGATTGCCAAACTGCGGCAGGTCGATGCGTTCACGATTTTTCGCCTTGCTCGAACCGCAGGCGTAAGCCTTCCCGGCAAGACGAAGTACCTTCAGCAGGTCTATACTATTTATAATGGTGGAAGCCGCCGGGCCGCACTGCCGCTCAAGTTTTAACTTCAAGTATATTTAACGAGGTATTATCCAATGATTATCCATGAAGAACCTTCGCCCAACTCGGTTTCCTCCCCTGTTTCCACAGCAAAGGACAGCCGCTGCTATACCGTAGAAGACCTGATGGAAATGCTGCTCCTGAGCCGTCCCACTGTCTACCGTCTACTGAAGCAGAACGAATTCCGCTGGTTTAAGGTAAGCGGCGCTTACCGTATTTCCAAAGCCAGCTTTGAAGCATGGCTCAATGATGGCACTGTTGAACGCAATCCTGCTGTTTGACATCCTCAACATTTCAAGCGAAATCTGCTATTCTTTAGCCGGGATGAGAAATCCCGGCTAAACTTTTACATAGATAGAGAGGTGTCTTTCATGGATGATATGCGGAATACTTCGGCTCCCTTATACGGAAAAGCTGAACCTGCCACTACCAAAACCACCATGTCGGTTCGTGAGATGCGGCAGCTTCTCGGCCTTGGCAAAACAGACAGCTATTGGCTGCTTCATAAGAATCTCTTTGAAGTCATTCTGATAAACGACAAAAGGCGTATCGTTATTTCCAGCTTTGAGAAATGGTATGCCAATCAGGTCAAATATCATAAGGTCAATGGCTCGCCACCGGGCGAGGAACTTTGCAAACGGTCCTATTCCGTTCCTGACGCCGCCGAGATATTGAAGGTGAAACCCGAAACGATCTATACACTCATCCGACAGGGCAAGTTGAAAACAGAAACGACAGACTTCTGTATGAGGATTCCCAAAGAGGAATTTGAGCAGTGGTACCGGTCACAAAGCCGCTACCGCACAGCAGCTGACCGGGAGCGTGACCGGGAGATTGAAGCGCAAACCATCTCCATCCCGGAAATGGCAAAACTACTCGGTATCCCACGCAAGAATGTTTATGGGATCCTTGATTGCAAAAAATACCGAGATTGTTTCGTCATTGAGCGCGTGGCCGACAGGCCGCGCATTACCAAAAAAAGTTTTAAGGCATGGCTTAAAAGCCAATCTACATACCAACTTCAAAAATCGAAAAAAGAAACGCATGAGGAGCCGCCGCTAAAACTGCAATGTCCCAAGAATGGGAAATACTACAGTTTTCAGGAAATTCAGGCTTTCTACGGAATCAGCCGCCCAACACTTGACTCGTGGGTTCTCAAAGAAGGAATTCCAACGATGAAGTTGGGAAGGGTAAAACGCATCCAAAAAGATGCTTTCGATGAAGTTCTGAAGTCCAAACGTAAAGTAGAGGAGGATGTATAATGGCTAGCATTGTCAAACGCAATAACCGATACTGCGTTGTCTATACCTACAAACACACTAATGGAACGCTAAAGCAGAAATGGGAAACCTTTAGCGACCTTGCAGATGCCAAAAACCGTAAGAAAGAGGTCGAATACAAAGAATCCGTCGGTACCTTTGTGGCACCCCAGTGCCGAACTCTAAAAGACTTGCTTACAGAATATGTTGCCCTGTACGGAAAAACTAAATGGGCACTCTCAACCTATCAATCAAACACTGCACTGATTTCAAACTACATAGAACCGCTTATCGGCTCAATGAAGCTGCAAGATCTCACCACCCGCGTAATTGAGGGATATTATCAGCGGCTGCTTAAATACGAAGCCGTTGACCCTATGTGTGGAAAGCGTCAGCATCAATACGTTTCTCCCGGCACGGTTCGTTCGGTTCACAAAATTTTGAGAAGTGCCTTTGAGCAGGCTGTAAAGTGGGAACTTATGGAAAAGAATCCCTGTATTTATGCCACCTTGCCCAAATACACTGCAAAGAAGCGTGATATCTGGACTGCCGAGACCCTGTTCCATGCCTTAGAAGTCTGTGATGATCCACGGCTCCGGCTTTGCATCAACCTCTCCTTCTCTTGTTCCCTGCGCTTAGGGGAATTGCTCGGTCTGACATGGGATTGTGTGGATATCTCCCCCGAAAGCATTGAAGCCGGGCGAGCCTCCATTTACATAAATAAGGAATTGCAGCGTGTAGATATTGCTTCGCTGAACGCCTTGGAAAATAAAAATGTCATCACTCGTTTTCCCTCGCTGAGTTCCCGCTGCACCACGGTCCAGGTTCTGAAAAGCCCTAAAACAGACAGCAGTATCCGAACCATTTTTCTCCCCAAAACAGTTGCTGAAATGCTTGTCCACTATAAAGCCGAGCAGGACATGACAAAGGACGCACTGGGTGCAGAGTATGCAGACTATAATCTCGTGGTTGCCGGCCCGCTGGGAATGCCGACCGAACAATCCACCATTAACGGTGCATTGAAGCAGCTGATTGAGGAAAACGATCTCCCCAAAGTGGTTTTCCACAGCTTCCGACACTCCAGCATTACATACAAGCTCAAGCTGAACGGCGGCGATATCAAAGCCGTGCAGGGCGATTCCGGTCATGCACAGGCTTCGATGGTCACCGAGCAGTACGCACACATTCTGGATGATGATCGGCGTTTGAACGCACAACGATTCGACGATTTCTTCTATCAGCATCATGGTGCAGAGCCTGAAGCCCTCCCTCGCGCAGAGCAATCCACTCCCAAAGCCAGTCCAGTCGATACAGATGCGGCAGCAGCTCTTGCTAAACTGCTGGCTGACCCCTCTATGGCTACACTCATTAAAAATCTTGCAAAGAACCTATAAGCCTCTATACATAAACAGCGGCAGTTTTCCGTATATGGAAAACTGCCGCTATCTGTTTTAGGATGATCCCGTTTCTTTGTGTTTTTTCGCCTTAGCTTCCTCTATGTCCATCTTCAGCTGATGTGTAAGCTGTTTTACATAATCGAGTGAAACTTCATAGCCTTCTGCGATTTTTTCTGCCGGCATCCCATCAAGGATCCGGGAGATCACAATGTTCCGGGTGGCTTGTTTTCTCGATTCTGCAATCATTTCCTCAATAGAGGGGCAATGTTTATTATGCATCCAATTCAAGTAATCCAAGCGTTCAGCTTCTATCCGCGATAGAAGCCTGACTGCATAGAAATTGTCATCTACCTCGAAGCGAACTTCCTCTCCGGGTTTGACTTCAAGTTTTTCCAGAACCGCATCTGGGAGTTTTACAGTTCCATCTTCACCGACTACAATATTAAATTTCTTTTCCATCGCACACTCCTAAAATCACGCAAAGTTCCTTGCATCCAGTGCCTTTACTCCCGTAAGAATACCATAAGCCCCTTCCTTTTACAAGACAATGCGCATTTCCATTCGCACTGTTACATAGACCAGAGTTTTCTCGCAGAAAGCTCTGGTCTTTTTCTATTGAAAACATTTGTCCATCACACCAGCTACGGCTGTATGGTCTGGTTCACGAATGCTAAACAAGCAAATATCCGTAGGGAAACGTACACTTCCCAGCTAATGAAAGGTGGGCATTTTACAATGAACCTTCCACTTTTCATTAGCTCTGCTAATTTTCTGCTAATGAAAAGCCTTTTACTCGTTTTATTTCGGGGTTTGTGTTCTTTACTCAGATTGACAGCGCAACAAAAAATCAATTGATAAAACGTTACTTGTTTTACCTACTTTTGCCTAGGATTTATGGCTTCAGCCCCTACTCCTAAGCGAAAGGCCTGCAGTTCGAATCTGCATGAGGACATATGCAACAAGCAGCGGCAGCTTTTCCGTCTGGAAAGCTGCCGCTGCTTGTTTTTAAGAAGATTTTGCAGGTGCTTTTCTCACCCGATGCTGTTGGCCAGCATGTTCAGGATCTGCTGATAGTCCACTTCCTTCAGGCCCTCACCGGCCTTGGCGGGGTAAGCGGCAACATTGTCCCACGAATCCATGATCTGGGACCAATATTCGGCCTCCGGGGCAAACAGCACCAGGCGCTTTGCATTCTGGTCCATGTAGCCGCGCTCCTGGGTGGCGGCGTCGCCCCACCACTGGGTCAGTTCGCGCAGGTCTTCCGGCATGCCGTTGGGGTAGTTGGGCAGGAACTTTGCAAAGCCCATCTCGTGGGTCGGGGCGTCGGTCCACACCACGATCACATGGCGGCGCTTGGTGCCAGCATTGTTCCAGTCCGAGCGGATCGCATAGGCCAGCGCTTCCAGGCCGTCCTCCGGGATGTCGCCGCCGCCCTCTGCGTGGATGCTGCGCACCGTCTCCTCAAAATCCTTTTCTTCCTCCGGCAGGTTGAAGAAATCGGTCACCATCATGGCGTCGTCACCGTCGGCGGCGTAATCGCGGAAGGCGATCACCCGCACGCGCAGCTGTGCGATGGTCTTCTGCTTATTGGTCATCATGCGCTGCACGTCCTGATAAAAATTCAGCGCGTTATCCTTGACCTTTTCGATCAGGCCGCCCATGCTGCCCGTTGCGTCAATGCAGAACACCATGTCCACATTGTAGTCAAAGTTGAAGTTCATCATGTTGCATTCCTCCTGTGCTCAAAACAGGCTGCCCGCCTGCTTGAATTTTTCGGCGCCCTTGGTGCTCTTGTAGATGTTGATGCGCAGCGCTGCCTCCCGGTCGTTCTGGGTGGCCTCGCGGTTTTCCGCCTGCTGTTCCGGCCGGATGTCCTCGCCGGAGAGCAGCCGCACCACGGTATCCAGCGAATACCGCCGCACCGGGTCCGTTTCCAGCATTCCCGCGATCAGCCGGGCCATATCCGCCGGGACGGCGTCGCCCAGCTTCAGCTCGTCGCCGCTCAGGAGCCCTTCGAACAGGTAGTTATATTTGGTCCCGCTGACGAACCCCGGCACGCTGCCCTGGAAGATCTGGTGGAACAGCACGCCCAGCGCGAACACATCCAGAGGCTTGCCCACCTTGACGTCCTCTCCGGCCGCAAACAGATAGCCTTCCGGTGCCAGATAGACCACGTCGAAGTTGAAGCTTTCCGGGTCCGAAGGGGGTTCAGCTTCAAAAAAGCTGTTGTCGAAGTCGATGATCTTGGTGGTCAGCCCGCCCGACTGGCTTTTCTGCAGCAGGACGTTGTCCCACTTGAGATCGCCATGGACGATGCCAACCTTGTGCAGCTTCCAGATGCTGTGGGCCAGCGTCTTGCACAAAAGCCGCTGCTGGGCCTGACCGGCGCTGCTCATCTGCGCAACGTCCTCCGGCGTGAGCTTCTCCGAAGGAATGCACGGCATTGCGATGTAATAGTGGCTCTCACAACGGAAAAAGTCCACGATGCGCACATCGTTGCCGTCCGAAGCTTCGTTGATCGTTTTGTAGAGCAAGGTCTTCTGGGCCTCGTACTTTTCGCAATACTTCCGCCGCTTTTCCGCTTGCTCGGGCGAATACATGGACGCATTCTGCGGGTAAACGGGGCTGAGGAACTCCTTCAAAAAGTAGTCCTGCCCATCCTTCTGCGCGATGCCCCACTTGCTGAAACCGGCGTTGTCGCTTTTCAGTGTGCCTGCAACAAGGTAGCCATTGTAGTCTGTATATCTCATTTCACGTCATCCTGTTCCGACAGATAATCCGCCGCATATTCCAGCCACAGCTGTTGCTGCTGCTCCTGTGTGCTGTCGTTCCACACCGCAAGGTAGGTTTCCAGCAGGGCCTTATGGCGGGGCTCGAAGGCCTTTTTCAGGTCCGCAAAGCTTGCATAGCCAAAGCACGCCAGACACATGGTGTAATCATCCGCCGAGATCTTTTTCAGGATGCCGAACAGCTTTTCGCGCCAGTCTTCGATGCTGCTGCTCTGGAGCAGGGTGTCCAGCAGCAGTGCCTCGAACTGGATGGGCGACTCCACATAGCCAAAGCAGCCGTCCGTGGCCGTGAGCACGATGCAGGGCTGGCTGCAGCTCACCTGCTTTTCGTGCAGGTGGAACGGCTTGGACGCACTGCACACGCTGGTCATGATGCCATCGCTGCGCATATCCGGGCCGTCCACGGTGTGCTGCACATCGTCCACGGTGATCTGCTTCAGGCCGTCTGCCGTCATAAGAAAGCCGCGCGAGTCGCCGCACCACAAAAAGTCGGCATCCACCCGGGACGGGCTGCAGCTGCACTTTGCCGCCGCAGCCGTCGTGGGGAAGTCCTTCGCCATGGAGCTGCGGATGCCGCTGCTGCCGCTGGCGTTCTCCTTGTAGCACTGCAGCGCCCGGGCAATGTCCCGTTCCAGCGCTGCGGGCGGCTCCTCGTTCTGGAACCAGTCGTAGGCCGCACCGCTGGCGATGCGGGAGGCAAGATACGCGCCGGTATGTCCGCCATAGACGTCATATACCCTTGCGCCGCTGCCGCCGCAGCCATCGAACACGCCCAGGAACACTTCTCCGTCGTGCGCGCCGAGGGCATAGCTGTCCTCGCACAGGTCCTGCTTTTTTTCACCGTTCACAAAGAACAGTGCCGAAAGCTCCAGCCCTGGGTCGGCAGTCTTCCGGGCCGTTTTCTTAGACAGTTTCATGCAGCTCCCCTTTTCCCGTATCTGCGGCCGGGGCCGTGCTTTCCGCGGCGGGCGCTGCGTCCTTCTGGGGCTCGTCGGCCGGGAGCAGGCTGTTCTCCTGCGGGGTCTCCGGCTCGCTGGCGGCCGGGACCGAGGCGGCGGGCTCTGCCGCCGGGGCCTTGCCCTGGGCCGCATCCACCGCCTGCTTCAGCTCGTTCAGCACTTCGCTCTGCTGTGCCTGTGCTTCCTGCAGCTGGGAAACGGTCTGCTTCAGCTCATCCAGCTTGGCGTTCGCGCTGTTCAGTGTGCGCTCCACACCGCCAAGCTTGAGGTTCAGCACAACCGCACACAGCAGTACCACCACGAGCACCGCCAGCAAAAGCACATTCCGCCCGCCCGCGTTCTTTTTGGGGGCCGGGCTGTGGGCCGGGGCGGGCCGTTCTTCCGGCTTCGGCTGCGGGACCGCCGCCTTCGGGGGCGGTGCTGCTTCCGGCTGCGCGGCGTCCTCACCGGATGCCTTGCGCAGCACGCCGAAGTAGCCGCTCGTGGCGAACAGGGGGCCCTGCTCTTTGCCGCATGCGGGGCAGCTCAGCTCATTTTTTGCAAGTCTTGTTCCGCAATATCTGCAAAACAATCCCTCCACGCTCCTTTCGTCTCATCGGCCGCCGGGCAGCCGTGTGCCCGGGCCGATGTACACCTGTTCCATTCCTCAGGCGGTCGCTGCGTTGGCGAGGGTCACAATGGCCACGATGACCACAACGCCCAAGCCGACAAAGAGCACGATGCCGCCGATGGTCGCAGAGTTCGACACCTGCTCACGGTACTGATCCTGTGCTTCCTGGCCGATCAGCAGGCGGCACTCAGCCTTTTTGCCGTCGGTGGAGGTCACGGTGATGGTGGTCTCGCCGTCGCCCACGGCCGTCACCCAGCCGCTCTCGGTCACGGTGGCCACCGCCGGGTTGCTGGAAGTCCAGCTCTGGACCTGCACGCGAGAATCCTTTACCAGATAGTCGCCCAGGTTGAACACGTCACCGGACTTGATGTTGCCCAGCTTACCGGACTCCAGCATGGTGCGGCTGGTGCTGCCGTAGGATGCTGCGCGTTCGTACGAGAAGTACAGCGCACCGATGCGGGAGGAAACGGTCACAATATAAGAAGCGGTGCCCTCGTTGGTGGAAACCGTGATGCGGGTGGAGCCCTCATTGTAAGCCGTCACCACGCCGCTGGAGCTGACGGTGGCAACGTTGGGGTTGCTACTGGACCAGTTCTTGTAATTGATCGTGCCGTAGGAATCGCTGATGCGCATCTGCGCGGTGGGGTGCAGGTCGTCGTAGTCAATGGTCAGCGAGCTGGGGGAGCAGCTCAGTTCCAGGCTTGCGTTCTTGACCGTATAGTAAGTATTTGCTGGTCTTTTCCGGGTCGTCCTTGCGCACAGCGGTAACGGTGGCAGAGCCAAGGCCCTGTGCGGTGACACGGCCCTTCTGGTCCACGGTCACCACCGAGGTGTCCGAGCTGGACCAGGAATAGTTGGTGTTGCTGGTGAAGCCGACGCTCACCGTCTCGGACGGGTGCGTGTTGCTGGCGTAGCGCACGAGGGTGCGGAACTCGATCAGGTTTTCCTCCTCCAGTGCTTCGGCTTGCACTTCGTCCGGTGCTTCCGCGGTGGCGGCCTGCTCCGGCGCTGCCTCGGTCTCCGGCAGCTGCGCCGCAAACGCAGGCACCGTGAACTGCAGCGCAAGCGCTGCCGTCAGGGCCATGGCCACAAATTTCATCTTTCTCATGTCAAATTCCTCCTTAAATGCTTAATATACAACATGAACAGATGCAAGCATCCGTCTGTTCTGATCGTAGAACCGGACCTGATATTCGCCCGGGTCGCCGGGGCAGGCGGGGTCGAAGCGGTAGCTGCCGCTGCCAAAGCTGCCGATCTTGCCAAGGGAATAGCTCTTGCCCGTTGCAGTCTGGACCAGCTCCATGGAGATATCCACCGTCTGGCCTTCCGCGTTCAGCGTAAACGTGATGACGCCGTTGCCATCCTGCGAGGCCGAAGCCGTGTAGCTGGGTGCCGGCTCATTCTGCTCAAAGTACGCCGTAAAGGTCACATTCTGGGTAAAGTTCGTGTCCGTGCGGGTGGCACTGGTGGAGCCGTCGCTCCAGCGCACAAAGTGGTAGTTGTTCCCCGGCACGGCCGTGACCGTGAAGCTCTTGCCCTCGTTCTGCTTGACCGTGTACTGCAGGCTGCTCTTGCCGGAGCTGCTGCCGCCCGTCAGCGAACCGCTGCCGGACACCTTATAGCTCACCGTATAGCTGGGCACCTGCGGTGCGGTGGACGACGCCGGAGTGCTGCTGGACGAGCCGGACGACGAGCTCACCGGCTTGCTGTCGGGTTTGCTGTCGGGCGTACTGTCCGGTTTGCTGTCCGGGACCGAGGTGCTTGCCGGTTCCTCGGAGCTGGACGGCTCCTCTGAATCGGGTTCGTCCGAGGTCACGCTGCTGCTCTCGGACGAAGCGTCCCGGCTGGAAGACGAGCTGACCGAACGGGAAGAAGACGTCTGCGCCGGGGTGTTGGCCGGGCGGGAGCCCTGGCCCAGCAGCAGCACGGCTGCGGCAGCCAGCGCCGCCAGCGCGACCGCCAGCACCACAAGGATGCCGCCGCGCTTCTTTTTGGGCTTTTTGGGTTCGTCCGGTTTGCCCGGCCCTTCTCCGCCGGACGGCGGTTCTGTTTCCTTGTGACCGCCTGCACCGCCGGTGCCGCCGGTGCCGCCCGGGTACGGGAACTCGTCCTTCGGCACACCGGCGGCGGGCCTTGCCGCGCCGCACACGCCGCACACCTTTACCTGCTCCGAGTTTTCGGCATCGCAGGCCGGGCAGACCCAGGTCGGGTTCCAGGGGTTCGCGCTGTAGGAATAAATGGGGTAACACTGCCCCGCACTGACGACCTCATCCGTCTCCTCTGCGTGCGAGCCACTGATCTTCACGCCGCTGCGGGTCGTTTCTTCTGCTGCGGTTTTCTCCTCCACGGTTCAAATCCTTTCTTGGGACGTTTTGCCGGAGCGCTCTCCGGGGTCCGTTTTTCTCCTATTCTCACTCAAAGGCTGGGTGCCTGATGGAAATGCGTATTCTTCTTTTCGTTCTTGGCCGCGCCCGCAGCCCCGCTGATGCGCACGCTTGTTTCCGGGGCAGCTGCAGCCGGTGCCGCAGGAGCTGCCGGGGCAGCGGGTTCGGCATAGCCGTAACCTGTTGCGGCGGGTGCCGAGGGTTCTGCGCAGCCGTAATTCGCAGCAGCAGGAGCCGAAGGCTCTGCATAGCCATAGCTCGCCGCGGCCGGGGCAGCAGGTTCAGCGTAACCATAGTCCGCTGCCGTGGGGGCAGAAGGTTCGGCATAACCATAAGCGGGCGCGGCAGGCGCGGCGCAGCCGTAACTCCCCGCAGAGGGGGTGACACGCTCAGTGCGGTCATCCGTCGGCCAGAACGGTGCCGGTTCCGGGTCGGGCAGGGGCGCGGCCGCGTTCTTCTCCCCGGCCGGGTGGGTGGGGAACACATAAAGCGTGGCC
>OLGD01003626.1_pt1 | contig 14141 bp, 10 predicted proteins | sample 1605311 | NCBI WGS metagenome assembly OLGD01 (sample SAMEA3888917, study PRJEB22519) | human gut metagenome | biome: human gut; feature: human-associated habitat; material: faeces | place: Denmark | collected 2010 | reverse complement strand
ACGAGGCCCGTCACCACATCTGCGGCATCGTGCCAGCGGTTAGCACGGAATTTCCAGCGGTAAGTGGTCAGATGGGCATACAATTCGGGCCAGCGCAGCGCCCAGTCGCAGGGAAAACGTACCGTATGAACCACCGTCGCTGCGTTCGAGAGGATGCGGGCTTCCTTGTTAGCGGACTGGTGAAACCACTCCACACGAACCTGCGGCGCTAAAGCCTGCACCGCGCGGGCAAATCCCCGGCCTCCGTTGTTACTCTCGATCAGTGCCGCACGCGTACCCGACTCGCGGAGCATCGTTCCCACCAGTCCTTCGGTCATCTCCATCGGTTCGCGCGAATAAACCGCATCGGTAACGTAGATCACCCCGTCCGGATCGACGACATAACAGAGCGAACAGAGGTAATCGTCGCCCGTATCGGCCGTATCGGTATAGTTCGCCCGGCGCACGATGTCGCGGGGCAGCTCCTCGTAAGTCAGGAAATTATCCCCGTAGAGCAGCCCTTCGCGCACCGAAGGACGCCCCTGATACATACACTCGAACCGCACGGGATCGAGCCGCCGCTTACCACGCAGCAATTCCGCGCCGTGAAGCTCCTCCCAGAGCGCTTCGCCCGGTTCACGGGGATCGACCGGCGACGGAGGACGCGTTTTGAGAGCTTCGAAGTTCAAATAGAGCCAGGTATCGGGCGGCAGCGTATCGAGCTGCGCCCAGTCGGTGAACTCGACGAAAGGCTCCCGGCGGCAGAGCGTGCCGATCAAATCCTCCTCGTGCCAGCGCGTGAAGACGATCAACTCGCCGGAGAAGTTGTGCATACGGGTCTTCACGACCGAGGTGTACCACTCCCAACAGTTCTCCCGCACGACGGGCGAATTGGCCTCCATCGCATCTTTGTACATATAGTAATCAATTTTGTCGCAGATTAACAAAAAAACGTTAAATTTGCGCTAAAGATTGATTGACAGCGTTATGGAAAAATCGAAAAGAGTAGTCGGTTACGCCCGTGTTTCGACGGAGGCACAAGACATTACCCGTCAAATTGAACTTATTACGGCCTATTGTAGCGACCGAAATTATCATCTAATCAAAATCATTCAAGAGAAAATTTCGGGAGCCAGAAAGGACAGGAAAAGTCTAAATGAACTTTTAGATGTGGACGATGCGGTCGCCGATATGATTATCGTGTCGGAACTCTCCCGTTTATCGCGTGAAGATGATATTTTATCCGTTCTTTCAACGATAAACGAACTTTTGAAACAAGGTGTCGATATTCTGTTTTTGGATAAGCAAGACCGCATTTATAAGGCTGGAACTATTTTATCCCTTTACGACATCATTACGCTGTCAGTAGAAGCCAAAGCAAGTGCCGACGAACGCTACAAGATTGCAGGTCGGATGCAGACGGGTTTACGCTCCAAACTGGCCGAGTTTAGCAATATGTTTGCAGGCGGTACGGTTCCTTTCGGCTACAAAGTCATTCACAATCCCGATTACAAACTGAACCAAACGCCTAAAAACCTGCTTGTCGTCGATGCCAAAGAAGCCGAAGCGGTAAAATACCTTTTTCAGCAGCTAATCGACGGCAATACGATACGGCAGACTGTAAGGGTTTACAATAAATTATACCCTTACAAACTCTCTTATTCGGGCATCTGCCGCATTATCCGCAATCCCAAATACAAAGGGGAGATATACCGACGGGGAAAATTGTACGGCCAAATTCCCGAACTGCAAATCATCACGCCCGAAGATTTCGACAAGGCCAACAAACAGATGCGTGAAAACAGCCTGTTTCAAAGCAATGCTCCGAAATACTATAATCCGCTGAAAGGTTTGCTGTTTTGCCCGTGTGGATGCGGTCTTTACATGAAACCCAACCACAACAGCTATCTAATCTATCGTTGTTCAAGTGCTTATAACGACAAACAGAAATGCGAAAATTACGGCGTCAAATGCGCTTATATCCTATCGTCCGTTTGGACTTGTGTAAAGGAAACCTTGCACACCGAGGAATACAAGCGCTTCAATACCCAGCGGGCAAATGAATTGCAGGGGATAAACAAGCAGATTCGGGAAACAATCACCCGAAAAGTCAATAGCGTCGATGAACTGAAAACGCAATCGGCATCGTTGATTGCCAAAATCAAGAAACTGAATAATGATGACCTTATCAATGAATTGGAAACCGATTATAACGTGCTTTGCAAACAAATCAAGCAAACCGAGCAGGAAATTTCCGAACTGAACGGACAGATAGCCGAAAACGATGCCGAAATAAAACGGAATGTGGAGCAGAAAGATTTTAGCAAAATGGAGCAGTCGGCCTTATACAAGGAAAAATTGCAAAAAGCCGTCTATCATTCCCTCTCTGCCATGCGTGGCATTTTGGAAATAATCTTTAAGAACGGCATGACACGTTACGTGCTGATTAAAAAGCACCGAAACGGCGGAACCTACCTTTTGCCCGATACGTTCAAAGGCGACATGGAACGGAAACAAATTATCGTTCCGTCCTTACGAACCGACAAGGATAATCCCTATTCAGCCCAGCCAATGAATTTGCGCTACACGTTCGACGAATTTTTCAAGGCCATGCCCGTCGAAGAATACGAGATCCCGATAACGGAATGAAAAAAGAGGGCGATTGCTGTAATGGCAATCGTCCCCTTTTCGGTTCGGTTAAACGACCGAACAATTAAAGATGTTCCCGTAACAGATCAAGGATTATCTGTTCTTGTGTCTGCGTAGAGGTTTTGCGGGCATTTTGGATTTTATCCGCCTGCCATTGGGTAAGATTCTTTAATTTTTCTTCCATTTCAGAAGTGTAGGCGGATGCGTCATCGGCAGCATTATAACCGTCTTGGATGAATGTAATCAAATACTTTTTGGCGAGGAATTTAGCCGTGAATTTTTCACTTGCCGCTTCAAACCATTTGCGGCTCTTGGCACACCACCCGTCAGCCTCTTGCAGACATTGGGGCATTTCACGGGTTTTAAGACTTGCCACCAAATCTTTGGCTTTGAGTTTGTTGTTGCCACACGCCCAAAACGAGATTGTCGAAAGCGGGAAATTGCGTCGTTGCAATTCCATAGCAAAATCAAAGGCCGCATTTGTTTCCTTAATGGCCATTGCGGGGGCTGCCATGTAGTCGGAACCTTTCCACGTTTTCGTGCAAATGTTCATTTCGGCAATGAGCAATGCAATGGCAACCCCTTTATTCAGCGGCTCAATGACCACCAAATCTTCAAGCGGCAAGCCTAATTCAAGGTAGGCTTTCAGACGGTGCTGACCGTCCAAAACAGCGTAATAATCCTTTGCATGTTCATCGGCAATATCGTTGCCGTCCAAATCGGTCAGGTGACCGCCCGATGCTATGATGGCTTTACCGTTCACCGCCGTAATGGGACACAACATCCCATATTCGGCAAGAGAATCCTTTTTTGCCTTAATCGCTTTTTCATCGGTAGGACGATTGCCTTTGATAAAAGCAAATTGAGAAGATTTGAAAATTTCAAAAACATTTAAGTTTTTCATAATATTTCTTACTCCTTGTTAGGGAGAGGCTTAAATTATGCTGCATCCCTTGCCCAAGTGTTTGCAGGTCGTCGGGGTTATCCCTTTCGACACTGCAAAAGTACTATTGCCAGCGACCCTTTGCAGGGAGTAAAAAACAGCCCATTTCCTACTCCCTAAAATCCATAGATAGCGGATTCAGTATGCGGCAGCTTGTTTGCATAGGTTTTCAGCACTCCTTTCAGCGATTCATCGCTATCCTTAAAGTTTACATTTCGTGTCAGCCGCATAAAATAGAACAGACGGGAAATAAGCAACATTTTATTATAAGATACCTCTTTATCGCATCTGTGTTCATTCGCCGCACCTCGATTCGGCAATTTCAAAGCATCGAACAGATGTTTGAACTTATCCGCTGCAAAGCACATATAATAGGATGAATTTGTGAATGTCGTTGTGTAGGTAGAATGATCTATTATGCGGTAAAACTCCTTGTCTTTCCACTCTTTGAGTTTTTGCCTTAATCCATACATAACTGCTGCTTTTACATTTGGGTCTGCTTCGCGGCTCTTTTTACCCTTTACTCGGAATGTAATCTCAAAATCTTTTGAATCTCCGATATAGTCTAATATTTTGGTTAATGATTTTGGCGGGAGTTTAACCCAAAAACATTTGGTAAACTTTTCAATCGACCAATCATAAACAAACAGCACAGCCCACCAAAATTTATTTACGTCCAATCCAAAGCCTTTAATTGTCGCTATAATATCCGTTTCCTGCAAAAGCATTTCTTTTGTAAACGGGGCTTTTATCTTCTCCTGACAGACCCTATCCCAAAATCTGCGTGGGAAAGTGTCTATGACTTCATCACCCATATAATTCCAAGAATCGGTAATCGCATATACATATTCCAACTCTTTTTCTTCTTGTTCGTCGGCTTCATAAAAGACAAATCCTAAATCGTCGGTTCTAATACTCATAATCCAAATTATTTTATTTCCAAATTTAGCGAATTTCGCTGAAAAGCCCTCATTTCGGCTCCCGATAAAGAATTCCCCGATTCATTTGTTTGCTGAAAATAACCTCTGTACCTTTACAGAAGCCAGCAAGAGGGATAAGGGCGATGCCTAAATCTGTCCCCTGCTTCGTGCTCAAAAGTGGCACTTATACCACTACCTACCCAACCAACACCTAATTTAGGCTCTCGGCTCTGAAGAGCCTCAAACCCGATTTTCAGACTATGCTGTACTATGTAACGCAACACAAATGATTCGACAACCGAAAAGCCGCCAAAGCCGCGTTAGGCTCCGCCTGCTTTCGGAAATTATTAAAAACAAAAGAGATACTATTTACTAATTACGTCGCTAACGATGAATTATACAACGATTCCAAAATCAATTTGCCAGCTTCAGACGGGCAACGGCAAACCGACTGACATTTACGTTTGAGCAACGATTAAATGCAAATCGGACTACAAGACACAAACAAGCCATATAACGGAAGATAGGCTGTCCCAAATAACAGGAGTAAATATCCGTACCGTCAAACGGTCTGTCCAACGATTGGAGGAGTGCGGAGCAATGCAGGTTACAACCCGCATAATCGACGGATGCAAACGCCGTAATTCCTATTATATAGCCAATCCCCAAACGGATTTCTTTTTCGTGGATAACCGATTCTTTGCAAAGAACCATCCGCCGAAAATCGCGGGCTTTCTACTCATATTAAAGGCTATATGTCTTAATAATACGAATACTATCCTTTGAAATATCGGACAGATTGCCGATGCTGTCGGAATGAACCGCAACACGGTTTCCACTCTTATTAAAGAGAGTAACGGATTAGGACTGATTAAGGCCCTACCGAACGGCTACGAAATAACGGATGATTGCTTTGTAAATCCGCCGCAGAAAGATACGGCACACGCCGTCTATAATGAAATATGTCAATTCTGCCTAACAAAGGGAACAAATCCGCCGCAATGAAATGAACGGGCAATGAATCGGATTCTTACTAAATACAACATTCCGAATCTGTCGGCTGATAATTCGCTGTCGGTTACTTATGCCCTAAATGAACGGTGCAAGATGATTCCCGAATCCGTGTCGCTGGCTTATTTCGTTAAGGTGCTATGCACCCAAGACCCGATAAAGGCCAATAAGCTACATTTACAATCTTTTCTACTCACATAATATACTTTCGTTCAGACGCTCCGATTTTTATAGTCGGGGCGTTTTGCTTTGATAGGCCGACCATGAAGATACTATCACTTTTTCACCCCTCCCCCTTTTCAGATGGAAAATCGAATTTTTATCCATTACATATAATAGGATTCCACATAAAACAGACCGCCCCCTATTCATGCCCGAAACCATCTAACAGCATAAGATTATTGATATTACATGAAGTTGGATTACTACTAATAACCGAAGAATAAAACTTAATCGCTATGTACGAAACACAAGAGAGAGCCAAACGGATTACGGACATCCATGTTTTATGGGGACAAAGCACGGTTATCGAGGAGCTGATCCAAGCGGGGAAAATCGACGAGGAATATATCTATCCCTTTAACGGGGACGAGGTGCTGGAATGGTGGCTTGTTACTCCGTGGCTGGCCGAACGACTGAAAGAGCAGGGCGAAATCATCATTGACAAATTAGGGTGTCGTTGGTGGGGACGGCTGACGAGCGGGCAGGCGATTTACATGGACGGCGTAATACAAGAAATTTGCGGGAACGATTAACCCAACTTACAACTAACAAAGTTTCGATTCCATACTCCCTGCTATTGGATAGAAACTTTGTTTTCAAGAACTTTGCACAATTAAATACGGCAACAGCACCCGAAAGGGCAAGATGTTTTGCAATTTCCGCCGAATATGCTACTTTTGCAGTAACATATTGAATACACGGAAAGTGTAGCTTGTTCTCGTTAAGCGAATCTGACAGTTCAAAAGACAAGAGAATAGGCGAACATCTACCGCGTCATATCCTTACGGATAGGCGTGGGGCTGTTGCTTATTATATTGTCAAGGTTTTGTCAGAACCCGCTTAACTATAATAGGCTTTCAGTCCTGCGCTTTCTTTTGCACATAAGCCACTATCGAGGGACGGATAGTAAGATTTGAAACACTTGTTCAACTTAAATAAATCTTACTATGAAAAAACTATTGGCCTTTGCCGCATTATTTGCGGTGGTTGCGCTCACATCGTGTAAATACGATGATGATGACCTTTGGAACAGCGTTCACGGATTGGAAAACCGTGTCGCAAAATTAGAGGAACTCTGCAAGCAGATGAACACAAATATTTCATCGTTGCAGACTATCGTAACAGCATTACAAAACAACGTCTATGTTACGGGGACTACACCTCTTATGAAAGACGGCAAAGAAATCGGCTATACAATTACTTTCAGCAAAGGTAACCCTATTACCATCTACCACGGTAAAGACGGACAAGACGGTGAAGATGGGATAACACCCACTATCAGCGTAAAGAAAGATACTGATGGTGTCTATTATTGGACGTTGAACGGTGAATTTATCATGGTCGATGGTGGAAAAATCCAAGCCGAGGGTAAAGACGGCACAAATGGAACCAACGGCACGACCCCGCAATTCAAAATCGAAAACGATTATTGGTTTGTTTCCTATGATAACGGAGCAAATTGGACGCAGTTAGGTAAAGCAACAGGTGAAGATGGCATTGGTGGCGATTCCATGTTTTCGGGCGTGGATTATAAAACCAGCACCGACTATGTAATCTTTACATTGGCTGACGGTACGCAAATCAAACTGCCTACATGGTCTGCTTTTGAAGCCTTACAGCGTCTTTGCAACGAAACGAATACCAACCTTTCGGCATTACAAACGATTGTGACAGCACTCCAAAACAACGATTATATCACGAGTGTAGACCCACTGACCGAGAACGGCAAGGTGGTAGGCTACACGATTAAGTTCGCCAAGAGTAACCCGATTGTGATTTATAACGGTAAAGATGGTACGGATGGCGTCGATGGAAACACTCCCGTTATCGGTGTGAAGAAAGACGGGGATGGCATCTATTATTGGACGCTGGACGGTGAATTTATCATTGTGGACGGACAGAAAATCAAGGCACAGGGGACAGACGGCAGTGATGGTGCAGATGGTGTTACGCCGAAACTCGAAATTCGAGAGGGCTATTGGTGGATTTCCTATGACAACGGAACGAATTGGACGCAATTAGGCAAAGCTACGGGAGAGGACGGCAAGGATGCAGATAGCATCAAAATCACGCAGGATGAGAACAATGTTTACTTTGAATTGGCAGATGGTACGGTAATCACGATTTCCAAAACGGGACAATCGGTAGACCCGAATATTATTCAGTTCGCAGATGAAAATGTAAAGAAACTATGTGTGGGAATGTGGGACACTAATGGAGATCTTGAATTATCCTATGACGAAGCCGCAACGGTTACATCACTTGGCACAACATTCACAGGAAACTCGGAAATTCAGATTTTTAATGAATTGAAACACTTTACAGGTTTGACAGTTCTTGATGATGCATTCAGCGGTTGTTCCAATCTATGGAAAGTGACGATTCCTGTAAATGTAGAGTCGATGACCTTTAATAATTTCAAGGGTTGTGTTTCATTGAAAACAATAACTTTTGAGAAAGGTTCAAAATTAAAAGCTTTCACAGGGGGACATGATAATAATTATAAGATTTTGGGTGCCTTTTTAGACTGCAAATCCTTAACTACTATTGAGATTCCTGCAAGCGTAGAAAGCCTTGGAACAGCTTTCAAGGGTTCATCATTGAGAACAATTACGTTTGAGAAAGGTTCAAAATTGAAATCTATCACAGGAGGTTATCAGAACAAAGATAATTATTCGGGTGCCCTTTCAGACTGCAAAGCCTTAACCTTCATCGAGATTCCCGCAAGTGTGGAAACGATTGAAATTGCCGCATTCAAAGGTTGTATTTAGCCCCTTATAACTAACCATAACTTACTATGACTAACCAACCATAAAGTCTTGATTTTCAATACTCTTTGATTTTTAACACTTTCTAAGTGCTTTTTGGCAGTTCCCGATTTTCCACATATTTTTGCAGCGTATTTCTACCGTGGAGAATTTGCGGAGCTTTTATTTTGTCATATCGTGAACGTAGTTGACAAGGGTTTACGAGTGGTTACGATGGAGGACAGATTTGAAGCTGATAGGCAAAAAGCGTTATATCGTGGACTGGGTTGACAAAAGTTGTCAATGGTTCACTTCCGTTTACTCCATCGGTGGAATACTCAAAGTATGGAGAACATAGCAATATCAAAGAGTATGAGACCGACAAGAAAATGTGAATTTTGTGGCAAGACATTCGTGCCAAGAAGCGGTATGCAGAAATACTGTTCCGAGGAATGTCAGGCAGAGGCAAAACGTCTTAGGAAGAAAAGACAGCAGGACTTGATTAACGGTATTGAGCCTATCATGGAACTGCAACATCAGGAGTATCTTACCTTCTCCAAGGCTGCCATTCTGATGGGATGCACCCGACAGTATATCTACAAACTTGTGGCTAACGGCAAGTTGAAGGCATCAAGATTGAGCAGCAGAATGGCATTAGTTAGAAAGGCTGATATAGAGAAGATGTTTGAGGGTAATCCCTACAAGCGTGTGGTTCCTGCCAGCAAGAGCAAGCTCAGTAAAAAGGTAAAAACAGAAAAGCCAACACAAAACCAGGAACCAACAAAAGGGAAAGAGGAGAATGAGGTGCTTGACTATTATTCGGGCGAGGAAGTGATGTCCATTTATAAGGTCAAGAAGTCTTGGCTCTATACATCCGCCAAGCGCAACCAGATACCGATGTGCCGTATCGCTGGCAAGAACTATTACAGCAAACGGCATATTGATGAGTTCTTCGGTACTGCCGTTGACATCCGCAGCATCACCGAGTGGGTGACTGCTGATGATGTAGAGGATGCTTTCAGTATGAGCAAGTCGGCACTCAGGGCATATGCATATCGTCATAAGATACCCACTAAACGTGAGTACGGTCGTACCTATTACTCAAAGGAGCATCTTGAAGAACTGCGCAGGACTGACTTAATGAGCGATGACAGCTATTATACTACAGAACAAGTACAGCAGTTGTATGGTCTTACAAGTGCCAATATCTGCCATATAGTGAAAGTTCACCATATCAGCAAGGTAAAAGTGGGTGTAAAGAACCTGCTTTTGAAGACAGATGTGGAGCGAGCGATGGCAGAAAGAGCAGCCAAAGGACTGTGATTTCAAATGATTTCAGCATTATCCATCAATGACTGCAAATAATGGGAGTCACGGAAGTATCATTCAGTTATTTTGTAGCCGTGAAGATACACTTCACCACGAATAATCATCAATAATACATATCAGTTATGAGCAACATTTGCAAGACCGTATCATTGCGTACACGCAAAATCAAGGACGGACACATGCTGTCCTATTATCTTGACTATTATCCTGGCTATCGTGATGAGAGCACGATGAAAGTCATCCGCCATGAGTCGCTTGGCATCTACATCTATGCCAAGCCGAAGAACCAGATGGAACATAAGTACAACCTCAACCTTACGGCAAGAGCCGAGGCGATACGCTGCCGTCGCTTCGAGGCTATCGTCAACGAGCGTTATGATTTCTTCGACAAGGAGAAGATGAAAGGAGATTTCCTCGCCTACTTCAAGAGACTGGCAGACAAGAAGAACTCCAAGTGGCAACACGTCTATATGCACTTTCGTACCTTCACGCAAGGCAAGTGTACCTTCGGTGAGATAAACGTGGACTTGTGCAACAGATTTCGTGAGTATCTGCTGACAGCACCACAGGGACTGCATAAGAACAGAAAGCTGCATATAAACTCAGCAGCCAACTACTGGTCAACTTTCCGTGCTTCAATCCACACAGCCTATCGTGACCGCAAGATAAAGGAGAACCCGAACGGTTTCTTGGAGCGTATCGAGACAATCCCGACTGACAAGGAGCATCTTTCACAAGACGAGGTTATCCGCTTGGCATCCACACCATGCTCTGCTCCTGCCTTGAAGCGAGCCTTTCTGTTCTCTTGTCTAACGGCATTGCGAAAGAGCGACATTAAGAAACTCACTTGGGAGGAGATACAGCCATACGGCAGCGATGGTGTGATGTATGTCACCACACGAATGCAGAAAACAAAAGACATCGTGCATAACCCAATCAGTGAGGAAGCCTTGGAACTGATAGGCTATTCACCAGATAAACGAGGTAAGGTGTTCCCCGATTTCAAAGACTCCATGACACAGGCACCGCTGAAAAATTGGCTGAAAGATGCAGGGATCACCAAGCATATCTCCTATCATTGCTCACGCCACAGCTTTGCCTGTCTCCAGTTGGACGCAGGAACAAGTATTGCGGTTGTGCAGCGTTATCTCGGTCACAAGAATGTGGCAACAACAGAGGTGTATGCCAAGATTTCCGATGCCCAGAAGCGTGCTTCGGTTGGCTGTATCACCTTGAAGAAGTAACCATTTGACAATAACACGCAGAAAAGGACTGTTGGAATGATAGTGTTCCAATAGTCCTTTTCTCATTTTGTTGGTTCTATTTGCTGTCGTGGATAGAACCAATTCGACAAATACATTCCAATTTCTGTTGATATTAAAGAGGAACTGCAAATATCCCTTTTCTTTGCCCTTACCTTTGTAGCCAACAATCAGCAACAACTGACACTAATGAGTAGTTTAAAGTATGATTCAGAGTCTGATATCATATTAGAACGCTAATAAAGCCTAAAAGAAAGAGTGCCAGAGAACGTAAATGCGGTTTTTACATGCTTCTGCATCTAACTTTGTGGAAGTTTTTGAACGAATAACAATAAAACGAATACAATAATGATAGAAAACAAGACAACTTCAGATTGTACCATCTACGCTTTTGTTGGTACTGCAATTCTCGCCATCTCTCTTGTCGTGGCTATGTATGTAGGCAATGACTTTCACCAAAGTCTGTTTGTCGAGTCAATCATCTTTGTAGGGAGCAACATCCTGCTTTGGGCGATATTCATTTCCATGGTGAATTGTCCCTATGAACTGATGAACATTGGTAGCAACAGCAAGACAAAGAAAAACGTTGTAGAAGCAGAGCCAGCAACAGAACAAGAACAGCCAAAGCAAACATTACCACAAACAGAATCAGCACAATACAGTCATGAGGACTATGCCAAGTGTGTAGAGGCACAAGAAAAAGAAGCACAGGAGATAAAGGAAAAACGAACGAGAGCCGTACTTGACTATGTGCATCGTACCATGTCAAGGTTTCTGTATGAGGAAGATTTGTACAAGGTAATTGAGGCTGTCAAGGAATGGAGCAACGACACCAACTATACCCCGACAGCAATAAACCGTTTCAAGGAAAATGTTGAGAATATCCCTTTAAGGCACTTCGTGTGGAATATCGCAGAGCGTTTGGGTAAGCGTGATTACACAATGGCAATGCGAATATCCTTTATCAAAGCTATGTTCCCAAAGCCGTTTGAAGGCTTGGACTACAGCACATTGAAGAACCTGAAAGCCCCATGTTCCAATGATATAATCCCTATTGACGAGCCTGCCAATGGTGGATATGATTTCCATGATGTGACGGAGGAAAATCCCGAATAATCCCCATTGTTAGAGTTATTCCTTCGTGAATGACAAATGACTGTCACGAATGGGAGTAACGAAAGCATCATTCTGTTCCTTTGCCCCAGTTTTTTTTAATGACTTGTATATGACAAAGGAATTAACTTTCAACGACCTTCCAATGGTCGTTGCCCAGCTTCGGGACGAAGTGGTGGGCATGAAGCAGATGATCATCAGTCTGCAATCACAGAACAAGCCACACAAGGCGAACACGCACATACCTATGAGTGTGGAGGAAGCATCGGCATACCTGAAAATGCCGATGGCAACTCTCTACATGAAACTTGGCAACGGCAGCATTCCTGCCACCAAGCCGGGCAAGCGTTACTGCCTTTATCAAGATGAACTTGACAAGTGGCTGGAGACTAACCGCAAGAATCCTGTACCTCTCACGGCAGAGGAAGAGAACGCAGCTATTCTTGCTGGAAACAAGCGCAAGCCGAAACCCTTAAACTGGTAATATCATGGATGCGCTTGAAATTTGTAACAAGCTACGCTCGGAGGCTTCGGGCGTAGCCACTTCTGGAATTCCGCTTGACGTATTCCCCCAGAAGATGCAGCAGATGATTCTTGATTTGGCAAGGACGGAGAACTATTCCATTGAGTTTACCGCTACTTCCCTTATATCCGCTATGGCAGCAGCCGTCGGCAACTCCTGCTATATCCGGATTAAAGGCAATTGGATTACTTCACCTATCCTATATGTCATTCTTGTTGGCAGACCAGGAGTCGGCAAGACTCCACCTTTGAACTTTGCCTACAAGCCGTTGCACGACATTGATACTGAGGAGCACCATAAGTTCAAGGCTCTAAAGAATGAGTATGCAGCCATTGTGGAGAGGAACAAGGGCAAAAAACGGACGGAATGGGAATCGTTACCTCCTGTACCAGTCCTGCATAAGAATATCATGAATGACTTCACGCCAGAGATTCTTATGCGCAATCACGATGCCAACCTCAGAGGTGTGGCAGTTGTGGTGGATGAGATAATGGGGCTGTTCAACACCATCAACCGATACAACAACAGTTCTTTTGTACAACAGATGCTGTCGGCTCACAATGGCTTGCCAGTAGATGTATCTCGTTGTAATCTTGATTGTCCTTTACGCATTGACTATCCTTGCATACAGATTGTAGGAACTATCCAGACTGGTATTGTGCATGAACTTTATGATATGGGATTCAAGAAGAATGGTTTTCTTGACCGTTTTCTGATCACATGCCCAAAAGGTTTGAAGATTGCTCCTTGGGTTAAGGTTCCAAAACAAGATGCTGCAATCATTGAAAGACCATTCCGTGTATGGAAAGAGATCATAGACAAGGCTGTGGCTCTTCCTTTTACGGAAGGCATCTTCAATGTTCTTGACTTCTCTGATGAAGCCATTGACATATTCTATGATTGGCAGAATGAGGATATAGAACGGCAGAATGCCATTACGGATGAAAAAATGATAGACTCGCGTGCTGCAAAAGTTCCTTTGAATACGGCTCGGCTTGCCTTGATATTCCAACTGTTCCGTTGGGCTTGTGATGAGTCTCACAAGGATTTTGTTGATGCGGAGTCCGTGAATGCAGCCATACGGATGAGCGATTACTTTGAGAAGTCATACAAAAGGATGGATGACCTCGTTTTAACCGAGGCTACCGACCCTGTGAAGAAACAGGTACTTGACTCGTTGGGAAACAAGTTCGTAACTGCTGAAGCAGTAAAGGCTGGAGCGGATTTCGGTTTTGCAAGACGTACTGTCATGTATATGCTCAAAGACTTCTGTCAGAGAAACTTTATCATCAAAGACAAGCAAGGCAATTATGAGAAAGTACAGAAGTAGAATCACCACCTTGCACCGTTTGCACTTTGCACTTCTTGCACTCTTGCACAAAAGATGCTGCATTTTGTGCCAAACAAGTGCAAAAGTGCAGAAAGTGCAAGGTGCAACAAGTG
>OLGD01003615.1_pt1 | contig 14193 bp, 12 predicted proteins | sample 1605311 | NCBI WGS metagenome assembly OLGD01 (sample SAMEA3888917, study PRJEB22519) | human gut metagenome | biome: human gut; feature: human-associated habitat; material: faeces | place: Denmark | collected 2010 | reverse complement strand
CGTGATATAATAAAGGAAGATCCGGCAGGCTGATGTTCCTGAAAAGGGATATCGCCTGCCGGTTTTTTGTTCATAACAATAGAATGCCTGCAGAGCGTATATTCTATTGTTCATGACAATAGTGGGATGGAATAGTTAAAAAAATACGAAAGAGGAGAGAACGCACATGAACAAATTTATTTATCAGAAAGACTATCCAGTTGTGCAGACAAAAGAGGGGGCACTGCGGGGATATGAATGGAAGGGAACCTGCATTTTTAAAGGAATTCCGTATGCGCATGCGCAGCGCTTTCGGAAACCGGAACGGGTAAAGCCCTGGGACGGAGTCAAAGATGTACAGTCCTATGGCTATGTGAGCCCGCTTTTGCATCCGGAACAGCCGGGCGGAAATGGAGAAATGATGGTTCCGCATATGTACTGGTCAGAAAAAGAGGATTGCCAGAACTTAAATATCTGGACGCCGTCCATTCGGGATGGCAGGAAACGTCCGGTTATGGTATGGCTGCACGGCGGCGGATTTTCAGCGGGGTCTTCTATCGAACAGCTCGCTTATGACGGAGAAAATTTAAGCAGAGCCGGAGATGTTGTTGTCGTATCGGTGAATCACAGGCTGAATGTGTTGGGATATCTGGATTTGTCTCCGTTTGGAGAAAAATACCAGGATTCTGCGAATGCAGGAAATTTGGATCTGATTGCAGCCCTGGAATGGATCCGGGATAATATTGAAGGGTTTGGCGGAGATCCGGAAAATGTGACCCTGTTTGGTCAGTCCGGCGGCGGAGTAAAAGTCTGGTCGCTTTTACAAATGCCTGAAGCGGATGGTTTGTTTCATAAGGGAATTATTGAAAGCGGTGTAGTAGATCCGGATCTTCTCGGCGATGCAGAGGACGGGAACGGAAGAGAGATTGTCAAAGCAATGCTTGCAGAACTGGGACTGGAAGAAAAAGATGTCGATCAATTGCAAACACTTCCTTACGATCAGCTTGCGCAGGCTTATGAAAAGGCAGCACCGAAGGTTGCACAAAAAGGCGAATATGTCGGAAATCATCCGCACAAAAATCAAAGTTATTTCGGAGACGCGATCAAACATGGATTTCGGGAAGAAACGAAAAAAATTCCGCTGCTGATCGGCACTGTGCTTGGAGAATTTGATTTCGGACCGGCGATTTTCGGAAAATACGAATTTACCAGAAAAGAAGTGGAAGAAAAAGTAAGCGATGCATTGGGAGAAGAAGGAATTGAGCTGATAGATGAATTCCTGAAAATCTACCCGGATAAAGCGCCGATTGATCTTCTGTCAGTGGATACGATCTTCCGGGAACCGACAATCCGGTTTATCAAAGAGCGGGTAAAGTGTCCGGACAGCAAGATTTATTCTTTTCAGTTTACCTATGAATTCCCGATGTTCGATGGAAAAATTGCATGGCACTGTTCGGAAATTCCGTTCGCTTTTCATAATATCGATAAGGTTCCGGTGTGCAATTGCGGTGAGGAAACCAATCGGCTGCAGGAGCAGATCTGTCAGGCATGGGTAAGCTTTGCAAGGACTGGAAAACCGGAAATTTCCGGGATAGAATGGCCCGCATGCGCCGATGGCGATGAAGCGGTAATGATGCTCGACCGGGAATGCAGAATCAGACATAATCCGGATCATGAGCTGGTCAACCGTCTGAAAAAACTGCAAAGTACGGAACGCTCTGTAGAAAATGTTCAGCACTGAATAACAGTCCTTATCGAAAAAGAAACTTCATGAAATCATTCTTTTCTATCAGGAAAATTTGGGGAATCCGACATCATTTTTTTCATAGAAACTGTCGTTTCTGATAATGTAAAATGTTAGATTCCTCAAAATACATTAGGTTTTTTGTTGAATTTTGAAACGCAGAATAGTATAATCAAAAACGAGTTGTCAGAATTATAACAAGGAAACCTGAAAAATAAAATTGCATGAGGAGGAATCTGTTATGCTGAACTGGAACAATTTGGATACACTGGCTTCTTATCAGGAGCTGGAAAAAGCAGAGCGTATCAATCTGGCGGAAGTGATGTCCGGAGAAAATGGCGCAGAGCGTGTAAAAACCTACAGCACCCCGATCGTGGAGGGTCTGACTTTTAATTATGCGGCAAAAGCAGTCGATGACAATGTGCTCGCAATTCTGGACAAGCTTGCCAAAGAGGCTCAGCTGGTAGAAAAATATGAGTCACTGTACAATGGCGCAGTCATCAATACCGGAGAGAAGCGTCTGGTTCTGCATCAGCTGACACGTGGACAGCTGGGCGGCAAGGTCGAGGCAGACGGCGTAGATAAGCGCGAATTTTATGTAACACAGCAGAAGCGGATCGCAGAGTTTGCCAATCAGGTACATGCCGGTGAAATCACCAACGCTGCAGGCGAGAAGTTTACAACAGTTGTACAGATCGGTATCGGCGGAAGTGACTTAGGCCCCCGTGCAATGTATCTTGCAATGGAGAACTGGGCAAAGAAAAACGGTGCATTCAAGATGGAAGCAAAATTCATCAGCAACGTTGATCCGGATGATGCGGCTGCAGTTTTAAATTCCATCGATGTAGAGCATTCCCTGTTCGTTCTGGTTTCCAAATCCGGTACGACACTGGAAACTCTGACCAATGAATCCTTTGTAAAGGATGCGCTGGCAAAGGCAGGACTTGATGCATCGAAGCATATGATCGCAGTTACCAGTGAGACTTCTCCTCTGGCAAAGAGCGACGATTATCTGGCAGCATTTTTCATGGATGATTTTATTGGCGGACGGTATTCTTCCACCTCTGCAGTTGGCGGTGCAGTATTATCTCTGGCATTCGGACCGGAAGTATTCGCACAGTTTCTGGAGGGCGCGGCAGAGGTTGACCGCAGAGCGACCAACAAGAACCTGCTGGAGAACCCGGAAATGCTGGATGCACTGATCGGTGTATATGAGCGCAACGTGCTGGGCTATCCCGCAACAGCTGTATTGCCCTATTCTCAGGCACTGAGCCGTTTCCCTGCACATTTACAGCAGATGGATATGGAATCCAATGGTAAATCCGTCAACCGCTTTGGTGAGCCGATTGACTATGTGACAGGACCGCTGATCTTCGGTGAACCCGGAACCAACGGACAGCATTCCTTCTATCAGCTGCTGCATCAGGGAACCGATATCGTTCCGCTGCAGTTTATCGGATTTAAGGACAGCCAGATCGGCACGGATGTTGTCATTCAGGGCAGCACCAGCCAGCAGAAGCTGTGCGCAAACGTGGCTGCACAGATCGTTGCATTTGCCTGCGGTAAGGCAGATGATAACCGCAATAAGAATTTCGAAGGCGGACGTCCTTCCAGCATTATCATCGGCGACCAGCTGACCCCTAAGACTCTGGGTGCGCTGCTTGCACATTTTGAGAATAAGGTTATGTTCCAGGGCTTTGCATGGAATGTAAACAGCTTCGATCAGGAAGGCGTACAGCTCGGTAAGGTTTTGGCAAAACGCGTACTGGCCCATGAGACAGACGGCGCACTGAAGGTATACAGCGATCTGCTGAACATCTGATGCTGACATTGAATTTAAACTATAATAACGAATGATAACGACTACAGTATAGAAAATTGCACGATAAAAGGACTGTTGTATCAGCGTATGGATCTGTCCATGCCGGTTTGGCATGGACAGATCACGTTGGTATGGCAGTCCTTTTTTCAGAAAGTATAGTTGATATTGCGTTTAAATGTCCGGAAAATTATTCCTGCATGTACTTATGCAGCGTAGCCTTTACAGCGCCGGTACCGGCAATCATTTCCCGAAACATCCCTTCAATTTTTTCCCCCAGTCCGGCTTCATACAGGTTTATAAAAAATAAACGTTCATTGGAAAGGATGGGCTTTAACTGATCCTGGAAGGTTTCCGGATGTCCGAGGACAATCCCCTTTAATTGTTCCTGAAGCTCTTCTTTCATAGGATCTGGCGCAAGTTCATATGGCTTTCCTTCATCATCAACAGCCAGAAGATAGCGCAGCCACCCGGCAATTCCGAGGGGAATGGCGGTGAGTCTGGAAGCATTTCCGTATTTTTCCACATAGGCTTTTATGGTCTCTCCAAATCGAATGCCAACCATCTGAGAAACGTCTACTGCAAGCCGGAGATTTGTATCACCGAGGTATTCATTTGGAAAACGATCCTGGAAGAGCTCGTCAGTAAATGCCTGAGGAGAAATGATGCCGGGGTTTGGAACAACCGGAAGTCCTTCGGTATAAGCTGTCATTTTTGCCATTTTCATGACATCGGGATCTGTGTTTAACATATGGGCAAACAGCTCATAGCCAAGCACCACACCAAGAGGGCCTGTTGCGGAATGCACGGGGTTTAAGCAGACGGTTACCTTCATCCGTTCGGACAGGTTGACAGTGTTTCGATCTGTCATATAGACTCCGAAGCCTTTTTCCAGGGCAGGACGTCCATTGGGGAAGGTATCCTCAATGACCAGATACTGAGGCTTTTCTGCATTTACAAAAGGAGCAATGTAGGTTTTCTTTCCGGTAATAACAGGCTGCATGTTTTTTACTCCAAGTGCCTCCAGATCTGCGGCAATCTGTTCACTCGGACGGGGCGTTATTTTATCAATCATGCTCCATGGAAACGCGACGATCGATTCGTCGCTTACATAGGAGACAAAGCTGTCAGGGACAAAGCCCTGCTGCTGCCATTCTTTAGACATAGTCAGTACAGACTGGCGAAGCTTGTGACCGTTTTGGGAACAGTTATCCAGAGACAGCAGTGCCAGGGGATATTTTCCAGCTTTATATCTTTCATAGAGCATTGCGGTCAATACTGCCATAGCACCGGTTGGACTGTCTGGCCCATTCTGAATATCCTTTTGGACATAAGGCAGCCAGGTACCATCTGCGCGATGTAAAGCGTATCCCTTCTCTGTGATGGTGAAAGAAACGAGCTGCAGGGATTTACTTGAAAAAACATTTTTCAGGCGGTTCCACTGAGCAGAATCCGATGACTGCGCTTTTAAAGCTTCTGCCAGAGAACCAAGCACTTTATATTCACGGGATCCATTCCCGTGGAGAATTACATTTAAACCGAGGTTGTCGTAAGGAGCATAGATCTGATCTACAATATCGTAATCAAACGTTTCTATGCAGGTGATCCCTCTGTCCAATACACCGTCCTCCAGAAGCTTGTCTGCAATGCCTCCAATGAATACACGGAAAATATTTCCGATTCCAAAGTGAGCCCACACAGGAGCCTCCTTTGCTTTTTTGGATGCAGCCTCCACATCATATCCGGGAAGGACAATTCCTGCATTTTTCCAGGATTCCCGATCTTTGAGTCCATTTTTTGTTAATTCCATATGCGCGCCTCCAATAATCAACAAAATTTGTTTTGCTATACTTATAGTTAATACTTAACTGTAAGTATAGTATATAACTATTTGCGCAGAAAAGCTATTGAAAAATTAAATTTTTAATTTTAAGATAAATTCAGAATATTTATCACAATATGGGAGATAGGGATGACCGAAAAAGGATTAACAACACTCAATATAAAAAAGTTAAACAAGTCGAAAGTGTATCATTATATATACAGAAAAAAAGCAACTTCGAAGCTTCAGATCGTACAGGAACTGGAAATGGGCTTGTCTACAGTCAGTCAGAATTTACGGATTTTGGAAGAGGAGGGACTGATTGAACGAAATGGCTATTTTGACTCTACGGGAGGAAGAAAGGCACAGGCGATCAGAATTGTTGCCGATTTCAGGATTTCTATCGGTGTTGGAATATTGAAGAATATGTTTCACATGATTGCTGCTGATTTATACGGAAATGTAATCTGTACGGATACGATCGCCCTCCCATATTCCAACAGCCCCGGATATTATCGTCAGGTAACGGAGAAAATCAGGGAATTTATCGCCAGAAATTGTTTTGAAGAAAGAAAGATACTGGGCGTTTCGATTGCCACACAGGGAATTATTTCTCCGGATCACGAGAAAGTGACCTATGGAAAGATAATGGATAATACGGGAATGCATTTAACGGATTTTTCCCGGAATCTTCCATACCACTGTCACCTTGAACATGATTCCAAAGCAGCAGCCTGTCTGGAATTATGGAATCATCCGGAATTAGACAGTGCGGTGGTTTTTTTGCTGAACAGAAATCTGGGTGGTGCGATTATAACAAATCATTGCATTCATCAGGGAAATTCCATGCATAGCGGAGCAATCGAGCATATATGCATAGATCCGGAAGGAGCACTTTGTTATTGCGGAAATCGGGGCTGTCTGGAGACATTTTGCTCTGTCGATGCTTTGGAACAGGAAGCAGGAATGTCGGTGAAAGATTTTTTTCAGCGCTTAAGAGAAAAACAATCTGCACAGTTGACAGAAAACTGGAAAAATTACTTGGATCATCTGGCATTTGCAATAAGAAATTTAAATCTGGTTATTGATGCACCGATCATTTTAAGCGGTTATCTGGCTTCCTATATACAGGAAGAAGATATCGACTATTTGTCAGAATGCATTAATCTGAAATCACCGTTCTCCCTGAATAGGAAGGAGATTTTGGTGGGGATACATGGACAATATACACCTGCCATTGGTGCGGCACTATTTTATGCAGAGCAGTTTTTAAATGGAATATGAGAAAAGAATTCCCTTAAGAAGATGAGACCTGGGTCGGAAGCTGCTTAAGGGAATTTTATCGTTTCGTGATAAAATAAGTTCAGATTGTGAAAGAAAAAAGAAATACGATTCAGGATAATAAGAAGCATAAAGGAGCTGCAATGAGAAAAAAATGGTTTCAGTTATTGGGGACAATTATAATAGCCGTCAGTCTGACAGGATGCGGAAATATTCTGACAGAAAGCTCATTTGATTCAGAAAAAGAAGAGGATGATTTCTATACAGTTAATATGGTAATCATTGGGAAAGAACAGCGGGATGAAGCCAGAATTGAAACGGCAATGAATAAAATTCTGGAAAAGGAAGTGGGAGCCAGAATCGATATTATTTGTCTTCCGTTTAGTACCTATTCACAACAATTGCAGATAATGATGGCTGGCAATGAAAAGTTGGATCTTGTTCCGGTTATGCGGGAAAATGCCATGGGATATATTTCCGGGGGACAGATCAGGGAACTTTCCGGACTGATTGACAGCTATGGGAATAATATAAAAGCCGTTCTTGAGAAAGATATGGTAAAAGTGTCCAGTGTCGGAGAGTTTGTTTACGGTGTTCCAATTGAAAGGGAGTATTTTTTGGATACTGCGATTATGATGCGAAAAGATCTTGTAGAAAAATACAATATTGATACATCGAATATCCATAGTCTGGAAGATTGTGAAGATGCATTTCGGATCATTCAGAAAAATGAGCCGAAGATGAAAATATTATTGGGAAATAAAGATACCGGTCTTTTTGGAAATATTTTGTACGGAGTAGACATGATGCTGGACGGTTATGGTGTTCTGGAAAACGGAGGACAGTCTACAAATGTAGTGAATTTGTATGAATGTGATCAGTTTGTTAATTTGGTAAAAACAGCGCATGATTTTTATGAAAAAGGGTATGTTGACAAAGAAATTCTTACTTCAACAGATACAATCAGTACTGTAATGCAGGCGGGAAACGGATTCGCATATCTCTCTTCCTGGAAACCATCGGTTGAAGCAGAACAGACAGCAGTAATGGGAAGAGACATGATTGCAGTGAAAATTCAGGACTGTGATGCGTTTAATTCCAGCGATTTAGTCAGTTGGCTGTCATGGGGAATTGCAGAAAACTCTGAAAATCCGGAAAAGGCAATGCAGGTGCTTGATTGTCTGTACAATAATGAAGAGCTTGTGAATCTTCTGGACTGGGGCCAGAAGGATGTAGATTATCGGGTCATCGATGAAGACAATGGCATAATAGCGTATCCGGAAGGAATGGATGCGGTTACAACAGGCTATCATCTTTCACAGTACTGGGAATTGCCAATGAAGTATGATCATTATATCTGGGAAGGGTATAGCAGGGAGGATATGGATGAGGAAAGAAAACTGGATAAAACAGTCATGTCATCTAATGCGGTCGGATTTATGTATAATTTTTCGGAACTCACGGATGAAATTACAGCACTGAATGATATAAAGCGTGCATATTTGCCGCTGATCGTCTCCGGGGTTGCTGATCCTGAAAAAATTTTGCCCGAATTCAATCAGAAATTATATGAGGCGGGATTACAGAAAGTAATGGATGAAAAACAACGGCAGTTTAACGAATGGTATACAGGCAGAAGCGTATCGTAAATACCGGAATCAGAAAGGGAAAGATAGGGAAATTGGTATAGGCTATGAAAAGATTATCATTAAAGGTAGTGTTTACATGGATCGCTGTGATTATGATGCTCTTATCTTTTGGGGAAATTATTTTTGGAGCACTGAGCTTACGGGATTCCGAAAAGCAGCAAATGGAGTACGGGAAAAGTCTGGCAGACTCCTATATGGATAGAATACATAAAGAGCTGGATAATATTGATTATGCACTGATTACAATGGTTGTGGACGGCGATGAAATTGAGGAATTGAATAATATTATACCGGATGATGTGTCGGTTGAGAATATCCATCGGAATCCATTATGTGGAAGAAATTTTGAATATTATTCGGAAGATCCACTGCTTACCGGATTGATGGCAGCAGCGATGACAAACGGTGTACAGAGCAATGCCGGTGTCGGGACAACGATAAAGCACTTTGCATGCAATAACCAGGAAGATAACCGGATGGGATGTGACAGCATTCTTTCGGAACGTGCACTGCGGGAAATTTACCTGAAAGGTTTTGAGATTGCAGTGAAAAATGCACAGCCGATGGCGATTATGACCAGCTATAACAAAATAAACGGAATTCATGCAGCGAATCATTTTGACCTTTGTACAAAGGCTGCACGGGATGAGTGGGGCTTTCAAGGAGTCATTATGACAGACTGGACAACCACGGAAAATGGACCGGATTGTACTGCAGCAGGCTGTATGCGTGCAGGAAATGATCTGGTCATGCCTGGCTGTAAACAGGATCATGAAAATCTTCGTGAGGAGTTAGATCATGGAACTCTGTCATTGGAAGAACTGAAGGCGTGCGTGTCTCATAGCATTCATATTATTTTACAGTCTCTGGCATACGAAGATGCAAAGCCTTATGGAAGATATCTGGAGGAAGAAAATGGCAAAGTTTGAGTGTAATGTAATTTCTTATACCCTGAAAAGAACCGTAGATATTACGGTAATCATTCCAAGCGTGACGATTCCGGAAGCGATGCAGATAGAAATGCCGGGAGTAAGAAAACTGGAAAAGCCGACACATCAGATTCAGGAAAAATATCCGGTACTTTATTTACTGCATGGATATGGAAATAACCATGCACAATGGAGTGGCTATACCAGTCTGGAATTGTTTGCAGAAGAAAGAAATATTGCGGTAGTTATGATTTCCGGAGAAAATAAGTTTTACCATGATACATTGGATGGAGATGCGTTCTTTGATTTTGTGGCAAAGGAAGTTCCGGAATTTGTTACCAATTATTTTCCTGTATCGGCAGAACCGGAGCACAGTTATATTGCCGGGCTGTCCATGGGAGGATATGGCGCGCTTCTTCATGGCTTATCGAATCCGGAGCGTTTTGCAGCAATCGGTTCTTTTTCAGGAGCAGTAATGTCCGGTGGTGATCCTGAAAAAATGGAAGGTCTGGTAGACGGACCGCTGGATATGAAATGGCTGGCAAAGAAAAAGCTGAAGAATGGGGAGAAAGTTCCACCGCTTTATATCACCTGTGGGGAAGAAGATTTCCTTTATCAGACAAATGTAGAGTTTAAAGAATTGTTGCAGGAAAATGGAGCGGATGTAACCTGGGTGTCGGTTCCTGGTTATACGCATGAGTGGCGATTCTGGAATCTGGCGGTGGAAGAGTTCTTAAAGTGGATACCAAGAACGGATGGCTATGCCAAGCTTGGTACCAGAAAGATCTGAAACAAATTTTACAAGGCTGTCGTATCAGCAAATATTTTGCTGGGCGGCAGCCTTGTTGCATGTAAAAATGACATCGAAATCGTTGGAGATTCGATGCCATTTAAATACATTTATAAAATGGGAAGTGCGCTTACGCGGTTTGCTTATTTCCTGCGATCCGCTTGATCACATACAGTGTTGCGACCATCAGTGCAAAGCCGATTACGAGCATAATCAGGGCATTGCGGACGAATCCGGCGATCAGGTAGGTGACGCAGGAAACGGCTGCAACGGTGATGACATAGGGCAGCTGCGTGGTGACATGGGTGACATGCTCACACTGCGCACCGGCGGAAGCCATGATCGTCGTATCGGAGATGGGGGAGCAGTGGTCGCCGCAGACAGCGCCGGCCATGCAGGCGGAGATGGAGATAATCATCAGCTGCGGGTCGGTGTTCTGGAACACTGCAACCACGATCGGGATCAGGATACCAAAGGTTCCCCAGCTGGTTCCGGTGGCAAAGGCGAGGAACGCACCGATCAGGAAGATGATGGCAGGCAGGAGCGCCATCAGGTTTCCAGCTGCCTGGCTGATGGTACCGGCAACAAAATCTGCAGCCCCGAGGCTGTCGGTCATGGCCTTTAAGGTCCAGGCAAAGGTCAGGATCAGGATTGCGGGAACCATTGCCTTGAAACCGTAAGGCAGACAGTCGCAGCATTCCCTAAAGCCCATGATCCGGCGCAGGCAGTAGTAAAGAATCGTGAGCAGCAGGGCAAAAATACTGCCGAGGGCAAGTCCAACGGAAGCATCGCTGCCGGCAAAGGCGGAAACGAAATCGACGCCGGAGAAGAAGCCGCCGGAATACAGCATACCGAGGACACAGCAGACGATCAGCACGAGAACCGGAAGAATCAGGTCGAGCACACGGCCGTTGGGGTTCTCAAAGGTCTGCTGGGTGTCTTTTTCTTCCTTACTGTCGGAGAATAGATCGCCCTTTATGGCGTTTGCTTCATATTTTGCCATCGGGCCGTAATCAAAGTTCCATACGGTAATCAGAATCATCATGGCGATGGTAAACAGTGCGTAATAGTTATAGGGAATTGCTCGGACAAAAATGGAAAAGCCGTCTTCGCCTTCTACAAAGCCGCTGACTGCAGCTGCCCAGGAGGAAATCGGCGCGATGATGCAGATCGGTGCTGCGGTTGCGTCGATCAGGTAAGACAGCTTTGCACGGGATACCTTATGGCTGTCTGTGACGGGGCGCATAACGCTGCCGACAGTCAGACAGTTGAAATAGTCGTCAATAAAAATTAAAATGCCGAGGGCAATGGCAGAAAGCTGTGCGCCGACTCTGGTTTTGATTTTTTTCTGTGCCCAGCGGCCGAAGGCAGCGGAGCCGCCGGCGCGGTTCATCAGACTGACCATTGTGCCGAGGATGACCAAAAATATCAGGATGCCGACGTTGTAGCTGTCGGACAGGACGCTGATAAATCCGTCTTCGAGGACGTGCATGGTCGTTCCTTCAAAGGAAAAACCGGAGTACAACAGACCTCCCATTACAATTCCTAAAAATAAGGAACTATAAACTTCTTTTGTGATCAGCGCAAGACCGATCGCGATGACGGGAGGCAGCAGCGCCCATGCAGTTGCATAAACGGACGGAGTGTAAGCTTCCTCCCCTGCTTCTGCTGCGAAAACAGACAGCGGGCTGAATGCAGCTGCGGTCAGAACGAGCAGAAGAGTTTGCCAGAGCCTTGCAGGCAGTTTGAATTGTTTCATAATCTTTCTCCTTTACAAAAAAACCGTACATGCGGCGCTAATCTTGCCACATCTACGGTTTTCGTTCCTCTTTCTGGCAATATCAGATAGCGCTCCACATAATTGTGACAGTCTGCAGCATATTCTGATGCAGCCCAGGGAAGCATCCCGGACGGATAAATCCCTTCGGCGGAATCCCCTTTCTTATGCAGGCAGCTGTCCTGAGCGTTCTCCTGCACGGTACTGATGAAGTCCGCGCCTCTATCGTGTTTTGTTACGGCAGATTGTACGATAATTTGTCGAAGAAAAGCATACAATCTGCTTCTACGGGCATTCTAACACTCTATATTAGAAATGGCAAGATATTTTCCGGTAAAGGTGTTGACAAAATGTTACCGTTCACACGCGCCATTCGCAAAAGCGCATCTTCGATGCTTTCCGCTGCTTCGCAGCTCATTTTTGCTCATAAAATGGCGCTCCCTTCGTGGTTTCTTATGGACAGATTCTCATGCGAGCATGGAATCTGTCCATAAAAACCACGAGTGAACTGTAACGATAAAATCGTCCATTGATTTCCGGTCTGTCGGGAAGTATAATAAAAAACAGAGCGTAAGCAAAAAGGCAGGAGACAGATCATGAAAACAGCAATTGTGTACGCATCCACTCATCATGGGAATACGAAGAAGCTGCTGGACGCGATCGCGGCGGCATATGAGGTGGATCTGATTGACGCGGTAAAGATTCCGGAAAAGGATTTGAACCGATACGACAGGATCGGATTTGCATCCGGTATTTACTATTCGAAATTTCATCAGGCGGTATTGAATTTTGCGGCAGTCAATATGCCCCAGAATAAGCAGACCTTTTTTATCAGCACCTACGGCGGCAAAGCGGATTATACTTCGATCGAAAAAGCGCTGACAGCCAAAAACAGTGTCCTTCTGGGAAAATATGGCTGCAAGGGCTACGATACGTTTGGGCCGTTTAAACTGATGGGCGGTCTTGCAAAGGGACACCCGGATGAGGTAGATATTGCCGGCGCAGTGGCATTCTATAAAGAAATTACAGAAGAAAAATAATGCCGGCATGACGGGATGCACGGAGCGATCGAAAACAGGCAGTGCTGTCAGATTATGTTATGACAGGATGCGCAGCCGGGCAGCGCGGCAGAAATGGAGACAGATATGAATATTGCAGTATATTGCGGCTCAGCGTCAGGCAACCGCCCTTCCTTTACGGAAGGTGCAAAAGCACTCGGCAGCTGGATCGCCCAAAACGGACACACCCTTGTTTACGGCGGCTCCCGCACGGGACTGATGGGCGCGACGGCGGACGCGGTTTTGGCAGGCGGCGGCAAGGTCATCGGTGTGATTCCCGACGTGAAGCTGATTCAGGAACGACGCCATCCGGGACTGACAGAGTGTATTGAGACAAAGGACATGGCGGAGCGCAAGCAGAAAATGATCGAGCTTGCGGATGCTTACGTGGCGCTGCCGGGAGGACCGGGAACATTGGATGAGATCTCCGAGGTCATCTGCCTGGCGCGGCTTGGAATTGAAAACAAGGCGTGCGTGCTGTTTGATACCGACGGCTATTATCAGGCATTGAAGAAGATTTTTGAGGAGATGGTGGAAGTCGGATTTTCGGAAAAAGAAGACTTCAAGCGGGTTCTGGTATCCGCAGATCTGGATGAAATTGGACGTTTTATCGAACAATAGAACAATGTGCCAAAAGAGATGCTGCAGCGTAGACGGAGACGAGCGGGTTTCCGATCAGGCGCTGCAGTTTTTTTCTGTTACAGTTTAACACATACCATTCTGAGTTCAGATTCCGTGCTTGCAGGAAAATCTGAACTCAGAATGGTATGAATGGCGCGTGTGAACGGTAACGTTTTTCCTTGTGAAAACAGGTGGATCGGGTTATCATGGAACTATCACAAAAAGAGAGACGCAATGTCGCAATAGCGATTGCAGAACGGAGGATGTTATGTGGGACGGTATGATAGAAACGATGGAGCTTGTGATGCAGCACATTGTAGAGATTGCGATTCTGTGCTTTGAGTTTATCGGAGTCATTGTCATTATTATTTCCGGGGCAAAAGGGTTCTGGAATTATGTGCGCAGAGAGCCGGAAATGAAGATTACGCTGGCGCAGGGGCTGGCGGTCGGGCTGGAATTTAAGCTCTGCAGCGAAATTTTAAAGACGGTTATTGTGCGGGAATGGAAAGAAATCCTGACAGTTGCCGGTATTATCGGTCTGCGCGCCGCATTGACCTTCCTGATTCACTGGGAAATTAAGGAAGAAGTCAGGGAAGAGCATGGGAAGAAAGAAGAAAACAGTTCTGGAAAGGAATGCGGATGATCACCAGATCCAACATCGTAGATTTTTTTGAAATAAGGCTACCGCAATCCCACTGGCTTTAGACGGTGGGTTAAGGTAGCT
>OLGD01003609.1_pt1 | contig 14204 bp, 10 predicted proteins | sample 1605311 | NCBI WGS metagenome assembly OLGD01 (sample SAMEA3888917, study PRJEB22519) | human gut metagenome | biome: human gut; feature: human-associated habitat; material: faeces | place: Denmark | collected 2010 | reverse complement strand
GACCACCGTCCACAACTGGTGCAGCCGCGGGTCGCTGAAAGCCTTTCAAAAGGGACTGAAGTTCTGTATCCCGAAAATCTTTCTTGTGGATTTCTTCTGCTCCCTGACCTTCCGCTCCATCACCCGCAAAAGCCTCTGGCATATCCAGACGCTGAGCGAATTCAGCAGGAAGATGAAGCGGAAGTGATCTATATCTGAGGGTTATTTGCAAAGTTCGCTATAAAAAGTGTGTCCGCACAGCAAAAGTTCGCTGCATTTTTTGTGGAGACAAGGTGGAGGCCCGTTACAGCTGCACAAAATCCCCGTTTAGGCTAAAATGCAGGTGCATCGTATTTTGGCCTAAAACCCACAACTCGCTATCATACGGCACTGACCTTGCGTTTTGGAAATTCGCACACTCGCGCCTGCTTTTCGGTTCTGTTAGACTGTAATCGAAAGGCAGGTGCGCTTTGTGTTGTTGGGGCATCGCTGGTGTACTTGCCGGAAGAATTGCAAATGGGAGGATCACATATGAAATCGCTATTTGAGCAGTTGGGCGGTACTTACACAAGGCAGGGCGACTATTGCCTACCCAATATTTGCTTACCGCCCGAAGAAGAACGTCCCATCGGCATTTACGGGCAGCGGCGGCGAGCCTATCTGAAGGAACATCATCGGGTATTGTATTATAACCTGCTGACCGCCGGGACGCTGGACGGACACCTTGCAGACATCGAGGAGCAAGCGCAGGAACTCTTTCTTCGACTGGTAGAACAATACGCAGATGCCGAGGGTGTGACGGAGAGGTTGAAGGCCAGCGAACCGCAGTCGTGGGTGCGGAAGATGAACGGCATCCGAAACCGAGCGAACGAGATCGTGATGCAGGAAATTGTATATGGGTAACGAGCAAGCGGGGGTCGATGACCTCCGCTTGCTTTATATACAGCTCCGGTCGAATGAAAAAGAACAATGTTCGGAACAATATCAAAAATTTCCGGAACAATGTCATTGTTCTATCGGAACTATGTCAAACTAAATTTGATATTGTTCCGAACTTTATCAGAGCAAGAGGTCAGAAGCTTTCCGGTACAAGCGCCAGTTTGTTGATTGATTCGTGTGCCCGCACGAGCGCATCATAAACTGCCAAAACATCTTCGGAGTCCCAAGTTCGCAGAGATTTTTCATCAATCACACCGGCACTTTCCTGAATGATCTTCGCAAGCTGTTCTTCATCTGCAACGGCGACAACAGCTTGAACCGCTGCATTGCTCTGTGCCTTTTTCAGATTTAGAATAAGGCTATCGATGGAACCTTTGGACTGTACCTCAAAAACATAAATTGCTTTCCCCATATTGCCGATTTTAGCTTCCCAGACAGCGTCCACAACTGCGCCCGTTGCAATCTTTACTTCAGAGCGGCTGTCAAAGCCGAGCAACTTTCCTATATCCACCAGCTTGTCCTTAATCTCATCGTGTAGCGATCTTGAATCTCTGGCAGAAATGGGCTCCTGAGAAATAGAAATCGCATCTGTGGTAGGGACATCCTTTTCTGCGAGAGGGAGAATTTCATCCCACAGGAAATAGTCAACAGCCAGCAAATCCGAATCAGCAGCGCCTGCTTTCTTCAGACTGGATGCAATTTCCTTTGCAATCGTACACACTTCAGTATATTTCTTTCCGGTGTATTGGTAGTTGTACTTGGGCATATTCGGAATCCCCAAGTAACCGTAACAAAGAATTGTTGTCTTGTTGAATACGATGTGCTCCTGCGGATTCATATAGGAAAGCAGTTCACTGATCGTAGCAGGTCCCATACCTTTTACAGATTTCAGAAAAATATCCCACCGTTTCTCTACAGAGGCAGATCCGTACAACAGGTCGGCTAACTGCTTTTTAAGCGTAGAAAAGCCATTATCTTCAATCAGCTTATCGACAACATATTTTTTGTTTCCCCACATTAGCACTGCCCAAAGCCTGCTGATATACTCAAGGAAATCTTCTTCGGTCATTGCCAAGAGCTTATCTTTGGTGAAGGATTGGTAGTATGCTTTTCGCTCTTTCCGTTCATTCCAGTTTTCTTCGTAATATGCGGCATTGGTGGATTGCTTTTTTATAAACGCCTGAATTGCTATAGAAAGATTCTGTGTGTCCATACTCATTCCTCCATATTATCCGTCCAAAGCTCGCACTGCGTCATAACAGTTTGAACAGCATCGTCCATCCCTTCGGGCGGATACTTATGTTTTTTCAAAAGGCGTTTAATCAGCATGCGCATTCTTGCCCTTGCCTGTTCACGCCTGTTCCAGTCAATCGTGCGGTTCTTGCGAAGGGTTTCAGCAAGTTCCTTGGTAATGGCGATCAATTCATCATTTTCATAAAAATCTTTGATTGCCTGTGGCTTTGTCAGCGCATCGTAGAATGCTAACTCATCCGCCGTGAGGCCAAGTTCTTTGCCTTCGTTGTGCGCAGCGGCGATCTGCTTGGCAAGCTTCATCATCTCATCAATGACCTGCTCATTTGTCAGCATACCGTTCAGATAGGCGTTCATCGCCCGCTGCATAATCTCGCTGAATTTTTCGGATTTGACCACATTTGTCCTGCGGTAAATCTGAACCTGCTCGGCGATCAATTTTTTCAGCAATTCTACGGCGAGATTCTTTTCCTTCATCTTGGAGATTTCTTCAAGGAACTTCGGATCAAACAGAGAAAATTCGGAGTTAACATCAGAAAACAGATTGATGACGCCGTCACTCTTGATGCTCTGCTTCAAAAGCTCATTGATCCGGGCGTTCATCTCCGGGAGAGAAATCTTTTGCCCACCGCCCTGATTAGTCAGCCGAATGACAAGGACACGGACAGACTCGAAGAAGGCTGCTTCGAACCGCATCGGCTCATCTACCAAGGAAGAGCAGAGAGACAGTGCTTGGTGAAGCATCAGTGCCTCTTTGAGGAAAGTGTCCCGTTCTTCTTCCAATTCCCGACCCATTATGAAGTTCACAGCACCACTGATGGTTTTTGCTCGTTCGAGATCCGAGCCGGACATAAACTTTGAGTAGTCGTAGTGATGGAACAAATCTTGGCATATAGAGAGCTTTTCAAGGAACTTGGGATATGCAACCTTTGCGACATCGGTATCGCCATAGTTCTTTTTATCTCGTACTGTATAGTCGTTCATTGCCTGCTTCAAGGCAGAAGCGATACCTACATAGTCGACGACAAGACCGCCTTCCTTATCGCGGAAGACTCGGTTGACACGGGCAATGGCCTGCATCAGGTTGTAGCCCTGCATCGGTTTATAGACATACATTGTTGCAAGAGATGGTACATCAAAGCCCGTCAGCCACATATCTACGACAATGGCAATTTTCAGAGGGCTGTCATTATCCTTGAATTTCTGTGCCAGTTCGTCTTTGTGGTGCTTGTTTCCAATGATTTTACGCCATTCTTCTGGGTCCTTGTTGCTTTCGGTCATTACAACGGCGACTTTTTCTGTCCACGCCGGACGCAGTTCGAGAATGCGGTTGTATATCTTCATAGCGATGGCACGGGAATATGCAACAATCATCGCTTTACCTGTGAGTAGGTTCGCACGGTTATTTTCGTAGTGGTCAAGAATGTCGCAGACTAACGAATTGATGGTCTGGTCGTTGCCCAAAACTGCCTCCATCTGGCCGAGCTGTTTCTTGCTCTGCTCGATAACCTGCGGATCGGCGTTGTTGGCCATAATGTCATATTCTGCATCAATGAGGTGCAATGTAGCTTCATCGAGATGTAGCTTGATAACACGGCTTTCGTAGTAGACCGGGCGTGTTGCACCATCCTCGACAGCCTGCGTCATATCGTAGATGTCGATATAATCGCCAAACACTTCACGGGTACTGCGATCCTTGGAGGAAATCGGCGTGCCGGTAAAGCCGATGTATGTAGCGTTGGGCAAGCTGTTGCGGATAATACGAGCCGTGCCAACAACACGCTTGGCGACTTCTTCGCCATCCTCGTTTGTTGTGATTTTGATTTTTTCCGCAAGTCCGTACTGCCCACGGTGGGCCTCGTCCGCCATCACGACGATATTGCGGCGCTCAGAAAGCGGCTCGTGGGATTCCTCAAACTTCTGCATTGTAGTAAAGATAATCCCGTTTGCCTGTCTGCCGGCAAGCAGCGACTTCAAATGCTCTCTGCTTTCAGCGTGGATAGGCTCTTGACGCAAAAACTTCTTACATTTGGCGAACTGGCCGTAAAGCTGATCGTCAAGATCGTTGCGGTCGGTAAGAACAACGATTGTGGGGCTGTCTAGGGCGTCTTGCAGCAGATGAGCATAAAAAACCATAGACAACGACTTTCCGCTGCCTTGCGTGTGCCAGAAAACACCGCCCTTGCCGTCCGTCACGGTTGCGTGCTTGGTAGATTCGATTGCTTTTCTTACCGCAAAATACTGATGGTATCCGGCAAGAATTTTGAAGCTCTTGATACCCTCGTTTGAAAAGCAGATAAAGTTTTTGATAATATCCAGCAGGCGATCTTTTTGGAACAATCCTTCAAAGAAGGTGTCAAACTGTGCATATTGGGTATTTTCATAACTGCCATCTTTCGTTTTCCACTCCATAAAACGATCTTCACCTGAGGTGATCGTTCCTGCCTTTGAAGTAGATTGATCGCTCATCACGCAGATGGCATTGTAAATGAACATCGACGGAATTTCCTGCATATAATTCCGGAGCTGCCGATAGGCCTCGGAAGCGTCCGTTTCCTCACGGGAGGGAGATTTCAGCTCCACAAGAACAATGGGCAAGCCGTTGAGAAAGAGAATAACATCCGGACGCTTGTTACTGTTCTCAATGAAGGTCCATTGATTGGCAACGATAAAGGAGTTGTTTTCGGGGTGGGAATAGTCAGCGAGATACACAATGCCGGAACGCTCCTCGCCTTTTTCTAAGTAGCGGACCGGAATGCCGCTTTGCAGGTACTCCATAAATTCGGCGTTCTTCTGCACAAGCTCGCCATTTTCAAAGTTGCGCAACTTGAATAAAGCATCGTTAATTGCATCAGCAGGTAAGCCCTTGTTCAGACGATACAAAGACTCCTCCAATACAGAATCATAGAGTGGACTGTTAAAGTCTCGCTCCACATCCGGGCCGTAGACATACTCATAGCCCAAATCGTTTCTGAAAAGCTCGATGATTGCGTTTTCGTAATCCGCTTCTGTGTTATATCCCGGCATATTATTCAGCTCCTTGATGTACTCTCTATTTACTATTCAATATCTTTAGCTGTTGTTTAAAATATTTTGAGCAGAGCTTGTCCTTGCGTTTGTCAGAAGATAAATAATCCCACACTTTCCCTAAATATGTAGGGATAGTAATTACGAACAAATTGAAAATCCAGACAATAGCACTGACAACTTTCTCACCTTTGTCATCACTATCAAAAATGTTTGTCAATATGTCACTGATTGGCTTCAACTTGAATATCCAACACAGCAATATCCCAACTGCTACAATAAAGATGATTCCATTTATTACAAGTGGGATCTGCGCATGCTGAGAAAATCGTTCAACTTTTGCTTGGGCTTTCTTTTGGGAATATGTTTGTGCATACTCTTCTGCAGATATCTTACTTTTAAGTTTTTCTTCATATTCCTTTCTTCATATTCCTCTGCTCGCTTTTTTGATTTGGCTTTCTCTGCATTGACAGCTAGCAGTAATTCTTCCTTTTGTAAGTCTTTTTCTCTTGCTAAAACTGCATCAAAAGCTAGATCGACAGAAGAATCATAATCATCGGGTTCACTAAAACTATATTTCCCTCTATTAGATAATATTTCTGCAATAATCTGCTCCTTTAAACTACTGTCAATAGTTTTCTCGGATAGTTTAGATAGCAGCTCCACAGCATTAATGTGTATGGTATTATCATCTGTTCGGGAATGTCTTAATGTCATAAACATACAGAAAGATTTGTAGTCGTTTTCTGTTGCTCTGCCTGACACCTTCAGAATAATTGATAACCACAAACTGGGAATTACCACAATTGGGACACCATTAAAGGTTTCCTCTGCCCAAGATATGAGCAGTTGATCTGCAGAGACTATGTATTCATTCATATCCCATAAGCTTTTGGCGCTTTTAGGCCGAATGGAATTGAGGTATAGGACTTGCTTTACATCAGTTTTTATCGATTCGATGGTTGTTTTCTTATAGGGTCTTTTCTCGGATTTAAACTTCATTAAGGTGTCAAAGAGTTGTTGTTCGTTTTCGTCATAGTCCTTGATTATTGTAGAATCAATATACTCAAAATTGCTAATAACGTTGCTAATCATACCGGTCAAATAGTTTCGGAATGAAGGGAAATCGTTGTATCTGTTCTGCGGTTCTTTACACCAATTATAGTAAAGCGTATAAAAATCATTGACCTCATAATTGCTAGAAAGCTTTGAGATAAGATTAGCATCAACCGGAGCTTGTTCGTTAGTTATTACCCTTATATATTTGATTTGAGAATCTATAACACGATATATCTCAGTCAACACTGCGCTTGTATAACATAATGCTACGCCAACTTCGCGACATTTTTCCACGAATACTTTCGAGACAAACCTACGTTCGTCCTTATTAAATCCGGCGATTCTAAATATAATATTCGTGTCTAAAAAGAACTTCTTGCCTCTGAAGATGGATTTGGATATGGTAGGGCTTTTATTGGCTGTTATAAGGCAATACTCATAACAAGAAGATACGACGGAATACATAAACTTATTCTTTTCTGCGTTTTCCCAGTGAATAAAATCGTTGATAATGTCTATCTCTTCTTGAGAAGGGTTAAATTCAGCAGTAAAAGTGGTGCTGTCTATGTGTTTCGGGTTTTCGCCGATGAGCGACAACAAATTACTTGCGTTTGAATTAAAACAAAAGTAAAGATATTTCTGAACAAGCATCAATGTGGCTTCTATGTCGACATTTGGCCTATCTTGAGAGAACAGCGTCAAATAGCTTCGCAATTGATCTAATGAAGATTTTTGGCTTGACAGCTGGTTGGCGACTTTGGGCGTTAAACGATAATATCCCTGTGTCTCTTCGAGTCGCCCTATACCTCTTTTTTTAACAGCTGCTTCAATTTCAGTAAGATCAAATTCAAGTTGAAACCTATTTTTAATACAAGTGCAAATTTCTAGAGATGATAACTCGCTCTTCTCCGAGTCGAAAAGAACATACTCAACAAATTTGCAGATGTATCGGTCCCTAGTTGTTGCTCCTTGATTCTCCAGTATCATCGCTAGGCGGAGCAGATCCTTTTCTTCGAATTGCATCATCAACTTTATCCTCCATATCAGGCTGATATTCACAATCTATAAGTTCGTCTAATGTCGAAAAAAGCCAACTCAGAATATATTTTTGCATATTTAGATCACCCTCAAGCATATTTTATATATTATGTGCGTTGAGTACGATTAATATTCAAAGAATAAATGATAATTTAGCGGTTTTAAAGTTCGACGGAGGATACATCCAGTTCGCCGGACATCAGTTTGGGCAAAAGAGAATCCCGGATTTCAGCAAGTTTGATATTTTCGTCTTCGTTTACCCAAATTTGCTCAAAAATCGGGGTAACAGCTTCCGTAAAAGCGCTCATTATTGTTTTGTCAGGAACGACGATCTCTGTTTTGCGAAAATCAGGGACAGTGAGCTGCTGCTGAGTTGTTCCCGTTCCGGCAATGTGAAGTTGACACAAGTACAAATATAAATATTTTGCGCTTACTACATTTACATCCGGAATCAGTGTTACCAAGCGAACGATTGGCACATAAGGGTGATGCCTCAAGCAGACGTAGCCAATCGTGCCTCTCGCAGAGACGGTAACGCTTTCATCTTTAATCTTTGGCTCGTTGGTATAACCGTATAAGCCGTGGTTATTTATGCCGTTTGAATAAATTGGATACGGATGTGAAAGTGTTTTGACGGGTGAAGATTCCTTCGGCTTATCTCCACCTGCCCCCATTTCGGTAATGTCACCAAGGGTGCAGGCTGCCCAATTATACGGCATTATTCCGTTAAACGGTTCAAAATTCACAAACCAAGATTTAAAAATTGCCTGAGTCTGCTGCTCTAAATTATCATTTATCTTGTTATTATCTTGAATTTTATTATCAAGCAGTTCAAGGACGGAAACTACTCTACGCTGCGTAACTAAGTCTGGCAAGTCAACATCAATCGAATATATTTCATACCTGTCGGTAGATGGGATCGCCGAGCCACTGTCCATACGATTAATGTCATAGGTTAAAAATTTATAGTACGCCCATTTCAAATCAACCTTATCACTAATGGGCTTGGCGTAGAAAGCTGTGTCAATAACAGAAAAAGGAGTATCCGAATAATGAACCCCCCGATAAGCGCCCTTCCTTCCAAGAATAAAAGACGGATGCTCACACAGTGGCTTTAAATGGGAAGTTCCTATTTGTCCATTAGTGCCATACACGGGAATAGGCCCATTGGCAGACTCCTTATCCTTAATCGGCTTTCCGTATTCTAAGGTAATCAAATCACCCCATTGCATTTTTTAACACTCCCTCTATCCAATATATTTTCTATGTGCCAGTTTTACATTACTCTGCTTGACCATTGCGTATTGCAAAGTTGTGTCAATCCGCTTGTGTCCCAGCAATTGCTGAAGCTGTTCTATGGGCATACCCTTGTCTATTGCCATTGTCGCCAGTGTTCGGCGGAATTTGTGCGGATGCACTTTGTGTACGCCCAACTGCCTGCCCAATTCCCGCAATCTTGTTTCGACACCGCCTATGGATAGACGGCTGAAAGGCGCTTTCAGAGAAACAATCAGTGCCGGATTATTGTCGTTGCGGCTGTCTAAATAGGTTTGCAGATGCAGCTTCGTTCGGGCATCAAAGTAGACCATTCGCTCTTTGTCTCCTTTACCGAACACCACACACTCCCGCTCTGCAAAATCCACATCATCACGGTTCAGAAGTACCATTTCTCCGACACGCATTCCGGTTGAAGCCAGCAGGTCGATCATTGCCAAATCCCGCATTTCAGAGCAGCTATCCCGCATCAGCTCAAGGGTTTCGTCGGAGTAGGTTTCCTTGATATTTGACGCTGTTTTGACCTTGTGTATCCGGCGCACCGGACTTTTAAGGATATAATCCTCATCTTCCAGCCAAGAGAAGAACGACGAAAGAATACGCCGAATGTTATCTATGGTTACTCGGCTGGAATGCCGTTCCCGCTGATAATTCGTCAGGTATTGGCGAATATCCTCTGTTACAATCTCTTTGATTGGTTTCCCGATACCGTCAAGCATTGCCTGTGTGGTGGCCTGATAGTATTTCAACGACTTTTCAGAACAACCTTCAATACGCTTTGCGGCGAGAAAAAGTGATAAAAGATCTTGCTCTTGCCTCTCGGCTTTGCCATCAGAAACGCTAATGTCATAATCCCATAGAGTGTGCAGCAAAACCTCTTGCAGTTTTTCGGTTTGTGCGTTGTTCAGATATGGGAGCATACCTTGCACAACAGCAGCGACTATTTTTTGCTTCATAGTTGAACTCTCCTTTTTATTGAGAACAACTATGGAGTGGTGTATCCTCGTTTTCACCCCCGCCACTCGCAAGGGCTATTGATAAGTAGGTAAATGATAATTTAGAGCAGCAAGCTCAGGCGTTGTTCCAGGAGCTATTCATTACTAATGCTGATCCAAATTGGCGAACAGGTACCATCATCAATTTGGGAACTGTTATTGGCGGCAGCACACCCTCCAAAGCAAAGCCGGAATACTACACCAAGAACGGAATTGCTTGGATAACTCCGAAGGATTTATCAATTAATAAATCGAAATTCATAACTCACGGCGAAAACGACATTACTGAACTTGGGCTAAAAAACAGTAGTGCGACTGTCATGCCCGAAGGAACAGTTTTATTTTCGTCACGTGCCCCTATTGGCTATATTGCTATTGCTGCTGGAAATATCACGACAAATCAGGGATTTAAGTCGGTTGTTCCCAATGATGAAATTGGCACTGCATATGTCTATTACTACTTGAAGCAGAATCTATCAATGATTGAAAGACTAGCGTCCGGTTCAACATTCAAAGAAGTTTCCGGTGGAACAATGAAGTCTGTTCCTGCAATCGTTCCGGACAGCAAAACCATAGAAAAATTCAACAGCTTCTGTTTGCCGATATTTGAACAGCAGAAAGTTTTAGAAACACAGAATCAAACATTGGCGGGCTTGCGGGATAGCCTTTTGCCTAAGCTAATGTCCGGTGAGCTGGATGCCTCTGCCATTCAGCTTTAAGCCGCTAAATTATCATTTATCGCTGTATTAAGGGCTATCTTATCATCAAGTGACTTTAATATGCTTGCAATTTTGCGCTGTTCTAATAAACTTGGGAAGGGTACAATAAGATTTTGCACCACATCTGTTTGAACACGCTGACGACCCGATGATCCAACCATAGATTTTATCGCTGGATCTCGTACAAAGGAGCTTTTCACGAGATAATAAACAAAGTTGGGGTCTGTGTAGCCTTCTTTGGCTCTGAATACAATAAATTCAGTTGACCCAAATCCGACTTCGCCCGGTTCCAGAATATTAACCATTGCCGTTTTCCCATTTTCAAGGCATGGTGTTATGCGTGCCATAATAGTGTCACCATTCCTAAATCTAGTGCCTCCACTAAATTTAGCTATTTCATACTCAGGAACATCTCTGCAAAAAGGTTGGAGCTTGTCCATAGAAATCTTCTTTGCCAATGCCCCTTTGGCCAGAAGTTCTTTAGGATTTATATCTATGTACTTAAATAGATATGCAGATATTGACATTTAATTTGCCTCCTCATCATAAGGCTCGCAGGATGCTTCTAACAATTCCTTAGCGTTTATATTGTATGTAATATCGAAAGTGAGCTTTTGCCCATTTACTGTCGCTGTAAACTGTACATCAACATTATCATCCTTTGTTTCACAAGATGCTATTTTTATGCCGTATACAGTGCAATTTTCTTCAAGATCGCATTCGGACAGGATGCGCTGCATCAAATAGGTATCTGGTTTTAGAAGATCCTCAATTATAGCAATAGATATTACATCAAACTCTTTCGACAGAATTACTTGAACATCTTTTGCACTGCTGCAAATTCTTAAATTGCTTGTGGGTCTCTCGTCAAATAGCTCCGAAAAATCGGTATCATTTGAAACAAGCAAGCCGAGTTGCTCACCGGTGTGTGCGAGGATAGTATTAAAAACCAGGGCATCTTTGAATCCGGCATCTGTATACTCTTTTCCACTGGCCTTAGCAGTTCTGAATGGGCGAGCTGAATGGATTGCTTGTTGGATTATTTGTTTTACGGATTCCTCATCCTTGGGACAGGAAATAATTTTTGCATTTACACGAGGACTATCAAGAAAATCTTGAATAATGCCATCTGCATAATCTGAATATTCTTCTTCTGTGCGACAATCCTTAAATTCACAGATTACCTCCGCTAAATCTCCAAAAGATTTGCGAAAAGCTCCAATTTTTGTTTCCATAGAACTTTTTTCTGCTTTGAAATGTTTGAGCAAGTGCTCTCTAAGCTCAAAACAGACTATATCTGGTATGCAAATTTCTACTTTACCCGTCAGTCCCATATTACGAATTAAATCCTCAATCTCATAATAGATGGGATTAACTATAAACTGAGAAAGGTATAGCGACTTCCCAGAATGACGGCATTCTAAAGAATTTGTATCAAAGTAAATGTATGCTTTTTCATATGTGCCCATACTTATTCGCATTCCTCATCTTTCATAGTAAACCCAATCGCCCCCAGTTTCTTGCGGATTTCATCCTCTAACTCGTGAGACTTTTTGAACATCTCCGAAAGTTCAGAAGTCAAGCGGGTCATTTTTTCCTCGAAAGGTTCGTCGTCATCCTCAACTTCTTCGATGCCCACATATCGGCCCGGAGTCAGGATAAAATCCTGCTTTTCGATTGCCGGAAGATCTGCCACAGCACAGAAGCCCTTTACATCTTCCAATGTCCCTTCTTGGAAAGCTTCGAAGGTATCTGCTAATTTTTGAATGTCCTCGTCGGTGAAATCTCTGTGCTTTTTATCAACCATATGTCCCATCTTTCGGGCGTCAATAAAAAGCGTCTTGCCCTTTTGCTTTTTATTCTTGCTGATAAACCAGAGGGTGACGGGAATGGTCACGCTATAAAAAAGCTGTGTCGGCAGAGCTACAATTCCCTCCACAAGGTCAGCCTGAATGATGCGTTTTCTGATTTCCCCCTCACCGCTTGTTTGAGTGGACAGCGCACCATTTGCAAGAACAAGACCGATCTTGCCATTGGGGGCGAGGTGGTGGATCATATGCTGAATCCACGCATAGTTGGCATTACCGGCAGGGGGCGTACCAAACTGCCAACGCACATCGTCCTTCAGCTTTTCCTGTCCCCAGTTGGAGAGATTGAACGGCGGATTTGCCATAATGAAATCTGCTTTCAGCGTGGGGTGGAGGTCATTAAAGAAAGTGTCTGCCTGATACGGTCCGAAGTTGGCGTCAATTCCACGGATCGCCATATTCATCTTTGCCATCTTCCAAGTGTCGGCGTTTGACTCTTGCCCATAGACTGAGATCTTCCCCCTGTTTCCTCGATGTGCTTCTATGAAATCGGCTGACTGAACGAACATACCGCCAGAACCACAGCAGGGATCGTACACACGGCAATTTTCGTAAGGCTTTAGAATTGCAACAATCGTTTTAACGATACTTTCCGGCGTGTAGAACTCGCCGCCCTTAACACCTTCGTATGCAGCAAACTGCTGAATGCAATACTGATATGTTTTACCAAGCAGATCCTTGTTTTCTTTGGTATCGCTCATATCCATATTGGTGAACAGGTCAACCACATCGCCCAAAACACGCTTGTCCAAATCTGGGCTTGCATAGTTTTTAGGCAGCACATTTTTCAGGCTTTTGTTCTCTGCTTCAATAGCCCGCATTGCATTGTCGATGAGTGTGCCAATTTCAGGGGTGTGAGCAGCAGAAGCAATCTTGCTCCACCGTGCATCCTCCGGTACGAAGAAAATGTTATCTTCGGCGTAGGCATCACGGTCATCCTCAAAACCGTCGCCCTCATCTACGAGCTCTTGATAACGCTTTTCAAACGCATTGGATATGTAGCGCAGGAAAATAAGTCCTACGATCACTTTTCGGTATTCTGCTGCGGGGATGTGCCCCCAAAGGACACAGGCAGCGTCCCAGATTTGTTTTTCAAAGCCGATTGTGGCGTTGTTTCCGTTAGCCATAGAATGAATTCCTTCCTACGTTATTTTTTTGCATTGCATTGGAGCGTGCGATAAATCAAACCAGCACTTCCCATCTTCCGTATCTCTTGCCGTTTTCTCGGCGGATATAGTTTTTATCTTGCAGTGACTTCATAATCCGCTTCACGGTTGCGATGGACCTTCCCGTTGCGGTCACAAGCCCTTGCTGCTTGATGGCCGGGTTTTGTGCGACCAGTTCCAAGACGGCCAATTCCTCCAGCGAGCAGTCCAAAGTATCAAATTGATACTTTGGAACTTTGGGATTGATACTTTGGGACTTATCGCCGTCCACATAATCAATGTGCATATAACGATTCTTCAGCTCGTAATCCGTGCCCAAAAGGAGATTGCCGAAGAACATCTCCAAGAACTTTGTGGTGGCGTGAATGCCCTTTTGCAGATTCGTATAGTTTGCTCTGACCAAGGCGTTGCGGAAGTACCACGAATTCTTTTCAAAGGCGTCGTTGTTCACACGGAAGCCGAAAGTTTTCATATACTTGATCATAAACACGGCAGTGGCACGGGTGTTTCCCTCGCCGAAGGGATGGATCTGCCAAATATCCGAGGCGAATTTCGCCAGGTGCTTCACCGCCGCATCTACGGACAAACCCTCATAGGAGAACTGTTTTTCATTGGCAAAATCATAATCCAGCGTATCCTTGATACTGTTCCAGTCCGCATAGATCACGGTGTCTCCGTTCAGCACCCATTCTTTCTTGGTGATGTTGTACTGCCGAATCTGTCCGGCGTGACTGAACACGCCTTCAAACAGTCTGCGGTGGATGGAGAGCCACTCGGCAGGCGAGAATTGGAAGGCTTTTTCACCCAGCAGCTTTGCAATTCTGGCAGAGACGATGTCCGCTTCTTTGGTTTCGTTCTCTATTTCGGTGCGGGTGGTGCGCTGCTCAT